>Ga0310697_10001275_pt1 | contig 30371 bp, 37 predicted proteins | sample 172DNAGHGlowgp2_FD_203883 | JGI IMG/M metagenome (GOLD analysis project Ga0310697, IMG submission 203883) | Sheep rumen microbial communities from Palmerston North, Manawatu-Wanganui, New Zealand - 1728 DNA GHGlow gp2 (v2) (version 2) | ecosystem: Host-associated > Mammals > Digestive system >... | reverse complement strand
GGCGCGGACATCAGCGGCGCGGACCTCGGCGGCTCGAACCTCAGCAAAGCGGACATCAGCGGCGCGTGTCTCGGCGGCGCGGACCTCAGCGACGCGGACCTCAGCGGCGTGAACCTCAGCGGCGCGTACCTCTACGGCGCGGACCTCAGCGGCGCGGACATCAGCGGCGCGGACCTCGGCGGCGCGAACCTCGGCGAAGCGGACCTCAGCGGCTCGGACCTCAGCGGCGCGTACCTCTACGGCGCGGACCTCAGCGGCGCGGACCTCAGCGAAGCGGACCTCAGCGGCGCGAACCTCAAAGTCGCGCACCTCTACGGCGCGGACCTCAGCGGCTCGGACCTCAGCGGAGCGAACCTCAGCGACGCGTTCCTCAGCGGCGCGAACCTCAGCGACGCGGACATCAGCGGCGCGGACCTCAAAGGCGCGTACCTCAGCGGCGCCAAAAACATACCATTCATTCCTATCGCGTGCCCTTCGGATGGCGAATTCACCGGCTGGAAGAAAGTGTACGGCACACTAATAGAATTACGCATACCGGCAGACGCTAAGAGGAGTTCATCGACAACCTATAAGTGCAGGTGCGACAAAGCACTTGTTCTGTCGATAACCGACATTAAAACAGGCGACAAACTAACGGAGATTGTAAATCACAACTACGGAGATACAATATATCGTGTCGGCGAAACTGTGTACCCTGATTCGTTTGACGAGGACAGATGGAAAGAGTGTAGCCATGGAATCTTTTTTTTCACGAACAAAGATTCTGCTATAAATTACTGATTTTCTAATAAAAACAAAACAATTATGAAAAAAGACAACCACAACGAAGAAATCAAGGCCACCCGCGTTGGCGGCTTCGGAGGCAGCGACGCGAAAATGCTGCTGGACATCTACCTGCGCCTATCTAACGGACAGGAACTGACCACCACGCAGAAGCACCGCGTGCGCGTGGCTAAGCGGCTGGAAGCCTACCGCCCGACAAAGGAAACCGACGAGATCAAGGCGGGCCGCGCCTTCGAGGACCAGGTGGCGCAGGAACTGACGGAAATGACGGGCTGCTCGCTGACCTGGGACCGCGAGACGCTCATATCGTCGCCCGAGGTCGAGCCCGTGAACTTCCGCGCATTCGCCCATGCCGACTTCTGCAACCTGATGACAATGGCCGTCAAGGAGGTGAAATGGTCGCGCGTTCTGGACAAGGACGGGCTGCTTGCGCGCTATGCCGCCCAGCTGCAATGGTACTACCTGTTGGGGGCGCAGTCCGTTTCGCTGGTCTATTCCACCGCCGACGGGCGCGGCTGCGTGGACGTGCCGCGCGACGAGCATCTCATCGAAAGCCTCCGGCAGGCTGTCCGCGAGCTGGACGCGAAATGGGACACGCTGAACCTCGACATAACGGAATACGGGCAGGAGGACACCGCGCCGAGCGTGCTGGAAGCCATCAGGAGGCTGCGAGAGGCCACCAAGGACAAGGAGGCAGCGGAAACGGAGATCGCGCGGCTAAAGGAGGAGCTTGCGGAGGCCTTCCGCGTCAACGAGGCGGTGAAGTTCTTCGGCGACTACGGCTCCGTCACCTACACGCCGCCCACGTCCATGGTGGCATTCGACACAAAGAAATTCGCCAAGGACCACGCCGACCTGTACGCCAGCTACCGCACCAAGCTGGTCACCAAGGGCGAGGTCATCACGTGCCGTTTCAACGATTAAACATTATTTTTTTTACAAATAAAATCAAAAGAAAATGACAAAAAAAGAATTTTTCAAAGTAAAAACAGCCATTAAGCTGAAACATGAGTGCAAAGTCGCCGTGATGAAAGAGGACTTCGCGCGCGAATTGTCGAAACTCACCGACGAGACGGAGCGGATAAACCTCACCATGGCGCACCGCGCTGATATTGCCGCGGCCAATGCGGGATACCAGCAAGAGCTGCTTGATCTCATAGTGAGAGAATTGAGGGAGAACGCCGAGCGGGAAGCCAAGGAACAGGAAGCCGTCACGGTGTGGCCGGACGGCTCATTCAGTAGCGCGGCGGTGACGGTCATACGTGTGATTAACAAGGTGCGTCCTCAGCACGGCGAGAGCCTCAGACTGTCGTTCCACTACGAAGACGGCGAAGGCTGGTGTGTGAGCTGCTGCCACATCGGCGGAAGAGATCCGCACACCTTGTATCTGGACAAGAATTCCCCAATTGAGAAAATGGAGGAAGAAACCCGCAAGTTTGTCGCCTATGTGAACGGTGACAATGGCGAACCACTGGCCGAGCATTTTTCCCCGTCAGCCACAGGGCTGACGGCCTTCGACAACGCCTTGAACGCCATCTTCGGCGAAAGGAAAGGAGGAAATAATGAGTAACGGGCGAGTGATTAAGGTGACTTGCGAGCGTTCTTACAATCTCGCGCCTTACCAGCAGCTGAAGCTGGCCGTGGAAGTGGAGTACCCGGACCTCTCCATCAGCGACGACCGCGCGATCACAGGCGCGTACCTGGAATGTGTGGCGCGGCTGGACGCAGCGTATGAGCAATGTAAAAACAAAACCTTAAATATCAAATAGTTATGGCAATACAAGTGACAAACATCATGACAGGCTGGTTCGACGTGCGCGAGTACAAAGAGCGATTGACGCGAGACCAGTGGAAGATCAAGGGCGAGGACGACAACATCGCCTTCACAACGACATTCGAGGCTGGGACCCCGGAGGCTGCGGCCTTCGCCGAGCACGGGAAGCCCTACACGGACGGCAACGGGAACCAGCGCGTGCGGGTAAACTTCAAAATCGGCGGACGCTGCGGTTGGTTCGACGAGCACGCGCAGCCCGTGGCCAAGCCCGCCAACGAGGAGCTGGACGGCTGCAGGTGGGAAGTTCGTATCGTGTACAACTCCCTGCCGAAAGACCCCGCCAAACCGAAGAAAGCCAGCGGTTACTGGGCGAACAGCGTGCAGTTCCGCAAGGTTCTGGACAACCCGTTCGAGGAAATGACGGGAGCACAGGCAGTGCCGCCCGTGCCGGACACGTCATTCAAGTGCCAGCAGACACCTCCGCCTGAGAACCCGCTGGCGGGGAAGATGCCGCCGATGGACTACGTGACTGTCGACGAACTGCCTTACTAACAATCACCGCCGCCGCGTGCCGGACACGTTCTTTTACATTGCAATCATAGGTTTTCGCACATAATTTTTCATCAGAGCCGGAGGCGGCGGCTCTTTTTTTAACCAAAAAAAAAATCATTAAAATGACCATATTAGAGAAGGAAATTAAAGCAAAAGGACTTACATACTACGCCATCAGCAAAGAGACAGGCGTGAACCCGCAGCTGCTTGCAAGGTGGGCGCGCGGGCAGTCCCGCCCGACGGTGGGCGACCAGTTCTACAAGTTCGTGCAATGCCTTGAATCCCATGGGATCAAGCTGAACGGAAGGAGGTGGGATGATGTCACGGCCGAGCAATAGCAGTTACAGGTGGAGCCTTCGTAAGGGGGGAAAGAAGGAGCGCTGCCCGCAGTGCGGGAAGATGAGGTTCGTCCCGTTCGTGCTGACCGACGACCCGCGCGTCAAGGCGGGCCCGGAATACGGGAGGTGCGACCGCGAGCATTCGTGCGGCTACTTCCGCTATCCAGGGCGGGAGGTGTCATGGGCGAGCGACCGCGAATTGCCCCGCGAGGTGGTCCGTGAGCTTCCAGTGCTGGAACTGCCAGCGCTGCTGGCGGAGCTGGCCATCGTTACAGACGCAAACAGCCTGCTCAGTGCCTACGCGCCGATGCTTGGTCGTGACAACCTCCGGCAGGTGATGACGGTGTACCGATGCGGGACGGCGGACACCGCCTGCGTGTACTGGCAGTACGACGGCGAGTGCGTCAGGACGGGCAAGGCCATACGCTACGGGAGCGACGGCCACCGCCTCAAGGACGAGAACGGGACGCTGCCCGTCTATTGGGCGCACAAGGCGCACCCGTGGCGGGAAAGGGCGGACGGCTTCCGAGTCAAGCAGTGCTTCTTCGGCCAGCACCTCCTGCGCCTCTACCCGAACAATGATGTGTACGTCGTGGAGGGCGAGAAGACCGCCGTCCTTATGGCGGCACTTGACAGCACAAAGGGCAATACCGGCAGGCTGTGGATTGCCTGCGGCGGCTCGCAGATGCTCAAGGGCGCGATTGACCTAATGCCGCTGGTCGGGCGGCGCGTTACACTCGTCCCCGATGACGGGCAGTACTGGAACTGGGTACGTGTCGCCAACACCTACGGATGGGACTGCCTCGACATAGAGCCGCGAAAGAAGGCTCTCGGCCTGCCCGACGGCTGCGACATCTGGGACATCGACGAGGCTAAACTCAAGGAAGGGAGGACGCTATGAAGTTCGCCGACAAGTACTACGGCAAGTCCACCGCCGACATTCCCTGCCCGCTGGTGTCCGACCTGCTGAAGATGGAAGTACCCGACATGGCGGAAGCCTTCTCGGGGCTTGACTTCGCCACCTGCGCGGAGCTCAAATCGGCGTGGCGGAGGGCGTGGTGGAGTATCGCCAACGACATCTACCTCAACAGCCGCGAGACGCAGAAGCGCATCCCAACCGCCGCCAACCTACTGGCCAAGGCGAGGAAGACCGTCACCGCCGCCAACGGCGACAAGGTTATGGACGCGACCGCCGAGGGTCTGTGGCTTCAGAAGTTCGAAAGAAATGCGCTGGAAACGCGCATTAAAGCCGCGTTTGCGGGGAATATGGATTACGACGCATACGAGACGGCGAAGACCGAAATTTCGGCCGTTTACGGGTTTCCCGCGGACGTCGTGGAGATGCTGCGCTACTTCGTCTGCCAGGCGAGGCGCGGCGACGCGGATCCCGCCCTCAACCGCGCCCTCTACCTCTACTCCAAGGAAAAAATGACGGGAAAGACCACCGTCGCCCGCATAATCGCCGGAATCCTCAACGGGCGCATGTCATGGCGGGAGTGCCAGGGCGGAGAGGCCTTCAGCGACATCGCCACGGAATTGCAGTTCGGCACGTTCGACCGCCCAAAGGCCACCCGCTGTCAGTGCGTGGTCATGGACGAGGCCTTCACGGGCAAGGGCACGGGCAAGTACTACGGAAAGTTCAAGATGGCCCTCACCTGCGACACCGCCGCCGTGCAGGTCAAGTTCGGCGGGACTTACGATGTGAGATGCACGCGAAACTACGTGTTCACGAGCAACGACGAGGCCGCAAGCATCATCGCCGACGAGAGCGAGCGGCGGCTGTTTGTCATCGAAATGCGGAAGCCGAAGGAACGTACCTACGAGGAATTATTCACGATGTGGCGCGATTTCATCGTCAACGCTCCCGCCGAGGATGACACGGCGCGTTGGTACAGGGCGACAATGCAGCCCGTCAGGGGCGAGGCGGGAGTCATGAAGGAAGACTTCAAATCCGCCTTCCTGTCGCCCGACTTTTTGAACGCGGTCACAGAGTACCGCGACAATATATCCCGTGGGGTTCTTAGCGACCTCAACAGCGGAGAGACCGCGTGCGTAGGAAAGAAGTACCAGCTGCCGTTCCCGAAGTTCTTCACCGACTTCCTCTCCCGAAGCTACGACGTGCGCAGGCACGCGGGGCTGGTCAAGGAGTCCGTGACGGAGGTCTTCGGGCAACCAAAGGGCAAGTCGCGGAAATACTACAATGTCGTCGAGGTTATCGCCGCGCTGAATGTGGGTATCTCCGCCGAGGAATATGAGCAGGACAACGGAAATGATACCGGCGGGGATCTTCCGTTTTGATAAGAAAATTATTTTATTAACAACCTAAAAATCACATAATTATGAGAGAATTGTATTTTATTAACGTAATCGGAAATCTAAATATTGCGGCTTGGGTGGTTTTCGGCGTGCTGTGTTTTGCCGCCTTTTTCATCGGAATATTCTATATTATGGACGATATTGAAAATGTACTGATGAAGAAGCTGGCTAAGCCGATGATTATCGTTGCAACTGTCTGCCTTGTGCTTGGCATAATGCTGCCGACCAAACGGGACGCGTACATTATCTTCGGCATAGGTTCGGTTGTCGATTATATCCAGGATAACGACGAGGCGAGACAGCTGCCCGACAAGACCGTCAAGATGCTGAACGCGCTTGCGGACAAATATACGGAAGAAGCAGAATAAAATTATTTTGTTCACAAATTAAACAAAAAAAACATTATGAAAAAAGAAAACGCAAAGACAAAATTAGGCCAATTTGTCGCTGAAAATTACACAACGATGAGTGCTTTAGCGAGAAGCATAAACGAATGGTATGGAATGGATGTTATCCGAGTTAAAACAAGAGGCGGGGCGAAAATGCTATCAGAATGGGCAAGAGGAGCAAGTAAACCGCGCAAACGTCATGATGTTTGGTCGGCTGTGAAAAAATACATCCGCGCCGTGCATAAACTCGATGTCGATGACACATGGCTGAGGATGATAGACGAAAGCGGAAACCAAAATCAAGAAAACCCGAAAAAACAACTGTTTATGGCTTTCGGCAAAAAAGACCTTGAAGACCATATAAAACGCTCCAATGAAAGGTACGAGTATATGATGCGGTTGACCGAGCAGGCTACGAATCTGGAATACAGCCTTATCGGGCTAAAAGAATGGACGGATAAAGTCTCGGAATGCTCAGACAAGATAAACCGCTTCCGAGACTTGGTGAAGACGAAGATAACCACGCCGAATGACGAGGCTGACGTTATGGTAAGTATCCGCAACCACGGCGAGGAATCATATTCCGAATTGTACGCCTACACGATGAGCAACTGGGACGACCTTATGAATCTGATTGAAGACCGCTTGTTCGCCAAGTTGAGCCACGCGCTTTCCTCCCTTGAAAAAAACAAAGACGCTGTAACTGAAATCGCAAAACAATGGAACTAAGACCCTATCAAAATAGAATAGCCAACTGGCTCTGCGACCACCCGCACGCCTGTCTCTCGGTGGGGATGGGGCTTGGCAAGACGGCGGCGGTGCTGCACTTCATCGACCACACCCTCGACGTGTACCCCGCCGCCACATTCCTCATCGTCGCACCGAAACGTGTGGCGGAGACGGTATGGCGACAGGAGGCCGAGAAATGGGAGCTGTGGCGGGTAGCCCGCAACATGGTTCTCGTGTCAGGCACGCCGAAGCAGAAGGAAGCCGCCGCCGCGTCAACCGCGCCGATAAAGATCGTGGGGCGCGACAACCTCAAGTATTTCGAGCACGCCGAATTCGACGTGCTTGTCATTGACGAGCTGACATCCTTCAAGTCCATGACGGCGGAGCGCACGAAGCTAGTCTTGTCGATCAAGGCTACACGCAAGATAGGCATGACGGGAACTTTCGCGCCGAACGGCCTGCTGGACGTGTACGGGCAGCTCGCCGCCGTTGGCATCGCCTCGCCGGACGCTGGCGACTTCTACGCATGGCGCGGGCGGTGGTTCGTGGACGTGCTCAAGGCCGCGAAGGTGCGCTTCCACAAGTGGCAGCTGCGCAACGGCGTCACCGAGGCGCAGGCTCTGGGCGACTGGACACGGGACATCATCACGCTGACAACGGAGGACTACCTGCAACTCCCGCCGATGATGGTGGACGTGGTGACTGTCCCGCTGACGGAGGCCGAGCGCAAGGCATACGACGACCTCGTTGCCGCCCTCCACTTCGAGATCCCAGGAGAGGATTTCGACTTCACCGTGGACGAGAAGGCGCGGTTCGCCAAGATACAGACCCTATGCAGCGGCTTTGTCTATGACACTGAGGACGGCGGCAAGCCTATCCGCATCGGTGGCGGCGGTGCGAAGGTGGATGCCGCCGTGGAGTTCTGCCGCCGCGCGGCGGCAGAGGGCGAGAGTGTCCTGCTCTTCTACCAGTACCGCGAGACCGCCGTGTGGTTCGGGGAGCTGGCGCAGAAGGCGGGGCTGCGCATAGCCTCCGTCAATGGCGGAAGCTACGAGTGGCTGCGTAAGTGGGAGGGCGGCGAGCTTGACGTGCTTGTCGCCAACCCCGCCAGCGCGGGACACGGGCTCAACCTCCAGCACGGCGGACACATCGTCCTGTGGCTGGAGCTCACGTACAACTACGAGTATTACGCGCAGGCGAACGCCCGCCTGCACCGCACTGGGCAGGTCAAGCCCGTGCAGGTCACCGCGCTGGTCGCCGAGGACACCGTGGACGGCGCGGTATGGGGTGCACTGCAAAGGAAATCACAGACAAACAGACGGGTGGAGGCCGTCACAAAATGAACATTATCACGACAACAAGAACGCGCCACGTCGGCATCACGGCGGGAATGGTGCGGCAGAAGCTCACGCACGACCAGCGTTCCATGCTCATCATCATCGAGGACGTGTCGCTGAGGTTCGCGGCAATGGAGGTTCTAAGGCTTTCGCGCCTGCCCGAGATGCAGGCCGACGGCTACGCGCGCAGCTACTGCACGGACTTCCAGAACCTGTGCGAGAGACGCTACCGCGAGATTCGCAGGGACTGGGGAGGCAACCGAGCCGACGGATACGAGGACAGGCTCCAGGAGACCGTGGAGGCGTGCAGGCCGGAATACAAGAGGCTTGTCGCGGAGATGCGCACGGCACTCATGCAGAAGGTCGATTTCCGGCACGTTGAGCGGTGCATCGCCGTGGCCGTGGCCTCGGGAATGCTGGACAGCTGCGCACGGTCGCACGAATGGCTCACGGGACGAAAACAGTACTACTCCGACCACTTCCGCTGCCTGGACATCATCGACAGGAAGATGGAGGTTCAGCTGCTCAACGACGGAAAACTTCCAGACATGACAGGAAGCAAGGAGGCATTCGCGAAGATGTTCCAAGCTGTCTGCGACAACACGATTGATAAATTCACGACAAAAACAGAAAAACAGGAAGGAGGCGCGGAATGAGACACGAGGAACGCGAAATCGAAAGGCAGTGCGTGCAGCTGGCGAGGCGGCACGGCTGGGACGCTTGGAAGAACGAGAACAACGGCAACAAGGGAATCCCCGACTATTCGTTCCTAAAGGGCGGGCGGTTCGTCATGGTGGAGTTCAAGAGATCCGCCGCCGCCCGCATCCGCCCCGAGCAGCTGACGTGGGCTGCGCGGCATCCCGAAAACGTCTACTTTTGCTATGACATCGAAACTTTTACCAAAATTTTAGGATTATGATTAAAATAGACAATCAAAATTTAAAAATCGAAACCGACTGCAAGACAGTCGGCGAGTTCATGACCCAGGCGGCGGCGTTCGGCTGCGGCATACTGTCGATCAAGGTGGATGGCTGCCTGTACGAATTCTACGACAACCCGAAGATCAGGGTCACCGACGACACGCCGCTGGGCAGCGTCGCAGTGGAACGAGCCGACAGCCTGTTGTCCGGAGTCACGGTGCTGAGCGTAACAACAGCACCAAAACCAAAGACCGTGAAGAAGTCGGGATTTGTTAATCTTTATAGAGGCGGAATACTTCAAGGGATTAACTGCGGTTACAGGGTTTTCGCCTCCGAGCAGGAGGCAATGGACACCTTCGACATGACGGCCGACTGCGAGAAATTTGCCGTCGCTAAAATAGAATGGGAGGAGGTGGAAAAATGAGCAGACAGCTGTCATTCACCGACTACGAGGGTTTCGTCGAGAAATTCAAACCAAAGAAGACCACCGACGACTGCTACACGCCGCCCGCCGTCTATGACGCTGTGCTGGACTACGTGGACCGCAACGTCACCACTCTGGAAGGCCGCGATGTCGTGCGTCCCTTCTGGCCCGGCGGCGACTACGAGCGGCACGAATACCCGCCAGGCTGCATCGTCATCGACAACCCGCCGTTCTCCATCACGTCGCAGATCGTGCGGTTCTACATCCGCCACGGCGTTGATTTCTTTCTGTTCTGCAACGGCCTCACCTGCATGAATGTTTCAAAAATCCCGCAGGTCGCGTTTCATATTGTAAACAAGGTCGTGACATTCGAGAACGGGGCGCAGGTTTGTGTGGCGTTCGTCACCAACGTAAGACCGCACGGCGAGCGTATCGTGCTGGCTGGCGAATTAGAAGCCGCGCTGCGCATCGCCTGCAAGCAGCCGAACAAGGAGAAAAAGAAACTTGTGTACCCGCCCGAGGTGGTAAGCGGCGCGCTGCTCCAGAAGTTCGTCAGCCTCGGGCGCAATGTCGCCATCTCCGAGACACAGTGCTCGCCGATAGCGCGACACGAGGAACCATTCGGCGGCGGCTTCATGGTGACGACCGAGGTTTCACAGGAATTGGAGCGGGAGCGGGAGCGGGAGCGGGAGCGGGAGCGGGAGCGGGAGCGGGAGCGGGAGCGGGAGCGGGAGCGGCTGACCGAACGCCGCCCGATGTCGCCAGCCTTTCACGAGATGCTCCGCCGCCTCAACGAATCCGCGCCGCCGTTCCATATCGACCCGTAACCGACAGACCACCCCTTCAAGGGTGGTTTTTTTCATAAATTATCATAATTATCATAAATCGGATTTTTGTTATGACAGAATTTCACGGCTGTAACTCTTTGGTTTTCAATGGTCGTTTTATTGATTATCATAATTATCATAATTATCATAAGAAAAAAAAAAGAATACACATGCACGCGTTTATAATATATATGTAATGGTGAAACTATCTTATATAAGGTTGGAAAAATTTTTATGATAATCAGCATAAACGCTGACACTCAGAGAGTTACAGCGTTTTTTCGTTATGACAAATCCGCACAATTATGATAATTTATGATAAAAGTGTATCTTTGCAGCCAAAAACAACGTAAATATGGATATTGACATTGACATCAGAGAAATAGAAATCGGCCTTTTATGTGCCAATAGCGGCCAGTTAGCAGGCGTTCCGATGAATTACAGGAAGATAACTGCCGAGAACCTGCATGCTCTTGAAAAATCGTTGAAAGATTGCCCTGAGTTGCTTGCAATGCGCCCGCTCATCACGATCGAACAAAATGGGAAATTTGTGGTTTTGTCAGGCAACCACCGACTGAGGGCGGCGGCAAATATCGGTATGAAGACCGTACCTTGCATAGTTCTTCCGGCTGAAACTCCGGCAAAGAAACAGCGGGAATATGCGGCAAAAGACAACCTCGAATACGCTGAGACAGTCCCCGAGCTTTTAGCGATGTGGAACGTTGAAGAATTGCAGGAGTGGAACGTGCATGTAGACATACAAGTGCCAGACGTTGAAATCGTTGTAAAACCGCCGAAAGAGAAAGCGAAAAAACAGTATCAATGCCCGAAATGCGGATTCAAATGGAACGGATAGCATTTTTGATTATTCCAGACTGGCAGAAAAACGGAAGGACGCAAAACCAGTCATTCGACGGGGTGGGCAATACTGGCGCATACGTCATTATCCACCAGCTGCGCCGCGCTGGTGTAGAAGTAGGGTTCTGCACCGTTGAAACCGCCGACGAGTTCGACGTCGTATGTATTTCCTTGACGTCGTCGTTCGATGTCCTGAGCCTTTGTAAAGAGTTGAGGTTTAACAAGAAGTGGCGGCGAGGCGTCCGTAAGTTTCGCACCATCTGCGGAGGCGCCGGTCTAAAAAATCCCTTTCCGTTACTCGAATACGTGGATCGCTTTTGGTTCGGACGTTGTGACAAAGAGGCGGTTCAGTGGGTGACAGATAAACACTACGAGCACCCGAGCATCATGGACTGGGATAATCCGAGGGAGTGCGTTGTAAACCAAGCGGAATGCCTTTATCCTGACGAGGTGCAGACAGGTAAAGGGTTATGGCGTGAGCAGTTTATCGGATGCCCAAACAAGTGCGGGTTCTGCTTTTATTCGTGGACGCATAGGAACATCCAGCAAAACGAGCATTTTATGTTACAAGTCAACCCGACAGAAATGGAAATAGACCTAAAAAATTGGGACGTTCTGACAGCCGAAACTATCCAAGCGCACGTAACGGTCGGGCTTGACGGAGTGAGTGGACGTATCCGGCTCGCTATTAACAAGAGGATAACAGACGATATGCTACTTGAATTGATAGAGCGACACAACCGCGCAGTTTACGACAAAGTTGGAGCGGAGAAAAGATATAGATTACAATTATACAACATTTCCGGGTACGAGACAGAAACGATGGCTGACTTTGCAATATTAGCCGATACGCTTAGAAGAGCCGCGAATACAGCAAAGGCAAAAGTCGACTGCGTCATTCATACCACGCCGTTATCGCCCGAGCCTTTAACGCCACTGGCATGGAGTGCCGCACCTTTCCGCACGCCGTTCGGTTCTCTTCGAGGTCAGACCATAGTCCAGACTTCAACCTTCGAGGCGTTCCACAACAAATTCAACACCAGCGACTGGCAGCAGTTCATGCAGTTAGTTCTTACAAGATACTCAGACAAATACTCGACGCTCTTGGATAATATTTTATTTAATCCAAAGTTAAAAGCGTTGAAAACGTCGGAAAAACTGTCATTTGTCGAACATCACTTTGACATTGGCGATTTACTGCGGGAATATGACACAGAAGAGAGGTTGCCGCATTGGCCGATGGCTTACGCTTACACGCCAATTGAGAAACTAAAGAAAATAAGAAAATCAATACGAAGGAGGTTGTATGCCGATAAATAGAGAAAACGCGCGGGAGATGCAGTTGAAATCCGCAGCAAAAAGAAAAGAAAACAATGAGCGCAAAGCCATTATCCGTGATTGGCTTTATTCTGAATTATCAAAGCCGGCATCTTCCGGAAGCGGCGATGCGCTTGGATTGTATTTCGTAAAAAAAGCCCTTCAAGGTATCGTTACCACGGTTACACTCGAAGACCTTGAACGAATGCAGAGGATACTCGGAGAGAGTTCTTTGAATATCAAATTAGAAGAAACAGACCCCGCTGCAAATCTTGCGGCGTTGATAAAAGAAAGCCGTGCAAACTCTTGATTTTAGACTTTCCGACTATATGCGTATTGTTTGGGGCGGTTTGTGCAACGAACGGCCCAAACTTTTAGAGGTTTCCGACAGAATAGACGCATGGCTGCACAACGGCAAGACCGGCGATGTTCTGAATATATCAATGCCTACACGTTTCGGAAAGTCTTTGATTGCCACTGCGGCGTCGGTATGGATGCTTGTATGCGATCCGTTTGTCAGGTTGTTGCGTGCTTCTTATTCAGCAGATCTGGCCGAGACTTTTAGCCAGCAAGTACGAAATCAATATACAGCGTTTTGCGATAAAATAGAACTAAACTCATCAACAAAAGGGACGCGAGGCAGGTGGAGTATCGGAGAAAGAGACGAACCCAACCACGCTGGCGTCGGCATCGGCGGCGGCATCACGGGCTTCGGCTTTGATGTTGCCATCGTTGACGACACCGCCAAGAACATGCTGGAGGCTACGAGCGCGGCTTACTCACGACAGCTGCAGGTGTTCAAAGAGTCTGTTCTGCTTGGACGTTTGGAAGGGCGGCGCAAGATTCTGAACGTGGGAACGCGGTGGACGGTCAACGACTGGTTCTCCATGTGGCCGGACGCGGAGTCCTACGTGCTGCCAGCTATGATTGACGGCAAGAGCTGCTGCGAGGCGTGGAAGACCACGGCGGAGTTGGAGCTGGAGCGGTCGCGGGTTTCGGATGCGGTGTGGAACGCGCAGTACATGCAGGCACCGACGGAGACCGGGCAGGTGCGCCTCTTCGAAGGATGGAAACCTGCGACGGTGGCCGATGTTCCCGACGGCCAGCGCGTGGCGGTGATAGACCCCGCCAACGACTATGGCCGCGACTTCTTCGTCATCGGCATCTACGTCCGTTCTGGCGGCTTGCTCTACTTGGTGGACATGTTCGCCAAGCAGCGCGCAACGCCGGAGGAGGCGGCGCGGTGGCTGGAGGGTCAGGGCGTCGCGGTGGCGTGGATAGAGACCAACGGCGCGGGTCGGAACGTGATGGAGAAGATGAGGCAGGCGGGGGCGCGCAACCTCGCGGGGTTCGTCACCCGCAGCGACAAATACTCCCGCGCCTACGTGCAGGCCGAGGCCATGCGCGACTACTTCCGCATCTGCGACGGCTGCAATCCCGAGGCCGTGCGTGAGCTGCTGCACGAGGCCGACGTGTTCCCGGTCACGGGCGACGAGATTCACGACGACCTTCTTGACAACGTGGTGATGGCTTTTGAAAAATTACACAGAATATGAGCATACACGAAATGATAAACAGGCTGTTTTTTCTGCGTTCTGTATATAGTACACTTGACGAGGCGCAAAAGAAGAGCGACAGAGGCGTTAAAATGGTTTCCGAAATGGAATATCTTATAGAAAAGCTGAAAGAAGCGGAGACGCAAATTACAATGATATACAAAGATTTTTGGAAATGACAGAAACAGAAAAGAAAAAAATGCTGAAGGAGGCCTCATCATGGGTCGGCTACTGCGAGAAGCAGAAGTGCGACTACTCCTTCTACGACGTGAAGTTAGGCGGTACCGGACTCAACAACTTCACGCGGTTCGGGAGGTTGGCGGACATCGTGCTGTACGGTGTTGACCGCCGCGTGAAGGACGGCTACCCGTGGTGCGCGATGTTCCTGCTTGGTATCCTCTACGAGCTGAAGGCGGGGCGGCAGGACTGCACGGTCGGAAAAGGGAAGATGCCCGTCGACGAGGCGGCGCGCCGCTGGGTGCGTGAGGTTGTAGGTCTTGGGGCGGACATTCCATGGCACGCGGGCTGCGACGCCTGGCTGAAGGTATTCCGCCACAACTACCGCAGTGGGAAGGTTCCGCACCCCGGCGACTTCGTGGTATACCTTGACAACTGCGGCCGCGCCTACCACATCGGGTTGGTGGAGAGCGTGCAGGAAGGCGGCCAGCGGTTCACATCCATCGAGGGCAACACATCGGCGGCCGGTGAGAACGTGGTGGCCAACGGCGGGGTTGTCGCGCGGAAAACCCGTAAAAATCAAAAATGTGAATTTTTGTATTGCTGAAAAAAGTATCTTTGCCGCGTCCATAAACAACGGTAAATGAAGTTCAATCTGTTCGGATATACATTTGAGTTCTACCGCCCCGTCGTTCATCGTGAGGGCATCTATGGCCTCGACTTCCACGGCATCGGCGGGCGAGACTGCCTGCCTTTCGCCGACGGCGAGGTCAAGAGTGTGCTCTTGATGATAACGAACCGCATGGCCAACGCCGAGTGGCACGCCGCCGAGGGCGACCCGACGGAGGGCCGCGGCGGCCTGCTGGCGGTCTCCGACCTCTTCGCGATGGTGGAGCGGTACGCGCTGCTTATCGTGTGGCGTATGTTCAAGGAGGGATTCTGCGACTTCGACGCCTACACCCTGCTGCCCTTCGGCGTGGAGGACAGGCGTGCCGAGGTGCTGCCCGAGGAGTGGCGCGGCGTGAAGGACAGGGTGGTGCGTGTCCACGACGATGTGTACCTCAACACGGGCAAGACCCGCGCACAGCTGCTGGCGCCAGCGCTCGCGATGCTGGACACGGTCAACAACTCCGACCTCAACCTCATCGACAACTACGGCGCAATGGGCTTGCTGTCGCCGGAAAACTCGACGCTCTCCGATGGCTACGTCGACGACGAGCAATACGAGGAAATACAGGAAGAGTACCACAAAGTTCACGGCGTGAAATTCGGAAAATGGGCGTTGATGATAACACGCCGCGCGGTCAAATACCAACCCATCCGCCTGCCTATCGCCGAGCTTGACCTGCAGGGCAAGCGCAAGGCGGCGGTTGCATCCATCATGCAAGCCCTTGACATCCCGAAGGAGCTGCACGCCCTCTTCGAGTCCGCGAAGTTCCTGAATATGCAGGAGGCCGAGCGGTCTATGTATTCCAGCTGCGTGACCCACTGGTGCGACGTTATGGTGCGCGTGATGCGCGACCTCTACGAGCGGCACCGTCTCTACTCCTCCACCAGTTATCCGGACAATGAATTCTGGTATGACTTTGTTGGCGTCCCAGCCCTGCAGGAATCGCAGGCGGCGGAGGCCAAGCGCACGCGGGAGACCGTGGACTGGCTGCTGGGTATGTTGGAGCAGTGGCCTGAGCAGCGCGAATATATCACCAAGAGAATCAACGACTTAATCACAACCGTATAGATTATGAAGAAGAAACAACTCATCATCCGCAACTTCACAACGCTGACGGCCTTTGACGGCGGCCAGCGTTACAAGGTTGTCCGCAACGCTGCGGGCGAGGAGACGGGCATCGAGGTGTCGGGCGTCCTGACCACCTTCGACGTTCCGAACGAGAACGGCACGGAGTTCACGAAGGAGAGCTACGACAAATTCGTGGACGAATACTTCCTTGCGCATTCCGTCAATGTGCCGCTGGTGCTGTACCATAACGACACCGACCCGCGTACGGTGGCTGGAATCGTGAAGAGCATGACAAAAACGGACAGCGGTGTGGAGATTGTAGGCTGGATCCCGCGAACGGCATACTACTACAACCTCATCAAGGCGCAGATCGCGGAGGGAATCTTGCAAGGATTCAGCAATGCCGGCGGCGTGATGGACTACGAGTGGGACGAGGAGAACGGGGCCATGAAGGTAACGGAATTCGCGCTGATGCACGCCAGCCTCGTTGCCACGCCCGCCGACACGGGCGCATGGCTGGAGGCGCAAAACACCGTATTCCACGGATTCGAGGCCCCGATAGACAACGAGGTGAACCCGAAGGCGCAGAAAGAGAAAACAGATGCGTGGCGGCTGCTCGTGTAACCCGCGGGCGGCGATTACAACGGCCGGCGTAACCCGCAGCCGACGTCGCGACAGTATAAATCGAATACAAACCAAAATTTTTTACAAAAAATGAAAAAGAAACTGGAAAACTCCCTCGCATGGGTGCGGGAGAGAATTAAGACCCTGACGGAGACGGCCAACAGCCTGAGCGGAGACGACCGTTCCACCGTCGAGAGCACCATCGCCAAGTTGCGTGAGCAGGAGGAGACGCTGGTCAACGCCATCGCCATGTGCGACAACGCCGCCGACCTCGCCGCAATGCGCACGCAGGTCGAGGAGGTGCAGAACGCCGTCAAGGCAATCCGCGAGACCATGAAGGGTGCGAAGAAGACCGCCAATACACTCGCCGAGATGGCGAAGACCAAGGCCTTCCGTGACGCGTTCGTGGATACCGTCCGCAACACCGTCGAGCCGCGCGAGTTCAAGGCCGCATGGCGCGCGAAGGTCAACGATCTGATGACCAAGAACAGCATCGACGCCGACAACATCTCCGCCGGGGACTTCTTGCCGGGATTCATCTTGAACGAAATCAACGACCGATTCGTCGGCAAGCGTCACCGCATCTTGGAACTCGTCGATTGGACGGGGCTGCCGATGTGGAAGAGCCTCTTCGAGACTGGCGAGGCGATGGGCAACACGCACACTCCCGGCGCCGAGAAGACCGAACAGGAACTCGCCTTCGACGCCGTCACCATCCGCCCGGCTTACGTCTACAAGCTGCAGCGCGTCGACCAGGTCCTTCTGCGCGAGACCCGCGACATGGACGACGTCCTCTACCGCTACATCATCGCCGAGCTGCTTGACCGCCTGCTCAAGACCGTGGAGAACTACATCGTCACGGGTCACGGTACCGACCACTTCCTCAAGGCCACCGAGAAAGTCCTGGCAGCCAACGTCATGGAAGCTGGCTACTACATGGACGACTCTGAGGGCGCAATCGCCATCATGAGCAAGGCAAAGTATTACAACATCAAGAGCACGCTGTCAGCCGTGACGGCTAACGGCGGCAGGCTTGTCACCCATGACGACGTGCTGGCCTACCTTGGTGTTGAGGAGATCGTCTTCAACAACTCCACATTCGTCCCCTCTGAGGGCCACACGTGGGAGGGTATCCTCTTCATGTCGCCGCGCGACTACAAGCTGGTTGGTGACCGCCGTCCCGACCAGTACGAGGACTTCAACCTGGCATTCAACAAGCGCGAGTACCTCATGGAGATCTACATCGGTGGCGGCTGCTCCAAGCCCGACCAGTTTGTTGCACTTGTTTCCGAATCCTAATTGACGATGAACGCTCCGACTGTCAACGACCTTAGGTCTGCGGGCTACCGCATGAGCGCGAATGCGGCGGCCGACATTGTCTCACGCTGCGCCGAGACCGCAAAGCGCGACTACCTGATGCACTACGTCACCGAGGAGGACATCTCCGACGCTGCAGCCACTTCCGCCATCGGGAGGGTGTGGTGCGCATTGACCTTCGTGGCTTACCTGCAGCAGGTGGAGTTCGGGACGCGCACGGGCGGCGAGCGAAAGAGGTTTGATTACGGCGAGCATCTCGCATGTATGAGCGCCGCGAAAGCTGACGCGGCCACCGCGCTGCGCGCGCTTTCCAAGACCTATTCCCGTATCACCCCGGTTGTTGACAGCCTGGAGATATACTTCAAAACACAGATACTGCGCTGATGGACTGGGCGACATTGATTGGAGTGCTTACCCTGCTGCTTGGCGGCGGCGGTTTCCTCTTTTACAGCCAAAACAAGGCGGCGAAGGAGATCGCCAACGTGTCCGCGCTGGCGGCGGAGTGGGAAAAGCTCTACCGGGAGCAGAAGAACGAGCGGGAGGAGAACGACCGCGAGGTTGCAGACCTACGCAAGGAGGTCGCCGAGCTCCGTGAAGAGGTCGCCTCAATACGCCCGTACATCTGCTACGATTTAGTTTGTATCAAAAGAATCACAAGAAACCAAAAAACCGAGGAACAATGAAGAATTTTTTGAAAAATCTGAAATTCAGACCGCTGGTGCTCATCATCGCCCTCGTGGCCGTGGCGGTCTTCATCGCGACGGCGGGTGCCGACCCGTCCGTCTTTACCCTTGCCGTCTTCACTCCCTGTATGGGGGTGGTGACTGCAAACCTTGACACGGACTGCGAGAACCCGCGCGTGTCGGGCTACGAGGACAAGGCACTGCTGTTTAACCGTTCGGACATCGACTGGGCGGCCGTCACCACGGACGCGACAAACCCGCGAATCGTCAAGACGCTGGCCGTGCTTGAGGGTAAGAAGCCTTATGTTATCTACAATCCGCGCGTTAATCCAGCGCCGTTTGACGGAACTAATTCCAGCTTCGAGCAGGAAGGAAACCAGTACACCAAGACGGTGCAGTTCTACTACGAGGGCATTGGCGGCGCGGCTGCGTTGAACGTTGTCGAGCCTTTGAAGGCCGGCTCTTACGTCATCTTACTGCAGCGCAAGGACCACCGTGGCGATGGATCGTTCCAGCTCATCGGCTACCAGTCCGGCGTGACCGCCACCGCCCAAGTTCAGGACGAGAAGACGGGCTATTGGCTCATGACCATGACTGGCAGCGAGTCCTTCGCCGACGTGGCGTTCTTCAATACGGACTACGCAACCACCAAGGCGGCGTTCGACGCATTGCTGGCTACCGTGTAGCTTTTCTGTTTTGTTTAATTTGTGAGGCGGGCGGGGTGAGACTTATCCCGCCCGTTTTTTTTCAAGAACATAAAAATCATGACATTAGAGAGAATTGAGAAACTTATAGCACAGCGGGAGCTGACGAACAGCCAGAGGGTCGAGGTGAAGAAAGCCGCCGACGAGGCGGGCATTGAATACCATATCAAGACGAACTGCCAAAGCCAGTGCTATGAGAAGCTGCTGGTTAAGCTGTACGAGCATATCGCCTCCGAGAAGATGGCGCGTAATGTCTCCAAGGACGGCTGGCGGCTGAAGTCGGCGACGGAATCCTTCGTATGGCAAGGGCACATCGTGAGCAATGCCAACATCAAGGGAATGACGGTCGGGGCTATGCCGTCGGTTGTTGTGGAGACATTCTTCGAGAGGGCACCCAAGGACAAGGAGGCGAACGATGGGCAGGGTGGTGAGATATAGCGTCCTGCCGTCTGAGAAGTGGTCGCGGGTGGCGGTGTTCTTCACCACCTACCCCGCCGCCATGGAGCAGCTGATGGAGGCCGTTCCAGAACGTGACGGGGAATTTGTCTTCGACCTGCTGACAGTCGGCGGAATGCTGGAGGCCGTAAGCGGCAGAATACCCGCCGAAGTCAAGTCCACGATGGAGGGGCTGACGGTGGCGCAGGCGGCAGCGCGGCTCAACAGCCTGCGGGACGGGCTGCTGGAGTTCACGCAGTTCATGGAGGCCACGGAGCCGCCGATGACGCTGAGGCAGAAACATCGTCAGCGCGGAATGCTTAAAGGCAATATCGAGGAGGCGGTCTTGTGGACGCTCAATGAGTGCTTCACGCTCCACGGCTTCGAGGAAGCGCAGAAATTGACGGTTTATGAATACAAAACAGCACGAAAGAACGCATACAATGAAGCCTTGGCGGCATATCGGCAGAGCGTGGAGATGGAGTCGGCTATGGGTCTCCGCCGTTAGCGCGGCGGTGATAGCTATGCTGCTGGCTGTGCCGATGGCGGGATGCCGAACGCTGAAATCCGAAACCGTGCGGACTGAATACCGCTACGTCACCCGCTGGGACAGCGTGTTCGTGGACTGCACGGACACCTTCTATGTGGAGGTTCGAGGCGACACGGTGCGGATAAAGGAGAAGGTCACCGAACGCGAAATCCGCTACACCGTCCTGACGGACACGCTGCGTGCAGGCGACACGGTGACGGTGGTGGAGCGGGTGATGGCGAACGGCGACTGCCCGAAGGTTAGGCGGTGGCCGTGGTTGGTAACGGGTCTTTGCATTGCTTTTTTGATTATCTTTGCCGCGAAAATTATAATACGAATATATTTGAAAAGATGACAGGCACAATCACCTATATATTGTCACGCGCGGGTTACCGCGCGATGAACGGGCCGCTCGCCGACGAGCGGCGAAGGCTGGCGGGCGCTGAGCCTCCCGCCGCGTATGTCAGCTACGACCCGAGACTGCTCGCCGGAGCGGGTTGGTACGGCTACCGCATCGCCCTAAAGGGCGGCGACAGGCAGATGGTCGAGCGGGCGCGTTATATGCTCTCTGAGCGTTACATCATCCGTGACGGTTACGAATACTATGCCGACGGTATCTATGTCTTCGGCGTGATGCTGCGCGAGCGCGTGCCGCACTACGGCATCGGTGGCGGCGCGGAGCCGGAACCGCCGACCATTGATTGGTGGGGTTTGAAACTCACGATGCCCGAAGGCGGCGCGGTGATTCTGCGAAAGAACGGAAGCCCAAACGCGGTGAACTTGGAAGTCAGCACCGACGGCCAGAACTGGCAGCCGTGGACGCTCGTCGGCACCGACTACACCTACACCTTGCAGGCGGGGCAGACGTTGTGCATAAGGAACACAAGCACGACCTTCGTGCGGTTCTCCACGAGTTCGTCGGATTACTATCAATTTATTATTAACAACACGGTGTATGCGAGCGGCTCGGTGATGTCGCTGTCTGCGAATGACGAGACGGTATTATCTCTTACAGGGACTAATTACAATTTCTTCTATTTGTTCAAAGGCTGCTCAAGCCTCGTGAACGCGCCAAGTTTGCCAGCCACAACGCTAGCTGGCAGCTGTTACGGATATATGTTCTATGGCTGCACAAGCCTCGTAAACGCGCCAAGTTTGCCAGCGACAACGATGGCCGTTGACTGCTACAAAGCTATGTTCTATGGCTGCACAAGCCTCGTGAACGCGCCCAGTTTGCCAGCCACAACGCTAGCTAGCGGCTGTTACAGCTATATGTTCCAAGGCTGCGCAAGCCTCGTGAACGCGCCCAGTTTGCCAGCGACAACGATGGCCGTTGACTGCTACAGAGATATGTTCCAAGGCTGCGCAAGCCTCGTGAACGCGCCAAGTTTGCCAGCCACAACGCTAGCTGGCAGCTGCTACAGAGCTATGTTCTATGGCTGCACAAGCCTCGTGAACGCGCCCAGTTTGCCAGCGACAACGATGGCCGTTGACTGCTACAGAGATATGTTCCAAGGCTGCTCAAGCCTCGTGAACGCGCCAAGTTTGCCAGCCACAACGCTGGCTGGCAGCTGCTACAGAGCTATGTTCTATGGCTGCACAAGCCTCGTGAACGCGCCCAGTTTGCCAGCGACAACGCTAGCTAGCGGCTGTTACAGAGCTATGTTCCAAGGCTGCACAAGCCTCGTGAACGCGCCAAGTTTGCCAGCGACAACGATGGCCAGTGAATGTTACAGAGCTATGTTCCAAGGCTGCCGTATGTTGTCCGAACTCCGCACATACATGACCGATATATCCGCCTCCGGATGTCTGACCGACTGGCTTTCGGGCGTCGCCGCCACTGGTGATTTCTATTGCCCAGCGGAACTTACTATCCCAACTGGCACAAGTGGTATCCCAGGAGGTTGGACAAGACACGATATTTAATTAAAAATCAAATAATTATGAAAAAGAGAATAGTTGACGGGCACATGACGGTGACGGCAGGCGTAGGGAAATTCGTATCCACGCCAGACCGCGCCGTGTACGGCAAGACATTGTCTCTCGGTACGAACATCCCCGCCGCCGACATCATAGAGGACGACGAGGATTCCTTTCCAAAGCCTGATGACGCGCCCGAATTTGAAACGGAAACAGCCGAAGCTGACGCGATATGATGTTTATTGACGAGATATTGGGCTGGGCGCGAATGAACGGCTACAACGCCGTCTATGGAAGCGCGGAACAGGTAAACGAGATGCTGACAGACATACGCTTCGACGGCGGCACGGACGGTGTGGCGGTGTTCTGCCACCTCATCCGCGAGTCGGAGACCGTGGACGGGCGAGACCGCGCCACGGTGGCGGTCTATTTCGCCGCGCTGTGCGAGCTGGACTTTGACGGCGAGTCCCTGCTGGGAGTCCAGGAGGGGCTCAAGGACAAGGGAAAGGAGTTTCTGCGCGACGTGCGGGCGGGAAACACGATGACCTACTCCCACGTCCGCTGGCAGTATGGCTACGACGACTACGCCGAGAACGTCTGCTGGGTGTGCCTGCGCGTGACCCTCGAGGCCGCCGCCGCCGATTGTGTACCTCTTGAAATCCCGAGGCCGTGAGCGCGCCAGTCATAGACAACAAGGCAGTCCTCGACCTCGCGGCGGCGATACTCGACGAGTGCCGCGCGCGGATACAGGCTAACATGGCCAGGAAGTACCGCACCACGCGCGGCGAGCGGTGGGTGAACGCTTCGGGGCGTTCGTCGGCTGCCTTCAAGGTCGTGACGACATCCTACGCGTCCATGCTGGTGTATCGTGGCGACGACGTTGCGCCGCTGGAATCCATCGAGTACGGCCACGACGAGGCACCAGGGCCTGAGGCCCTCAAGAAGTGGTGGAAGGAGAAATTCGGCGGCGAACTTGATGACAGCCGCGCCCGCGCCATCAACAGGAAGATAGCCGAGCAAGGAACGGAGCGGTACAGGGAGCCGCAGGAATGGGTCATCGCGCCCGAAGTGGAGGAGGCAGTACGCGAACTCAGGGACAGGCTGCCCGAGGCGGCGCGGTTGGCGGTCAACAAGTACTTCAATTTGTCCTGAATTATCATAATTGTCATAAACGAAGTTTTTCGTTATGACAAAAAATCAATGTTGCAACGATTTGAATATCATATATTTATAATACATTATCCTAATTATCATAATTATCATATATATTTTAAATTAATACATAGGCGTTGTTATATATAGAATCTGGAATTTTTTTTATGATAATTATCACAAACGTTGAAACACAGATAGTTACGGCTGTTTTCACGCCGACTAAGGTTTACTAAACCGCATAAACACTGAAAACCAACAAGTTACGATAAATGGCAAGGGAGAACGAAATCATCATTGAAGTTGAGGTGAACGCGGGCGAGAGTGCCGAGCGTCTTGCCGCGATACGCGCCCGCCTTGACGAGCTGCAGACCGCAAACAGGAACATGAGGCGGGAGCAGAAGGAGCTGAACGCCACGCTGGCGGCGGGCGGCACGCTGACGGCGGAGCAGGGCAAGCGGCTGAAGGAGGTGGCGGAGACCATGGCGCGCAACACCGCCGAAATCAAGGAGCTGACCGCCGCCGAGAAGATGGAGACGGCGCAGGTGCAGATCGCCACGCAGAACGACCGGAAGTATGGCGAAAGCATCGTTGAGCTCGGGGCGCAGCTGGCGCAACTGAAGGCCGAATACAGGGGCTTGAGCAAGGCGGATCGCGAGGGCGCGGCGGGGAAGAAGCTGCTGAAGGATATCCAGCAGCTTGACAATGCTGTCAAGAAGGCTGACTATTCCCTTGGCGACCACCAGCGCAACGTCGGCAACTACGTGTCCGCGCTGACGGGACTGAACGGCAACGTGCTGAAGGTCGCCAACCTCTTTCAGGGCGGGTTCCGTCAGGGCTTGGCGGCGGCGACGCAGGCCGTGAAATACTTCGCCAAGACCCTGCTCACAACGCCGCTTGGATGGATATCCGCCGCCGTGACGGCGGTGGTGGGAGTCTTCCGCCAGCTTCGCGATGCCTTCCAGCGCAATGACGAGGCGGGAACGAAGTTATCCGCCGCATTGCAGCGGCTCTCCCCGGTTGTGACGGCCGTTAAAAACGTGTTCAACGCCTTGGCCGGAGTTGTGGCGACTGTTGTGGACGGTTTCACGAGCGCCGCCGCCGCCGTAATGACCTTCTTCGAGCCGTCGCTCAAGGAGGCATCCAAGGCCGCGAGCGAGGCGGAGACTCGGATGGACGCATTGGAGGAGGCCGAGCGGCAGTACACCGTCGCCTCCGCCGAGCGCGCGCTCGAACGCGCCAAGCTGGAGGAGCGGGCGCGGTACGAGGAAGGGCTGACCGCCGGGGAGCGTGTGAAACTGCTGGAAAAATCCCGCGACCTTGCCATTAAGGACTTGGAGGAGGACAGGCGAATAAAGAAGGAGAAACTCGACCTGCTGATTGAGGAGCAGCGACGCACGGCGGACTACTCCGACGCCATGGCCCGCCGCATCGCGCTGGCGCGGGCGGCGTACATCAACAGCGAGACCGAGATGATACAAGGCACCCGCCGCCTGAACTCGCAGCTCAAGTCGCAGCGCGAGGAGATGCAGCGGGAGCAGGAGGAGACGCGCCGCGCCGAGCAGGAGCGGGTGAGAGCAGCGCGGGAATCCGCGCAGCGCGCCGCCGAGGAGCGGGCCCGCCGACTGAAGACGCAGAAGGACGAGCTTCGCGCCCTTGAAGACCTTACAATTGAGATGATAAAGGACGAGGGGCAGCGGTCGCGCGCCGAGATGCAAGCCAACTACTCAAGGCGGATTGAAGACCTTAAAGCGCGGCTGGAGACGGAGAAAGACCTCACCGCCGTCGCCCGTGAAGCCATCAACAAGCAGATAGTGCTGCTGGAGCGGCAGATGGCGGACAACATCGCCGAACTTGACGCGAAGAGGCTGGAGGATCGTCTCGCCAAGGAGCGGGAGGTGGCGGAAGCCACCATAGACGCACGCACGGCGGCGATAGAGGACGAGTCGGAACGTGAGATAGAACAGGAGCGCATCGCCTCAGAAAGGCGCGTTTCCGCGTTGAAAAAGAGACTTGAAGAGGAAGCCGTACTCACGGCTGAGATGCGCGCCAACATCAACGAGCAGATTGCCTTGGAGGAAGCCGCCGTGGAGCGCAAGGTCTCCGAGATCACCGCCAAGGCGCGGCGGGAGGCTATACAGAAGACGTTTTCCGCCATGCAGGCGGAGATGGACAACCAGCTCCAGCGGTCGCTGCTGGCGGCCGGCGAGAACGCCCGCAAGGTCGCCGAGGTGGAGCTTGAAGCCGCGAGGGAGGCGAATATGCAGCTGTTGCAGCTTGACAACGAGCAGCGTATGGTCCTCTACGGTAGCCAGCAGGCCTACGAGGCCGCTGTGCTGGCCAGCGAGAAGCGGATCAATGACGCGCGGAAGGCCAACTCTGAGGCACTGGCCACGCAGGCCACGGAGATCGGCGACAACTTCAGCAAGGCAATCTCGGCGGTCTCCGACCTATACGAGGCGGCGGCGGGAGACACGGAAAGCTATGAGAAGTTCAAGAAGGCCATGGCGATTGTGGACGCCATGATCTCGATGGCCTCCACAATCGCGGCGGCTACGGCGGTGTCCGTGGAGGGCGACCCGTACACGATGGCCATACGCATCGCGGCCAACGTGGCGGCGGTGACGGCGCAGTTTGCGGCGGTCATAAAGGCGTTGCGGGCGGCGATAGTGCCGTCAGCCCCGAAATTCGCCGAGGGCGGCATCGTTCCGGGCAGCTCATGGAGCGGGGACAACGTGCACGCCCGCCTCAACAGCGGCGAGATGGTAATCAACAGGGGCGACCAGCAGCGACTGTGGAACCTGGTGAGCGGCGGCGTGCCAGCACAGGGCATCGACTACCGCCTGCTGGCGATGGCGGTGGCTGAAGGGGTGGAGGCTATGCCAGCGCCCGTGCTGGACTATTCCGAGTTCACGCAGTTCCAGAAGCGGGTCAAAAGCGTGGAGAAAGCTACGCGTCCGTGGGATTGATTTTTTTTGTAAAATATTAAATGTAAGCATATTATGAGGAATTTCTTCGAATACGAATACCTTGGCAACGGCCGCGTGGGGTTCAGCGTTCCTGGCTTCGTCAACGGCGGAGACCATTACGCGGCATTCGTCAACAGCCGCCCGGTGCTGCGGGTGTCGGTGATAACGCCGAATGCCGCGTGGCTGATGGTGACATACACCTTCACCCAGGGCGCGTACACGCGACCCGCCAGCTACCAGCAGTCATTCCCGGCGGCGAACGGCTCGGTGGTGTACATTCCCGTGGACCACTTCGCGCGGGCGGCGATGCTGCGGCCGCGCACGCAGTCGGCGAACTTCGCATCCCCGCATTCCGAATGCGCGGTGTCGCTGTCGGTCACTGATGGATCCTTCAACGAGCTGGTGACCGATTCCTTTTCGGTGTGGTTTTTCGACAGCATCGGAGAGATTGAGTCACGGCCTCGTGGCGCGGCCGTGGAAGACGTGGTGATGCCAATGCCAGACACGCTGAGGTGCGCGCTGTGGGGAATCGGCGCCCAGGGGCGGCGGCAAAACTACATGACGGTGCCTTCGGTGGCTGTTGGCGGCGAGCCGTATATCGGCGTCACCGTCCATCGTGACACGTCCACGCCTCTTGCATACTCCACATGGATCAATGACGGCGGCGCCCTGACGGTCAAGATCCCGTCAAGCCCAAGAGCCACCCGCATAGACGCGGAGTATATCCGTGCGGGTATATCCACGGTATACGGCAGCACGCGGATAGTGTGGGAGGACTGCGGCGCTGACAAGGTGCTGCTGGCGTGGTGGTCTCCGGAATTAGGTGGATGGAAGACCTCCGTGTTCGACGTCGCCGGACATGCCGACACGGTGTCCGCGCGCCGCAACTATTCCAGCGGATTCGACTATCTGGCGGGTGTGGACAGCTCCATCGGGTTGCGGCTGCGGCTTCCCGGGCTTACGGCGCGGGACTACTCCTACTTCCGAGACGTGATGTTCAGCGACGAGGTGTACCGTGTTGAGGACATGCGAATAGAAATCAGCGACAGCGGCTCGGTGACCTGGCTCCCGGTGAGGGTCACGGGAAGCGTTCCCGAATGGAGCGTAATCGACAAAAAAAGCCTCGAATTTACCATTCTAACCAACGAACTTGAACAGCTATGATAACAATACAGATCGGCAACAGCGTCCTTGACGTGGACAGCTCAACAAAGTTGTCCTTGACTTACGACAGCGGCCTCTATAAGAGCGGGAGCGTGCAGATCGGCCACTCGTTAGGCTTATCCGTCCCCTCAACGCGGAACAACGACAACGTCTTCAACATAGACCGCGTGCCCAGCGTTGACGGCGTGCGCCACGGGGCGGCGGCGCTGGTCGCATGCGACGGCATTGTCATACCCGGTACAATCTACCTGCAGCGTTACAGCGGCGGCAGATATGAGCTCCTGTTCCTGTACGGTAAGCTGGCGAAGAGCAAGAGCAGCCTGTTCACCGTGTCGCTGCGCGGCAACCTCCACACGGGGCTCACGGTCGAAACTAATGACAAGATGAGGGCCGCCGACTGGTGCGGACGATATTCCGCTCCGTTCGCGTTCGTCGGCTACAACAACGGGGTGATCGCCAACGGGCGGGTGTTCGGGTCTGACGTGACTTCAGACATGCCGGCCAACATGCCCACTATATACCCGGCCGTCAACTTCGGGTGGCTGGTGGAGACGGCATGCGCCAGCGCGGGGTTCCAGGTCGTCATGCCCGAATACTCGGGTGTCGCTGACATGTATGAATACGCCATTATCCTTGACTCCATGAAGCACGTGGACTCGGCGGGGCTGGTGTCGGTGAACGCCACGGGCAGCGCGCGGGCGGGGTGGACGCTGAATGTGACAGCCGCGCAGCTCGCCGACCTCGGCCTCACGATGGCGACAAAGAGGTACAAGAGGGGCTCGTTCGGGGCTAACGTCACCGCCTACGTGTTCGTGGCCACGCGGCATGTTGCTATCCGCTACGCGGCGGCTTCCGTGCAGACCAACACGCATAACGTCTTCTGTGGCGGCGAGGGCTACGATTGGCTCGGCGCGACGCCGTTCAGCGCGGCGGCTCGGGACTTCGAGCTGGAGGCCGGGGAGTGGTTCACGGTTGTGGAGGCCGCCGACATGCATCCGGGTCTGTTCGGCGACCACTGGGACTTGTCCACGGGATACACCACCGCCGTGAACGTGACCTTCGAGGTGGACGACGGGTCCCCGCAGGACTACCCGCTGGCGGGCGAGACGGTGAGCCTCGACGACAACATGCCGGACGTTACGCTCGCACAGCTGCTGCAGACTGCCGCCGCGCTGACGGATTCCGTGTTCACGATCGAGGACGACGGCGTGATAAGGTTCTACACGATGGAGGCTATATACCAGGAAATCCGCCTCGGCGACCCGCTTCTCATCAGTATAGACGAGTTGCCGATCCTGCGGCGCGGCGAGGTGCTGCGGTATATTGACGGCTTCGGCAAGGTCACCAAGGTGGACTGCAAGAGCGCGGACTACGTGACCGACGATGGCAAGTACAGGCAGTCCTACCCGTGCGACAACGACATACTGGACGACGAGGTGACCCTCTACACCATTCCGTTCAACGAGGGAAACCGCGAGCTGACTGGAACGGGCGACGGGCAGTACTGGAGCTTCCGTGGGCAGGATGTGGAGCTGGGCACCAACAACGAGCCGAGCTACAAGGGCAAGATGTCGCTCATCATGTCTTCTTCGTACTGCTGCCCCTCGTTCCCCGGCGGCGACGTGCAGCACATACAGACCGCCGTGGACTTCGGCGGTGTCGGCGAGACGAGCCGCGCCAACACGCGGGAGGCTGTCACCGTGCACGTCACCATCCGGCTTCCGCTGGCCGTCTTCCTGCAGCTCTCGCCCGACAAGACCGCCACCTGGGAGGGCATGACCTACCTGGTGCGCACGGCCACGTGGAGCGACAGCGGGTGCGACCTTGAACTCGTATCGCTAAAAGTCTGATTTATAAACGATTACGGGCGGTTTTGATACGTAAAACGCTGATAGTTAGCATATTATAATAATACACAATATTTTCCGTTGGCGGCGCGTGTGGTTTTTCCGCCGTTCCGCCGATTTTTTGCGAAAAATCGCGGTGCAAAGTCGGTGCAATTGCACTGATTTTGCACCGCTTTTGTTTTAACTTGCTGATTTTGCGGCATTTATAATATGATATTTTTTTTTTTATTAAAATGTTGTATGTTAAAATAAATTAGTATATTTGCTTCATCAAAATCAAACGAAAAAATAACCCTTATCATGTTCAGCAATAAATTCGACACCCAGAAGCAGGCCTGCGAGTATTACGGCCACACATGGAAGTATATCGAAAAGCACTACAAGGTCACGCGATGCTACGATTCCAGCGGCTTCCGTGGCTATTCCATCAGTAAACGATAACACGGCTAATTACAATCTTTAAAATATAAACAAATGGAAATCAAGAAAATCAACGGGGGCATCATTATCAACACAGACAATGATAACATCAAGGATGCCATAGAAGATGCTGTCCAGCGCGGCGCGGACCTCTACGGCGCGGACCTCTACGGCGCGGACCTCAGCGGCGCGGAACTCCACGGCGCGAACCTCAAAGGCGCGAACCTCGGCGACGCGGACATCAGCGGCGCCAACCTCTACAGCGCGGACCTCAGCGGCGCGGACCTCAGCGGCGCGTACCTCGGCGGCGCGGACCTCAGCGACGCGGACATCAGCGGCGCGGACCTCAAAGGCGCGGACCTCAGCGACGCGTGCCTCAGCGGCGTGAACCTCAGCGGCGCGTACCTCTACGGCGCGAACCTCAAAGGCGCGGACATCAGCGGCGCGGACCTCGGCGGCTCGAACCTCAGCAAAGCGGACATCAGCGGCGCGTGTCTCGGCGGCGCGGACCTCAGCGACGCGGACCTCAGCGGCGTGAACCTCAGCGGCGCGCACCTCTACGGCGCGGACCT
>Ga0310697_10001274_pt1 | contig 30395 bp, 33 predicted proteins | sample 172DNAGHGlowgp2_FD_203883 | JGI IMG/M metagenome (GOLD analysis project Ga0310697, IMG submission 203883) | Sheep rumen microbial communities from Palmerston North, Manawatu-Wanganui, New Zealand - 1728 DNA GHGlow gp2 (v2) (version 2) | ecosystem: Host-associated > Mammals > Digestive system >... | reverse complement strand
GTAATGCGGCGTTTGATTTCCTCCACCGTATAGGGCAGCATGGTTTCACCCCTTCCCTATGTCATAGCCTTATGATACGCCAAAAAAGCGCCGGGATTCCTCCCGAACAGGCGAATCCCGGCACAAGGGTTTTGTTATTCCGCGTCTTCCCAGTTGTGCCAGACGTTTTGCACATCCTCGTTGTCCTCGAACATGTCCAGCATCTTCTGCATATTTTTGATGTCTTCCTCGGCGGTAAGCTTGATGTAGCCCTGCTGGGGGAGCATCTCCTCCTGGGCGCTCAGGAGCTTGTAGCCCTTGGCCTCCAGGGCGGAGGCGACGGCGGCGACGGCGTCCGTGGCGGTGTAGACGGTGAAGGCTTCGCCCTCGGCCTCGAAGTCGTCTGCGCCGGCGTCCAAGGCGTCCATCATCACGGTGTCCTCGTCTAAGTCCTCGTCCTCGTTGTCGATGACGATGACGCCCTTGCGGTCAAAGCTCCAGCTCACGCAGCCCGCCGCGCCCAGGTTTCCGCCGTACTTGTCGAAGTAGTGCCGGACCTCGCTGGCCGTGCGGTTGCGGTTGTCGGTCATGGCCTCCACGATCAGGGCCACGCCGCTGGGGCCGTAGCCTTCGTAGGTGACGCGCTCGTAGTTGTCCGTGCTGCCCGCGCCCAGGGCCTTTTCGATGGTGCGCTTGATGTTGTCGTTGGGCATATTGGCGGCCTTGGCCTTGGCGATGACGGTGGCCAGGCGGGAGTTGTTGGCCGGGTCGCCGCTGCCGCCCTCTTTGACGGCCACGATCATCTCACGGGCGATCTTGGTGAAGGCCTGGGCGCGCTTGGCGTCCGCCGCCCCCTTGGTTTTTTGTATGTTGTGCCATTTGGAATGTCCTGACATGATTTCTCCAGCCCCTTGTATCATAGTATTGGGATCGCGCCGACGCGGCGGCGCGGAAAGAATTACAGTTTATTTTAGCACATCCATGTGCGCTTGGCAACACAAAAATGCGCCCTCTGTCCGTGGACAGGGGGCGCTGCTATTTCTCGCTGTTCAAGCGTGGGTCTGGCGGAACGCCTCGAAAACGGCGGCGGCGTCATGGACCCGGCCCGCTTGCATGTCCTTGTAACCTGCCATCAACTCCCGATGCAGCGTTTCGGTGGTCATGGCGTCCGCGTAAATGGACGCGGGAGGCGTGGATTTCTGAAAAGGAACGCGGTCAGTCTGCACAATATGATCGAGATACATATCCACGCCCCCTTCCATTTATATCGTAAAGGAAATACCGTTTTTTGTCAAGGATGTAAGAAAACTTGGGTCCATGCTCCGATGTGCTGTGGCGAATCTGCGGAAGGGGCAAGCCGCTTCTCAACATCATGTGTGCAAAGCAATATAGAAGTGCTATGTTTTGTCGTTTTTGTTATACAGTCTTCGGGATCAGCAAGAGCCGCTGCCAGTCCCCCTCCAGGGCGTCCAGGCCGTTGGCGGCGCGAATGGCCTCCGGGGTGGAGCAGTTCTCCCGGGCCAGGAGCCAGAGGTCGTCGCCGCTGGCAGCGCGCAGCAGGACCAGGGAGGGGCGTTCGCTTTGATCCAGGGGAGCGGTCTCGTCGTATTCCAAAGCGGTGACCGCGTCCAGCGTCCGGGTGGCGGTCAGGGCGGCCCGGGCCTCCACGGTCATGCGGACCTCCGCGCCGCCGGGGGCGGGGATCAGTGAGAGCTCCGGCACGCCCGCCGACAACAGCTCCAGGCTCTCCCCTTCCCCCAGCGCAGTCCGCAGTTTCACGGGATAGGTATGGCGCACCGCGCTCAGGGCGTTTTCCGGCGTCCGGTAATAGAGGATCACCGTCACGGGCAGCAGCAGGCCGTCCGACTCGGCCCTGGGCTCTCCGATGGCGGCCCAGCTCTGCACCGCCTCCTGCACCGGCTGGGGCGTGGAGAAGTTCTCCCGCAGCGTCTCCCGCAGGGTCAGCACCCGCCCGATCCGCTGAAAACTCCGGCGCTCCACCGTGGGCTGGAGGGCGTAGCGGTTGCTATAGGCGTCGGTGACGCAGCGCAGCGTCCGGGGGGCGCTGGCCAGGACCTGCACCGCCAGATGGATCTCCGCCGTGCCGTGGACGCCGTCCACCTCCGTCAGGTCGTAGTATGCCCCGGTGAGCAGCAGCGTGGCGGAGACCGCCGCGTCCTCTGGCAGGTCCTCCCCCAGCTCGATCACCTGGGAAAAGCCGGTGGAAAAACTGATAGCCCCGGTGCTGCCGTCCTCCGCCTGATAGACCAGGGCGCTGTCCGCGCTGCCGTGGAGGATGAGCTTGCTGCCGCTTTGCCGCAGTTCCTCCGTGCGCAGCGCCGTGTTCTGGGCCAGGATCGTCACCGCAGGGCTGGCCGACTCCGGCAGGTTGAACTCGTCGGTGACGGCAAAGGTCTTTTCCGTGGCGGCGCAGACCGGGGACAGCGTGACCGCCTCCTCCCGCACCAGCACCCCGTCCTCCCCCGCCTCCGGCGCGCCGGGGAGGCGCAGCTGCCCCGGAACGTAGCAGCGCAGGGCGCACAGAAGTTCCGCCCGCAGAGCCACCTTCCGGGGATTGGGCAGCCGGGCGTCCAGGCTCAGCAGCGTCAGGCGCGTCTCGCAGAAGCTCTCCGGGTCGATCTGCTCGTCTTCGACGTTGACATAATATTCCAGCTCCGTCTCCAGGCAGCGCAGCCCCGCTTCGTCCTCCGGGACGTAGGCCACCCGGACGGGCAGCTTGGCCTCCAGCCGGACCCGTCCCTGGGACACATCCTTGCTGCGGATGCGCACGTTGCCCGTGACGCTCAGGATGGCGCTGATGTCCGGCATGGTGTCCGGCACGACAAATTCCTGACTCTCCTCTTTTCTGACCGCGCCGGAATAGCACAGCTGCCGACATTCGACGACGGCTTGGGATAGGCTGACTTGCATGGCGGTTCCTCTCCTTGCATCTTAGATTCCGGGACAATCCTATGCCCCCCGTCCGGCGCTTATGCCAGGCTAATGGCGGGTCAGCAGCAGGAAGCCGCCCACCGTCAGCCCCGCGCCCACGCAGAACCACCAGAAGCCGTCCGGCAGCACCCGTGCGAAGAGGATCAGCAGCCCCAGCCCCAGCATGACGCCGCCCACGATCTTTTGGAGGGGATTGTGCCCACGCATGACAACACCGTCCTTTCCCTGTTCGGGCGAAAAAACGCATATCCGACGCCTGGCCGGATATGCGTTTCGGATGCCGCCCGTCATTGCATCCTATGTCGGGTTCGGGCGGTCGATTCATTTTTGTTCCCAGGATTTGTAGCCCGCGGAGATCTCATAGAGCCTGCAATAGCTCTCGTGGCGGCTTTTGGCGATGTCCCCCGCCGCCAGCGCCGCCAGCACGGCGCAGCCCGGCTCCCGCCGGTGGCTGCAATCGTCAAAGCGGCAACGGCCCAGGCAGGGACGAAACTCCGGGAAACAGCGCTGCAGCGCGTCCGGGGTGATGGGGCGCATCTGGCTCAGGTCGAAGGAGGAAAAGCCGGGGGTGTCCGCGATGTATGTGCCGTCCGCCAGCTCGAAGAGTTCGATGTGACGGGTGGTGTGTCTGCCGCGCCCCAGGCGCTGGCTGACCTCCCCCACCTCCTGGTATGGTTCCGGAGCCAGGCGGTTCAGGAGACTGCTCTTGCCCACGCCGGAGTTGCCGACGAAGGCCACGGTCCTGCCCCGGATCAGCTCCCGCAGGGCCTCCACCCCCTCGCCGGTCTCGGCGCTGGTGCGGAGGACGGGATAGCCCGTGTGGTTGGAGAAAGCCGCCGCCAGGGCCTCGCCCCGGTCCAGGTCGCACTTGTTGATGCAGATCACCACGCCGCAGTCCACGCTCTCGGCGATGGCGGTCACCCGGTCCACCAGAAAGGGGTCGGTCACCGGGTTGACGTTGGCGGCCAGCAGCACCAGGGCGTCCACGTTGGCCACGGCGGGGCGGACGAAGCAGTTGCGGCGGGGCAGAATCTCGGTGAGATAGCCCTTGCCCGGCTCCGTGGGTTCCACGCGCACCAGGTCGCCCACCAGGGGGCTGGTGCCGTCCAGCCGGAACTTCCCCCTGGCCCGGCAGGCCAGCAGCCCCGTCTCCGTGCGGACGTAGTAGAAGCCGCTGAGGGCTTTCATGATCCTTCCGCTGGGCATGCGCGCTCAGCCTCCGTTTCCGCCGGGGCCCATGGAGATCTGGAGATAGATCTTGCTGTGTTCCTCCACGCTGGTGTTGGCCTCCACGCTCTGCCAGACCACATAGCCGGCGGGGGCGGTGCTCTCCACATAGGTGACGTTGCCCAGGGCCAGGTTGGAGTTCTCGATCCGCGCCCGGGCGGCCTCCCGCGTCAGGCCGATCAGGTTGGGCATGGGGACGCTGACGATGTTGGTGCCGGAAGAGACCGTCACATAGACCGTGGCGCCCACGGGGATCTTGTCCCCCGCCTCCGGGCTGGTGGAGATCACATAGTCCACCGTCACGGTGTTGGACACGTCATAGCGCAGGTCGGTGTAAAAGCCGCTGTTCAGCAGCGTGGAGACCGCGTCGGTGTAGCGCTGGTTCACCACGTCGGGCACTTCGATGACCCGCGCCCCGGCGCTGACGGTCAGTTTCACGTCAATGCCCTTGCTCTCTTTCGTGAGGTTCTTGCCGCTGGGCGGGTCCTGGCGGATGACCACGTCCTCCTCCACGTCCGGGCTGATCTCGCGCTCCACGGTGAAGTTGTAGATACGGGTCAGCTCCCGGTTGTTGATGAGGTCCTGGGCGTTGCTGCCCACGAAGCTGGGGATGCTGATCTTCACCGGGTCCATGAAGATCTCATGCAATCCCAGCGGCTCCCAGAGCACATAGAACGCGGCGGCGGCGAACGCCAAGGACAGGAAGACCCCCACCAGCAGGCTGACCTTGGTGCTGCGGCGGTGGCGGCGGAGATAGCTCTCCCGGGGCAGTTCTCCGCTGCGGCCCATCGGCTCCACGTTGGGCGGCAGCAGGCTGGGGTCGTATTCGACCAGATCCTCCGGCGCTTCGATGACGGAGAGATATGCTTCCAGGTCTCCGATCATCTCGTCGGCGCTCTGGTAGCGGGCAGCGATGTCCTGCTCCATGGCCCGGCTCACGATGCGCTCCAGTTCCTCCGGCACATCCGGGGCCAGCTCCCGCAGGGGCGTTGGCGTGGCCAGCACATGCTGGCGCGCCACTGCCTCCGGGGTGTCGCCGGTATAGGGGAGCGCGCCGGACAGCATCTCATAGAGCACCACGCCCAGGGAGTACACGTCCGAGCGGGCGTCGGCGGGCAGACCCTGGGCCTGCTCCGGCGAGACGTAATGGACGCTGCCCAGGCCCACGTCGTTGTTCTCCCCCAGGGCGGACTCCAGATAGGCGATGCCGAAGTCGGCCACCTTGGCGGTGCCGTTGGGGTCGATCAGCACGTTCTGGGGCTTGATGTCCCGGTGGACGATGCCCTTGCTGTGGGCGTGGGACAGGGCGCGGGCAATCTGCAAGGCGACGTGGGCGCAGGTGTCGTAAGGAAGCGGCCCGTCGCTCTGCATGTACTGCTTGAGGGTGACGCCCTCCACCAGCTCCATGACGATGTAGTCCTCCTCCGGGGAGCGGCTGACATCGTAGACGGAGACGATGTTCGGATGGCTCAGTTTTGCCACCGCCTGGCCCTCTTTTTTGAAGCGCAGCCGCAGTTCCTCCTCGTTGGCCTTGTCCGGGCGCAGGAATTTGATGGCCACATAGCGGTTCAGCAGATGGTCGTAGCCCCGATAGACTTTGGCCATGCCTCCCGTGCCGATGACCTCCAGCGGCTCATAGCGTCCGTCCAGCAGGACGCCCAGCCAGCGGTCTGTATTGGAATTATCCATGCTTTCCCTCCGTTCCCAACTGCGCGATGAGGATGGTGACGTTGTCCGTCGCCCCGGCTTCCAGCGCCAGATCCAGCAGTTTTCTGGCGGCCTGTTCCGGCTCCGGTTCCTCCCGCAGCACGCGCCGCAGCGTCTCGTCCGTCAGCGCGTTGCTCAGGCCGTCGGAGCAGAGCAGCAGCCGGCTGTCCGGCGTCAGCTTCAGCTCGTAAAGGTCGGCCCGTATGGAGGCCTCCGTCCCGACGGCGCGTGTGATGATGTTTTTCTGGGGGTGGACTCTGCCCTCTTCCCGGGTGATCTTCCCGCTGGAGATCAGTTCCTCCACCAGAGAATGATCCCTTGTGACCTGGCGCAGCCTGTCCCGGCTCAGAAGATAGGCCCTGCTGTCCCCCACGTTGGCCAGCATGGCGCGTCTGCCGGAAACCAGAAGCGCCACCATGGTGGTACCCATGCCGATGCAGCTGAGCTCCCGGAAGGAGCGCTCATAGACCTGGGCGTTGGCGTAGCCGACCGCCTCTGTCAGGATGCCCTTCATATCCGCAGGACGGGAACTCTCATCCAGGGAGTTGGCCGCGTGGGACATGAAGGCGTCGGCTGCCAGCGCGCTGGCCGTGGCCCCGCAGCGGGCCCCGCCCATGCCGTCGCAGAGGACGGCGGCCAGCAGACGCTCCGAGCCGCAGAAGCTCAGGCGAAAGCAGTCCTGGTTTTCGGCGCGCACCGCGCCACGATGGGTGATGCCGTATGCGTTCATGCCTCAGCCGCTCCCTCCTTTTCCTGCCTGATCCGTTCCCGCTTCCGGCGGAGTTGGCCGCAGGAGGCGTCCACGTCGCCGCCCAGGGAGCGGCGGACGGTGTAGTTGACCCCGGCGCGGTCCAGCACGGTGGAGAAAGCCCACATCCGCTCCGGGCGGGAGGGGGCGAAGCGCCGCTCCTCCACATGGTTCAGCGGGATCAGATTGACGTGGGCTTTCACCTGCCGGGCCAGGTCCGCCAGGGCGCGGGCCTGGTCCGGACTGTCGTTCACCCCGTCGATCATGGCGTATTCAAAGGTGATGCGCCGCCCGGTGGCGGCAAAGTAGTCCTGGCAGCTTTTCACGATCTCCGCCACGCCCCTGCCCCGGTTGGCGGGCATCAGACGGCTGCGGGTCTCGTCATCCGGGGCGTGGAGGGAGATGGCCAGCGTGAGCTGCAGGTCCTCCCGCGCCAGGTCCGCGATGCGCTCCGTCAGGCCGCAGGTGGACAGGGAGATGTGGCGCATCCCGATGTTCAGCCCCTCCGGGCAGTTCACCAGGCGCAGGAAGCGCAGCACCTCGTCGTAGTTGTCCAGGGGTTCGCCGATGCCCATCAGGACGATGTTGCTCAGCTTTTCCCCGTAGTCCAGCTGGGAGAACAGCACCTCGGCCAGCATCTCCCCCGCCGTCAGGTTCCGCACCAGGCCGCCGATGGCGGAGGCGCAGAAGGCGCAGCCCATGCGGCAGCCCACCTGGGAGGAGATGCAGACCGTGGCCCCGTGGGCGTAGCGCATCACCACGGTCTCTACGGCGTTGCCGTCGGGCAGCTCCCAGAGATATTTCACCGTGCCGTCGGTCTGGCTGACGGACTTGCGCAGACAGCGCAGGGCGCTGATGGTGCTGGTCTCAGCCAGCTTCTCCCGCAGGGCCCGGGGCAGGTTTTTCAGCGAATCAAAGTCCGCCGCCCCCCGGTTCAGCCAGATGAATAGCTGGCGGGCGCGGTATTTCGGCTCCCCCAGGGCTTCCAGCAGGGCTTCCAGCTCCCCGGGCAACAGGCTTCTCAGGTCCCTCACGTTCGTTTCCTCATCAGTGCGATAAAAAATCCGTCCGTCCCATGGCGCTGCGGCCAGAGTTGCAGCATCCCATCCGTGCTGCGGGCGCCGAGCAGGCCGTCGAAGTCCAGGGGTTCAAAGTCCTCCCGCCCGGCAAAGGCAGCGGCGACTTCCTCATTTTCCTCCGGGCGCAGGGTACAGGTGGCGTAGAGCAGCCGCCCGCCGGGGCGGACGTAGCGGGCCGCGTTGGACAAAATCGTCCGCTGCAGGGCGGGAAGCTTCCCAAAGGGGGCCGGGTCCTTCCAGCGGATGTCCGGCTTTTTGCGGATGACCCCCAGGCCGCTGCATGGCACGTCCGCGATGACCAGGTCAAATTGTCCGTTCCAGTCCGCCCGATTCTCCCGTGCGTCGGCGGCCAGGGTCTCAACGGAAATGCCCAGACGCTCTGCCCCCGTCCGCAGACGGTGCAGCTTGTTCTCGTGGATGTCGCAGGCGGTGATCTGCGCCCCGCCACCGGAGGCGATGGCCGCGGCGAAACTCTTGCCCCCCGGGGAGGCGCAAAGGTCCAGCACCCGCTCCCCCGGCCTGGGGGCCGCCGCCAGCACGCTCAGGCGCGCCGCCGGGTCCTGCACATAGAAATACCCCGCCCGAAAGGAATCCAGCCGGGCCAGCGCGCCGGTGGGTTCGGCGATCAGGCAGTCGGGCAGCTCCGGGTGTCGCTCGGTTTTCACGCCCTCGGCTTGAAGCTGCCGCTCCAGCGCCTGGGTAGTCGTGTTCAGGGTGTTCACCTGGAGGTGGAGCGGGGCAGGGCGGTTGTTCCCCCGCAGCAGTTCCTCCGTCTCCACCTCCCCCAGCCGGGCCAGCAGCAGGTCCACCAGCCAGCGGGGGTGGCTGTAAAGAATGGAAAGCCGCTGCGCGCTGTCGCCCTGGGGTTTGGGCAGCCTGGGGTCCGCAGCCAGAGCGCGCAGCACCGCGTTGACGTAGCCCGCCGCCCTGGCAAAGCCCAGGCTCCGGCAGAGGCGGACCCCCTCGTTCACCGCCGCCGGAGCGGGGATCTTCTCCATCAACAGGATCTGACAGGCCGAAAGGCGCAGGATGTCCAGCACCTTGGGCTCCACCCGGTTCAGGGGCATGGCGGAGCGCGATTGCAAAGCGTAGTCCAGCAGCGTGCGGTTTTGCAGCACGCCATAACAGAGCGCCGCGCAGAGGCCCCGCTCCGGGCCCTGGAGTCCGGCGGCGTCCATCACGCTGCCCAGCACCGCGTCCGACCAGGCTCCGGCCCGACGGCATTTTTCCAGGGCGCGCAGCGCCGCTTCCCGTGCCGTGGCCATATCAGTCCAGCCGCAGCGGGTGGCCGCGCAGGTAGTCCCCCGCGCTCATCCGCTTTTTGCCTGGGGCCTGGAGCGCTGTGATCCGCAGGGTCTCCCCGGTCCCGCAGGCGATCTCAATGCCCGCGTTCCCGGCGGAGAGGACGGTCCCCGGCTCCCGGTCCGTGTGTGTATCGGTATACTCCGCAGCGAAGACCCGGAAGGGCTTCCCCTCCAGCTCCATGGTGGCCACCGGCCAGGGCTGGAGGCCGCAGATGTGTTTGACGATCTCTCTGGGGCTGCGCGTCCAGTCGATGGGACACATACTCTTGTCCAGCGGCCGCGTGTAGCTGGCGCGGCTGTGGTCCTGGGGCTGCCTGGGTGCCCGGCCCGCCTCGATGGCGCGGAGGGTCTTCACCAGCAGCGCCGCGCCCATCTCTTTCAGGCGGTCGAACAGGTCCCCGCTGGTCTCAAACTCCCCGATGGGGGTCTCGTCCTGGAAAATCACGTCCCCGGCGTCCATCTCATGGGACAGATACATGGTGCTGACGCCGGTGCGCCGCTCCCCGTTCAGCACCGCCCACTGGATGGGGGCGCTGCCCCGATAGGCCGGGAGCAGGGAGCCGTGGACGTTGACGCAGCCCAGAGGGGGCACGGCCAGCAGTGCGTCGGGCAGGATGCGGCCATAGGCCACCACCACTACGATGTCCGGGCGCAGGGCCTCCAGCGCGGCCAGCGCGCTGCCGTCCCGCAGTTTCGTGGGCTGATAGACCGGGATGCCCCGATCCGTGGCCAGCGCCTTCACCGGGGAGGCGCGCAGGGCCATGCCCCGGCCGCTGGGCCGGTCCGGCTGGGTGAAGACGCCCGCCACCGGATAGCCCGCGTCCAAAATCGCCCGCAGAGAGGCCGCCGCGAAATCCGGCGTGCCCATAAATACGACGCGCATCAGTCCGCCGCCTCCGCGCCGTGGTAGTATGCGTCCAGCTCCTCGTCGTCCATGATGTGGTCGGCCAGGGAGTCAAAGAGGATGCCGTCCAGATGGTCCAGCTCGTGGCAGAAGGCCCGGGCGGTCAGGCCCACGCCCTCCGCCTCGAACCATGCGCCCCGGCGGTCCTGGGCCCGGACCTTCACCTGGGCGGGCCGCTCCACCCAGCCGAAGACGTTGGGCAGGCTCAGGCAGCCCTCCGGGCCCTCCTGGCTGCCGCTGTGCGCGACGATTTCAGGGTTGATGAGTTCGATGATGCGCGGCGCTTCCCCCTCCGGGACGTTGGTCTCCAGCACCAGGCAGACCCGGCGCAGGATGCCGACCTGGGGGGCGGCCAGACCCACGCCGTCGGCCCTGGTCAGGGTCTCGGCCATGTCGTCCAGCAGGGTCCAGAGCTTTTCGTCGAACTTCGTCACGGGACGGCAGCGCTTGTCCAGCACCTTGTCCCCTTTTTCCACAATGTTTCTCAGCGCCATAGTCTCTCCTCAGAACAGCGGGTCCATGTCGGCATAGACGGACACGCCGCGAAATTCCTGTTTTGTGTTGCAATGGATCAAAATGCGGCTCACCAGGGCCCGGATCTCCCGGTCCGGCTGGCAGCGCAGCGTCAGCAGATAGCGATAGTTTCCCATGGCCCTGACCACGGGATAGGGGGCCGGGCCCAGCACGTCCGCGCCGGATTTCCCCCGCAGACCGTGCAGCAGCAGCGCTTTGACCTCCGAGGCGCAGGCCAGGACCCGGTGTTCCTCCTGGCCGCGCAGCGTGAGGGCGATGAGCTGGGTGAAGGGCGGGCAATGCTGCACCCGGCGCAGGGCGATCTCGCTGCGGTAAAAGCCCTCGTAGTCCTGGCGGGCGGCGTGGCGGATCACCTGGTTTTCCGGGGTGAAGGTCTGGATGATGGCCCGTCCGGGCATGGATGCCCGTCCGCTCCGGCCGATGACCTGGGTGATGAGGGAGAAGGTTCGCTCCCCGGCCCGGTAGTTGCCCGCGTAGAGGCTCTGGTCGGCCAGCAGAACCCCCACCAGGGTCACGTTGTCAAAATTCAGGCCCTTGGTGACCATCTGGGTCCCCACCATGATGGGAATCCGCTCCTCCCGAAAGCGGGCAAAGAGCGGTCCGTGGCCCCCCGCCGCGGAAACGGTGTCCGTGTCCACCCGCAGCAGCTCAACGCCGGGGAACAGCTCGGATAGCTGCTGCTCCACCTTTTCCGTGCCGTCGCCGGTGTAGTGCAGCCGTCCGCCGCAGGCCGGGCAGTCCCGGCTCACCCGGCGGGCATAGCCGCAGACGTGGCAGATCACGCTGTTTTTTCCCGCGTGATAGGTCAGGTTCATGGAACAGTTGGGGCATTGGAAGGTATAGCCGCAGTCCGCGCAGGCGATGAGCCTGGCCGTGCCGCGGCGGTTCAAGAATAGAATACTCTGCTCCCCGCTGTCAATGTTTTTTTGCAGCTCGCGGCGCAGGACGGAGCTGATGGAACTGGCGTTCCCGGCCCGCAGTTCCCGCTTCATGTCCACCACGGAGACCTCCGGGAGCGGACGGCGGTTATAGCGGGTGTTGAGTTCAAAAAAGGCGTAGTTCCCCACCTCGGCCTGATAGCGGGAGGCCACCAGCGGCGTGGCGGAACCCAGCAGCAGCAGGGCTCCGTCCTGGGCGCAGCGGAATTTCGCCACGTCTCGGGCGTGGTAGCGGGGGGCGTTTTCGGATTTGTAGGTGTCCTCCTGTTCCTCGTCCAGGATGACCAGGCCCAGGCGCTCCGTCGGGGCAAAGACGGCGCTCCGGGTGCCGATGACCAGACGGGCCTCCCCCCGGCGCACCCGCTTCCACTCGTCGTAGCGCTCCGCCACGGTGAGGGAGGAGTGGAGCACGGCGATGTCCTCGCCAAAGTAGGAGGAGAAGGTCTCCAGCATCTGCGGAGTGAGGGCAATCTCCGGCACCAGCAGGATGGCAGTTTTCTCCCGGTTCAGACATTCCGCGATCAGGCGGATGTAGACGGCGGTCTTGCCGCTGCCTGTGACGCCGAAGAGCAAGGCCCCGGCGGCGGCCTTGTCCAGCATGGCGATAAGGCCTTCCAGCACGCCGGACTGTTCCGCGTTCAACTCCGGCAGTTCCGCCCGGGCCGCGCCCCGGCGAAATTCGGGCCGCCGCAGCCGCTCCCGCTGAAACAGCTCCAGCACCCCGGCGGTGCAGAGGGCTTTGAGGCTCTGGCGCGTGGCGCCGCTGAGGGCGCGCAGGTCGTCCAGGCTGCCCTCGCCCACGGCGCTCAGCAGCCGCAGGGCCGTAGCCTGGGCTTTGGAGCGCCCTTCCTTTCGGGCGGCCAGCTCCAGCGCCTCCTCCGGCGAAACGGCCAGGCGGAGCCAGTCGCTCAGCTTGTCGCTGGCCCGGCGGCGGCCCGCGCTGTCGAACCAGAGTCCGGCGGGCAGAATGGCTTTGACCGCTTCGTAGACGGTGCAGAAAAAGCGCTCCCGCATCCAGAGGGCCAGGGCGATCTGGCGCTCCGTCAGCACCGGGGCCTCGTCCAGCAGCTCCTGGACGGGCTTGGGGCCGGCGAAATCGCAGTGGTCGGAGACGCTGAGGATCACGCCCTCGGCCCGGCGGTTGTTCCGGGAGAAGGGCACGGCCACCCGCATCCCCGGCGCGGCGCGTTCGGCCAGGCTGGGGGGCACCAGGTAGGTATAGGGCCGGTCCACCCAATAGCTCAGGTCGGAGACCGCCACTTTGACATAGCAAGCCGCCACGGGCCGTCCCTCCCTTCGCCCGCGAGAAGCGCGCTTACTGCTCCGCTTCCGCCGCTTCCTCGGCGGCGGGGTCGATGCGGTGCATGGTCAGCTTGCCGGAATAGACCTCGTTGATGGCGATGCTGACGGGTTTTTCATCCAGCGGCTCGTCCATGGCCTCATACTGGGAGGAGATCTCCCTTGCCCGCTGGGCGATGACGTTTACCAACTGATAGCGGCTGCCGACTTTGTCGGCCAGCTCGGATACGGGGGGATACAGCAGCATGGTCTTGCACCTCTTCCAAAAAAATCGTGTCAGTTTGTTTCGTTCCCTGTCTGCGCCAGCCGGGCCTTGTAGCCGTCGATGATGCCGGACAGCTCCGCCGCGGCGCGCTCCACCTCGTCATTGACGACGACGAAGTCAAAGTGGACCCGCTCGGCGCACTCCCGCTCCGCCTGGCTCAGGCGGCGGCGGATGGTCTCGGCGTCGTCGGTGCCCCGCCCGGTCAGGCGGCGTTCCAGTTCCTCCATGCTGGGGGGCAGGATGAAGACCGTCAGGGTCTCCGGGCGCTTGGCCTTGACCTGGCGGGCGCCCTGCACGTCAATGTCCAGATAGACATCGTAGCCCTGCTCCAGCTGGGCCTCCACGGCGGCGCGGGGGGTGCCGTAGAGGTTTTCGACAAATTCGGCGTGTTCCAGAAAGGCGTCCGCGGCCACCATCTCCAGGAACTCCGGCCGGGAGACGAAGAAATACTCCCTGCCGTGCTCCTCCCCCACGCGGGGGGCGCGGGTGGTGGCGGAGACGGAAAAGCGCAGGTTCTCGCGCATCTCCAGCAGGCGGCGCAGAATCGTACTCTTGCCGCTGCCGGAGGGGGCGGAGACGACGATGAGAATGCCCTTATTCATCCGCTTCCTCCTCCGCGCCGCCGCGCTCCGCCTTCGCGCCCATGCGTCCGGCCACGGTCTCCGTCTGGACGGCGGAGAGGATCACGTGGCCGCTGTCCATGACCAGCACCGCCCGGGTGCGCCGCCCATAGGTGGCGTCGATCAGCAGACCCCGGTCCCGGGCGTCCTGGATGATGCGCTTGATGGGGGCCGACTCCGGGCTGACGATGGCCAGCAATCGTCCGGCGGAGACCATGTTGCCAAAGCCGATGTTGATGAGTTTCAGACTGTCCATGGTATGTGGTCCTTTGTATCACTCGATGTTCTGCACCTGTTCGCGGATCTTCTCGATCTCGCTTTTCAGCTCGATGACCAGGCGCGTCACGGCGCTGTCGGTGCATTTGGAGCCGATGGTGTTGGCCTCCCGGTTGAATTCCTGCACCAGAAAGTCCATCTTTCGCCCGATGGGGGAGCCGGTTTCCAGCATCTCCCGCAGTTGGGCAATGTGGCTGCGCAGACGGACGGTCTCCTCGTCCACGGCCACCTTGTCCGCGAAGATGCCTGCTTCCAGCAAGATGCGCTGCTGGTCCACGCCCGTGGACTGGAGCACCTCGCACATCTTCTGGTAGAGCCGGGCGCGGTAGTCCGCCACGGTCTCCGGGGAGCGGCGCTCCACCTCCCCCACCAGGGTCTCGATGCGGTCCAGGCGGGCAGCGATGTCGTCCCGAAGCTTCTGTCCCTCCCGGACGCGCATGGCGTCGAAATCCGCCAGGGCGGTCTCGGCCAGCTCCGTCAGGGCGGAGAGCACCGCGTCGGCGTCCAGTTCCTTTTTCTCCAGGTGCAGCACCTCCGGCAGACGGCACAGAGTCGCCGCGCTGAGGCTGGCGTCCAGGGACAGTTCCTCCGCCACGGCGCGGACGGCCTCGGCGTAGCCCCGGGCCAGGCTTTGATTGACCCGGACCGCCAGGTCCTCCGCCTCCGCGCTCTCCACCGTGACGAATACGTCGGCCTTGCCACGGCTCAGGTGCTGCTGCACCCGGCGCTTGACGGCGTCCTCGGCGAAGAGCAGACTCCGCGGGAGACGCACGGCGCAGTCGAAATAGCGGTTGTTGACGCTTTTCAGTTCCACGCTGAGGCTCAGGCCGCCGCAGACGCCCTTGGCGCCGCCGTAGCCCGTCATGCTTTGGATCATCGTTCCCCCTCCTCTTCCGTCGCTTCGCTGAGAATCGCCACGATCTCATAGTTGCCCACCGCGCCGACCTCGGACGCGCTGGCCCCGTTGATGGAGATCTGGACCGGGACGGTGAAGCGCCCGGTGGCGGTGCCGTAGTTTTTCAGGTCCGCCACGGCGCGGATGTTCAGATCGGAGAGCTGCTCCAGCACGGCATGGCTGCCGCGGATCCGCACCTTGTCCAGGCTGTCCTCCGCCAGAGCCGTGTAGCCCTCGCTCACGTTGATGAAGCTGATGTTGCTCTTGTCGATGGTATAATAGGCGGTCTCCAGGTCCTGGAGTTCCAGCGTCAGGGTGGTCTCCCGGGCGCCGACGATCAGTTCCGTGTCGTTGGGCAGTTCCACCCGGTATGTCTCCTGCATGGCGTCCTCCACCTGGGCCAGCTCGATGCGGGCCACGGTGATGCTGTTCACGCCGCTGAGCACCTCCGCGTCGCCCAGGAGGGTGATGCTGCCCGGCTCCAGCGACCAGCGGACGTTTTTCTCCGTCGCGCCGCCGCCCGGCACCAGCTCCACGGTCAGGTAGACCTCCTTCACCGCCCGGACGGGCAGGGTCACGTTGACCTGCTCGGTGTTGTAGCTCAGCGCGTCGCTTTCCACCTCGTTGCCCTCCGCGTCCAGCAGGACGAAGGTGCTGTCAAAGCTCAGGGTGCGGTCCACGTCCGTGCGGTTGACCTCCACATAGGCCGCGTCCACGGTGTCCAGCACCTTGCCCGGCCCGTAGACGATCACCGTGGAGGGCGAGAAGCTGAGCGGGTCGGCGCTGTAGCCCTCCGCCGTGCTGCCGTTGAAGACCCCGCGCACTTCCAGCGTCTTTTTGTCCAGTTTGTCCACATAGAAGCTCACGCTGTCCGGGTCGATGACAATGCTTGCAATGGCGCTGGTGTCGGTCCGGCTGGGGAAGCTGATGGTGGGGGCCAGTTGATAGTTGCCCGTCCGGGTGATGCGGCTCAGGTCGATGACGGCGCTCAGGTCCGCGCTGCTCAGCGCCGACAGCGCCCGGCGGCTGCCGGTCAGCGTCACCTTCACGGAGGTGGTGCTGTCGTCGGAGACGATCATCTCGCGGGTGTCGCGCATGGTGCTCTCCCCGTCAAAGCGCACCTGGACGCCGGGGAAGCTGCGCTCGATGTTCTCTCCCTCCGACTCGGTGACGTAGACCCACAGCAGCAGGGAGGCCAGCAGGGAGATCGCCATCCATAGGACACTTCTCCATTTTGAAGTTTTTACCGTTTCCTGTTTCTTCATTCTTTTCTGCCTCGCATCATGCGCAGAAGGTTCCAGCTCCGGCGCGTCTCATCCGCCTCCGGGAGCAGTTCCCGGTGCAGAATGGCCTCCACCGTCTCCGGGGAGAGGTGGCGCTTGAGCATCCCGTCTATGGCCACGGAGACCGCGCCGGTCTCCTCGGAGACGATGACCACCACCGCGTCGCTCTGCTCGCTCATGCCGATGCCGGCCCGGTGGCGCATGCCCAGCTCCTTACTCAGATTGTTGTTGGAGGACATGGGCAGCATACAGCCCGCCGCGGCGATGCGCCCGTCTTTGACGATCACCGCCCCGTCGTGCAGCGGCGCTTTCACAAAGAAGATGTTTTTCAGCAGCTCCGCCGTCACCTCCGCGTCCAGCACCGTGCCGGTGCTGATGGGCTCGCCCAGCTGGTTGTCCCGCTCAAAGACGATCAGCGCCCCGGTCCGGCTGCGGCTCATGTCGGCGCAGGCCAGCACCGTCTGGGTGATGACGGCCTCGGTGTGCAGGCTGGAGAACTCGCTGGAGAACAGGCCCCGCGTCAGGCGGCGGCTGCCCACCTTCTCCAGCGCCCGGCGCAGCTCCGGCTGGAAGATGATGAGCAGGGCGATCAGGCCCAGCTCCACCGCACGGCGCAGCAGGAAGTTCAGCATGGTCAGCCGCAGCACGCCGGACAGCCAGAGAATCAGCAGCAGCACCAGGATGCCCCGGGTCACGCGGATGGCGTTGGTGCGCCGGGTGAGGCGGATAAACTGGAAAATGAGAACCGCCACGATGAGAATGTCAAAGGCGTCCGCCACGCCGATGGTCGTATGGATATAATTGAAAAACTGTTTGATGGACTCGGTCACTGTACTCATAGGACACCTTCTCGGTATGTATCGCTTCGTTACGGGAAAACGGTTTACAGGATATTATAATATAAATCTCCGCCCATGGCAATTGGATTTCGGGCCGGGTTCAGGCTTTTTTCAGGATTTTTTCACAGATCTCCGCCGCCCGCGCCATTTGCAGGCGGCTGTTGAAGGGCGAGGTGGAAAAGCGCACGGTGCCCCGCTCCACGGTGCCCGCCGTCAGGTGGGCCAGGGGCGCGCAGTGAAGCCCGCTGCGGACGGCCACGCCCGCCTCGGCAAGCGTCTGGGCGAAGAGGTCGCAGTCCATGGCCAGGGGCTGCACGGAGAGGACGCCGGTCTGCAATGCCTCCGAAGCGGAGTCGAAAAGCCGCAGACGCCCGGAAGCCGCCAAAGGCTCCGCCAGGGCCCGCAGACGCGCCCACTCGGTGGCCCGGACCGCCTCCGTGCCGTTGGCCAGCAGCCAGTCCAGCGCGGCGCTGAGGCCCGCCACGCCGCAGACGTTGGGGGTCCCGGCCTCCAGGCGGTCGGGCAGATAGTCCGGCATATCCTGGGCGCGGCTGTCGGAACCGCTCCCGCCATATAACAGCGGCCTTGCATCATTTTTACATAACAGCAGCCCGGTGCCCTGGGGGCCCATCAGACCCTTGTGCCCCGGCATGGCGACGAAGTCCGCGCCCAGGGCCTCGAAGTCCAGGGGCAGCACCCCGGCGGACTGGGAGGCGTCCACGATCAGGGGCTTGCCCTGGGCCCGGCACAGGGCGGCCAGTTCCCGGACGGGCAGGATGTAGCCGAAGACGTTGGAAACCTGGGTGCAGACCACGGCGTCCGCCCGCCCGATGCGCGCCTCCGCCTCCCGCAGAAAGGCCTCGGGCTGATAAAGGGGCGTGTTCACCACGCTGAGCCGGGCGCGCAGGGCGTGGAGCGGGCGGGTCACGGCGTTGTGCTCGTAGCCGGAGATCAGCACCCGGGCGCCGGGGCGGACCAGGGAGCGGATGGCGATGTTCAGGCCGTGGGTGGCGTTGAAGGTCAGCACCACCCGCTCCGGCTCGGCAACGTGGAACAGTTTCGCGGCCTTCTCCCGGCAGCGATAGCAGCACGCCGCCGCCTCCATGGCCGGGACATGGCCGCCCCGGCCCGGGGAGGCCATGTGGCCCATGGCCCGCAGCACCGCCGGGGCCACGGTCTCCGGCTTCAGAAGGCTGGTGGCGGCCGTGTCCAGGTAGATCATTGCGGTACCTCCTCCAGCGCCCCGTTTGGCAGGACGCGGAACAGCTTGCCGCACGCGATGTTCTCCCGCCGGAGCACCTCCCTGGCCGCCGCCAGGTTCCGCTCGCCGATCTTCACGCCGTAGGCGCAGCCGCCGGGGTTGGCGCGCTGGGGCGCTTTCGTCACCGAGGCGAAGACGCCGGCGCTCTGGAGCGCGGCGGCGGCCCGCTGGGTGCGGGTCAGGGAGCGGCACAGGATGATGATATGACTGTTCAAGGGGTTTTCTCTCCTTTCGATGAAAAAAGCGGAGTACGGCCAGATCTCTCTGGTGTACTCCGCTTGCAGTTTGTCGGAAATCCGGGCGGCGATGCGCCCGCGCTGTATTCTATGCCGCCGGGCCGCCGGCTGTACCCTCAGCGCAGCAGGCAGACCGCGTGGGCCGCGATGCCCGCTCCGCTGCCGGTGAAGCCCAGGCCCTCCTCCGTGGTGGCCTTGACGCTGACGCGGCCCTCGTCCAGCCCCAGCGCCCCGGCCAGGCGGCGGCGCATCTCCGGGATGTGGGGGGCCAGTTTGGGAGCCTGGGCCAGCACGGTGCAGTCCACGTTCTCCACCGCGAAGCCCGCTTCCCGCAGCAGCGCGGCCACGCGGCGCAGCAGCTCCACGCTGTCCGCGCCCGTGTATGCCGGGTCGGAGTCCGGGAACAGCTTCCCGATGTCCCCCAGGGCCGCCGCCCCCAGCAGGGCGTCCATCAGCGCGTGGGTCAGCACGTCCGCGTCCGAGTGGCCCAGCAGCCCCCGCTCCCAGGGGATCTCCACCCCGCCCAGGATCAGACGCCGCCCGGGCACCAGGCGGTGTACGTCATAGCCGTGCCCGATCCTCATGCCTGGCTCCCCTCCTTCCGGCTGTTCCAGATGGCCTCCGCCAGCAGCAGGTCCTGGGGGGTGGTGAGCTTGATGTTCTGCTCGTCCCCCTCCGTCAGGTGGACGACGCCGCCGATGGCCTCCACCGCCGCACAGTCGTCGGAGTAGACCGTGCCGCTGTCCACGGCCTGCTGCAAAGCGGCGCGGATCAGTTCGGCCCGGAAAACCTGGGGAGTCTGGATGGCGAAGAGGCTTTCCCGGTCCGGGGTCTCCTGCACCACGCCGTCCCGGGCGCGCTTGAGGGTGTCCTTCACCGGGATGGCCGGGGCCGCCGCCAGGTACAATGCCGCGCCGCGCACCGCCGCCGCGATGACCTGCTGCGTTACGAAGGGGCGGGCCCCGTCGTGGATGCAGATCAGATTCGCCTTGGGGGAGACGGCCATGACGCCCCGGTAGGCCGACTCCGTGCGGGTGGCCCCGCCGAAGACGACGCGCCGGAGCTTCGTCAGCCGGTAGCCCAGGCGCAGCTTCTCTGCCGCCTCCACGCGCTCCGGCGTGGTGACCAGCACGATCTCGGCGATGTCGGGGCTTTGCTCCAGGGCCAGCAGACTCAGGGCCAGCACCGGACGCCCCCCCACGGGCAGCATGAGCTTGTCCTGGCCCATGCGCTGGCTGCTCCCGGCGGCCACCACCACGGCGCTGCAAAAGCCGTCCTGAAGACGGCGGATGGAATTGCTCAGTTTTGACATGATAAAAAATCTCCTGAAAGAATCGGACGCCCTGTCTGCACAGGGCGTCGGAGTGCCTGGGTAGCGCTCAGTCCAGCGCTGCGTACAGTCGGCGCTCCACGTCCTCATAGGGCGCGTCCAGCGCCAGCATCATCTCGCTCAGGAGGATCTGCTTGGCGGAGTGGAGCATCTTTCGCTCCCCGTTGCTCAGTCCGGTCCTGCGCTCGCGCAGCACCAGGGATTTGACGACCAGCGCGGTTTTCATCAGGTCGCCGCTCTTGAGCTGGAGCATATTGTCCCGATAGCGCCGGTTCCAGTTGGCTTCCTCCTGCACGGTGAGCTCCGGCAAAGCCCGGAACACCGCCTCCGCCTCCGTCGCGCCGATGATGGGGCGGACGCCGATCTGTTCGCAGGCGTCCACCGGGATCAGCACCTTCATATCCCCACGGGAGACGTACAGCACATAGTATTCCCTGTTCTGGCCCTCCACCCGTTTCCGCTCGATCTCGCGGATCTCGCCCGCCCCGTGCAGCGGGTGGGCGATCCTGTCGCCGAGTTGGTAGATCATCCCTCTCAACCTTTCTGTCGTCTGTACAGGCTTGTAAGCTTCGGCGCGTTTCTTTCTTATAATATAATTGTAACAGATTCTCACCGATCCTGCAAGAAAAAAATGCAGCCTTTGCTTCAAAAAGTTCCGGTTGAGCGGGAAAAATGCCGGGCTTCTGCGCGGAAGTGGGGATGAGTATGGGAAATAACAGGCAGGTTCAGGCTTGCGTGGGTTCACGGCGGAAATGACGGCGTTGCTTCATAAGTTTGTAAATTGTCAATCTATCAGGTTTTTCCCGGAGGATATCAAACGCCCCGCCGTATGGCGGGGCGCTTTTGGAAGGAGCTCAGTCCTCGTACTCGGTGATCTCGGGGACGAAGCCGCTGCTCTTGCCGGTCTCGCTGATCTCATAGACCAGGGCGTCGGCGCGGGCTCTGGGCTTGTCCTCCCGCTCGGGGCGGCTGCGGCGCTCGGGGGCGGGGGCCGGCTCGCTCAGGGCGCGGATGCTCAGGGAGACCTTGTGCTTGTCCTCGTCGATGGCGGTGATCTTCACATCGACGATGTCGCCCACGCTCAGCACCTCGTCGGGCTTGCCGATGCGGCGGTTGGCGATCTGGGAGATGTGGATCAGGCCGTCCACGCCGGGGACGATCTCGGCGAAGGCGCCGAAGGTCATCAGCTTGACGATGCGGACGGAGGCCACGTCGCCCACCTGATACTGGCTCATGAAACGCTCCCAGGGGTTCTCGTTGGGGTCCTTGTAGCCCAGGGAGATCTTGCGGCTGGCGCGGTCGAAGTTGATGACGTAGACGTCCAGCTCGTCGCCGACGGCGACCACGTCCGCGGGCTTGTTGATGCGCTTCCAGCTCAGCTCGGAGACATGCACCATGCCGTCCACGCCGCCGATGTCCACAAAGGCGCCGTAGCTGGTCAGGCTCTTCACGGTGCCGTGATAGCGCTTGCCCACTTCGATCTCGTCCCAGATGCGGGTGATGGCCTCGTGCCGGGCGCGGGCAGCCACCTTGCGGATGGAGCCGACGATGCGGCGGCGGGGCTTGTTGACCTCGGTGATGTACAGCTGGACCTTCTGGCGAAGGAGCTGGCTCATCTCCGCGTCACGGGGCAGTCCGGACTGGGAGGCGGGCACGAAGACGCGCAGACCTTTGACCTTGACCACGATGCCGCCCTTGTTCTCCTCGGTCACGACGCCTTCCACGATGGTTTCGTTCTCGCAGGCAGCTTCCACGTCTTCCCAGTTCTTGACGGCGTCCAGGCGGCGCTTGGACAGCATGACGGTGCCCTCCACGTCGTTGACGCGGACCACACTGGCCTCGACGGTGTCGCCGATGTGGATCAGGTCCTCCACACTGGTGCCGTTGTCGTCCAGGAACTCCTCCACGGGAATGTAGCCGGAGTGCTTGGTGCCCAGATCCACCGTGACCTCGGTGGGGGTGATCGCCGCGACGATTCCCTTTACGACCTCGCCGTTGTATATGGTTTTAATGGAATCCTCCAACAGCTCGGCGAAGCTCTTTTCACCCTCTGCGGCGGGCGCTTCCGCCTTTTCCTCTGCGGCGGGAGCCTCAGCCTGGGGCGCTTCGATCTTCTCGACTGCGGCTTCGGCGGGGGCCGGAGCAGCCTCAACCGTGGTGGCTTCCGTGGTTTCGATCGTGTCTCTGATTTCGTCCATCTTTCGTGTTACCTCCTTCAAAATCCGCGCAGGGACGCTCGCCCCGGCGGTGATACCTATGGTATCAAATGCCTTCAGCGCAGCCGTGTCCAGCTCTTCCGCGTTGGCCAGGAACAGCACATGGGCACAGCGCTGCGCACACAAATCCGCCAGATGGCGGCTGTTGGCACTGTTTTTTCCGCCGATGACGACCATGGCGTCGCAACGGGACGCAAGTTCCAACGCTTCTTTCTGCCTGATCTGCGTAGCGCTACATATTGTATCAAAGATTTCGCAGTTTGTACACCGTTTTTTTGCGATTTCCTTCGATTTTTTTAAATTGGCCTCGGTCTCCGTGCTTTGGAACAGCAGACGGAGGGGAGAAGCGGCCAATTGGGGGTCATTTTGGAGCAAATTTTCCAGTTCTTCGGTGTTTCGCACCGTCACCGTGTCGCGGCACCAGCCGCAGACGCCCCGCACCTCCGGGTGTTCCGGGTCGCCGAAGACGATGAGCTTCCGGCCCCGTTCCTCCGCTTCCCGCGCCAGGCGGTGGATGTGGGCCACGCGGCCGCAGGTGGCGTCGAAGACCTCCGCGCCCTTGCGCCGCAGCGCCTCGTAGACCGCAGGGCCCTCCCCGTGGGCGCGCAGCAGCACCGCCGCCCCGTCGGGGATTTCGTCCACGCTGTCCACCGTGACCATGCCCAGCGTCTCCAGCCGGGCGATCTCCGCCTCGTTGTGCAGCAGCTTGCCCAGACAGTAGACCCGGCCCTTCTGCGCCAGGGCCGATTCCGCCATGTTCACCGCCCTTGCCACGCCGCCGCAGAAGCCCCCGGCGGAACCGGTCAGGACCGTCTTCACCGCTCCATCGCCTCCCGGATCAGGCCGCAGAGGGCCTCCACGCTCTGCTCCAAACTCAGCTCGCTGGTGTCCAAAAACACCGCGTCCTCCGCCGGGCGCAGGGGCGCGGCGGCGCGCCGGGTGTCCTGCTGATCCCGGTACGCAATGTCCCGCCGCACTTCCTCCGGGTCGGTCTCGATCCCCTTCTCCCGCAGCTCCAGCCAGCGGCGGCGGGCCCGGGCGGCGGCGGAGGCGGTCAGGAAGACCTTCAGCTCCGCGTCCGGCAGCACCACCGTGCCGATGTCGCGCCCGTCCATGACCACGCTGTGGCGGCGGGCCAGGTCCCGCTGCATCTCCATCAGAAAGGCGCGGACCTCCGGGTGGGCGGACACGTCGGAGGCATAGAGAGAGATCTCGGGTCTTCGGATGGCCTCGGACACGTCCTCCCCGTCCAGCAGCATCCGCTGCACGCCCATGTCGTCATAGGCCATGTCGATGCGCAGGCCGGGCAGCAGTTCCATCACCGCCGCCGTGTCCTTGGGGTCTATGCCCGCCCGGTAGGTGGCCAGGCCCACGCTGCGGTAGATGGCCCCGGTGTCCACATAGAGAAAGCCGAAGCGCCGCGCCGCGGCCCGGGCCAGGGTGCTTTTTCCGGCGGCGGAAGGGCCGTCCAGCGCCACGGCCATGTGTCTGGTCTGTTCCATATCGTCCTCCGAATCGGTGTGTTTTTTACAGGTGCTCCCCCGCCAGGTGTCCGGTGGACCAGGCGATCTGGAGATTGTAGCCGCCGGTAAAAGCGTCCGTGTCCAGAATCTCCCCGGCGAAATACAGGCCCCGTACCAGCTTGCTCTCCATGGTCCGGGGGTCGATCTCCCCCACCCGGACGCCCCCGGCGGTAACGATGGCCTCCGCGATGGGGCGGGGTCCGGTGACGGAGATGGAGAAGTCTTTGAACAGCCGGACCAGGTTTTGCCGCTGGCTGCGGGTGACGGAGTGGACCTTCGTCTCTTCGGGAATGGCGCTGCGGCGGACCAGCACCGGGATCATGCTCCGCCCGGCCAGGTCGTCCAGGGCGTTGCGGAAGTCCCGGTTGCGGTATTTTTCAAAGTCCCGCAGGATGCGGGCGTCCAGCTGCTCCGGTTCCAGGCCGGGCTTGAGGTCCAGAGACAGGCGGCACGGTCCCCCGGACCAGTCCCGCAGATGGCTGCTGGCGGACAGCACCAGCGGGCCGCTGACGCCGAAGTGGGTGAAGAGCATCTCCCCCAGGTCCGAATAGACCGCCTTTCCGGAACTGTCATAGGCCGTCAGCCGGACGTTTTTCAGCGAAAAGCCCTGGAGCTGGAGGCAGTCGGGGTCGTCACTTTCCAATGGGACCAGGCTGGGGCGCAGCGGGCTCAGGCTGTGGCCCAGCTCCCGGGCCATGCGGTAGCCGTCGCCGGTGGAGCCCGTGCCGGGGTAACTCGCGCCCCCGGTGGCCAGCAGGACGGACCCGGCGGGCAGAAAGCCCTCCCCCGTCTCCAGACCGCTGACCGCCCCCGCCTCCGTGGTGACGCGCAGCGCCTCGGTGAAGCGCATACGGACCCCGGCCCGGCGCAGGGCGTTTTCCAAGGCGTTGGCTACATCGTGGGCCCGATCGCTCACGGGGAACACGCGGTTCCCCCGCTCGGTTTTCAGCGGGACGCCCAGGTCCTCGAAAAAGGCCATGGTGTCCGCCGGGGGGAAGCGGTGCAGCGCGCCGTACAGGAATTTCGGGTTGCCGGGGACCTGCTGGAAGAAGTGTTTCAAATCGCAGTTGTTGCAGAGGTTGCAGCGGCCTTTTCCGGTGATGCGCAGCTTGCGGCCGCAAAAGCGCTGGTGCTCCACCAGCGTCACCAGGCGGCCCCGTCTGGCGGCAATGAGCGCCGCCATCATCCCCGCCGCGCCGCCGCCGACGACGACGGCCTCAGCTGCCCGCGTGTTCGTAGACATCGTATTCCTCCCAAATGCTCTCCAGCCGCTGGAAGGTGTGGGCCAGCGTCTCGTCGTTGTGGCTGCCCACCGCCACGATCAGGGCGTTGATGAGGCTCATGGGGGCCACCAGGGAGTCCACAAAGCTCATCATGTCGCTCTTGGCGTAGAGCAGAATGTCCGCCAGCCCCACAAAGGGGGAGGCTTCCCCGTCGGTGAGGCCGATGACCGTGGCCCCGCAGCTCTTGGCATAGCGCATGGGCTTCACCGCCGCGCTGGAATAGCGGGGGAAGCTGATGCCGATGAACACGTCCCCCTCCCGGATGCGGAGGATCTGCTCATAGACCTCGCTGCCGCTGGGTTCCACCACATGGACGTTCTCCCGCAGCAGGTTCAGGTAAAAGCCCAAGAAGGAAGCCAGGCAGGCGGAGGAACGCATTCCCACGATGTAGACGTGTTTCGCCCCGTCGATGGCCTCCACCGCCCGCAGGAAGCTGGCCCGGTCGCAGGCGTGGAGCGTGTCGTTCAGCTTGTCCACGTCCGCCATCATCACGCTGTCCAGCAGGTTCTTCCCCTCCATGTTCTCCCGGGCCACGCGGATGCGCTGCACGCTGGTCAGGCGGGAGCGGATCATCTCCTGAATGGCCTTGCGCATCTCGGGATAGCCCTCGTAGCCCAGGTCCCCGGCAAAGCGGACCACTGTGGATTCGCTGACGCCCACGGTGCTGCCCAGCTTGCCCGCCGTCATGAATGCGGCCCTGTCATAGTGTTCCCGGATGTATTTGGCGATGCGCTTCTGCCCCTTGGAGAGTTTCAGGCCCTCCGCGCTGATGCGCGACAGGATATCTTTTTCCATGGCTTTGTCTGCCTCTTTTCCATGAAATACGACAAAAAGAAAAACTTTGCCGTCGGTCTTTCGGCCGCGCAGCAAAGTCTATCATAGTCTTTCCCCCGGGAAAATTCAAGGCATTTTTGCAGGATTTTGAGATTCCGGGTCGGCGCAGCCCAGGGCGCGCAGTTCCTCCGGGCGCAGACGCCGCCAGCGTCCCGGGGGCAGAGAATCCAGCTCCAGGCCGCCCTCCGCCACCCGGGTCAGGCGCAGCACCCGCAGCCCGGCGGCGGCGCACATCCGCCGCACCTGGCGGTTGCGCCCCTCGTGGATGGTGACGCGCAGGACCCCTGCTCCCAAATGCTCCACCTTTGCCGGGGCCAGGGGGCGGCCGTCCAGCTCCATGGGACCGCGCAAAATCGTCAGCGCGGCTTCCACGTCTCCGGCCACCTCCGCCCGGTAGACCTTGTCCACCGCGTGGGAGGGGTGCATGAGTTTTTGCGCCAGGGCCCCGTCGTCGGTCATCAGCAGCAGCCCGTCGCTGTTCAGGTCCAGCCGCCCCACGGGGTAGAGCCGCGCCCCGGCGTCCGCCACCAGCTCCGCCACCGTGCGCCGTCCACGCTCATCCCGCAGGGTGCAGACATAGCCCCGGGGCTTGTTCAGCATGATGTAGGTATGTACCGCCGGGGCGCGCAGGGGACGGCCGTCCACGCAGACGGCGTCCGTCTCCGGGTCGGCGCGCTCGCCCAGGCCGGCGGTCTTTCCATTGACGCTGACGCGCCCGGCCAGAATCAGTTCCTCGGCCCTGCGGCGGGAGGCCAGGCCCGCCGCGCTGATCAGTTTTTGCAGTCGCTCCCGCATGGCTTCCTCATTTCGTCCATTCGTAGGTCCGGCCCGGCATCAGCCAGGAGCGCTGGAAGCGCTCCCAGGCGCTCAGCGCCACAGAAGGGGCGCGGCTCACCGTCTCGGCGTAGACCACTTCCACCGTTTGCAGCGGCTCCCCGTCCAGGAACAGTTCCACGCTGCCCGCCCGCTCCCCCAGCAGCACCGGGGCGAAGACGAAGCGCGGCAGCCGCAGCTTCCAGGTCAGTTCCCCGTCCTTGGGGATCACCAGGGCGGGCACGGCGCAGCGCAGGCGCACATAGTCCCGGGTGCCGGACAGGGCCTCCACCCGGTCCCAACGGTCCTGGGGCAGCCGCACCAGCCGCCACTGGGAGAACAGCGTCTCCATCAGCGCCATGTGGTCGTTCCAGTCGTCCGGGGCGCAGAGGGTCACGCAGATCAGGCGCATCCCCTCCCGCTCCGTCACGGAGACCAGGATGCGGCCCGCCGCGTTGGTGTAGCCGGTCTTGCCGCCGATGCAGCCGTCCAGCTTCCAGAGCAGTTGATTGTGGTTATAGAGCTCCCGCTCGTGGACCGTCTGCTGCCGCGTGGAGAAAAAGCGGCAAAACTCCGGGTTCTTCATGGCCTCCGCAGTCAGCAGCGCCAGATCCCGGGCGCAGGAGTAGTGGCCCTCCGCGTCCAGGCCGTGGGCGTTGCGGAAATGGGTGTTGCGCAGACCGATTTCGGCGGCCTTGCGGTTCATCAGGTCGGCAAAGGCGTCCATGCTGCCGGCGCAGTGCTCGGCCAGGGCCGTGGCCGCGTCGTTCCCGGAGGAGAGCATCAGGCCGTAGAGCAGTTCCTCCACGGTGTAGATCTCCCCGGCCTCCAGTTCCATGGAGGAGCCCTCCACCTCCGCCTGGGCCTCCGTGATGGTCACGGTCTCGTCCAGGGCGCAGGATTCCAGAATCACCAGGGCCGTCATGATCTTCGTGGTGCTGGCGATGAGCATCCGAAGGTCGGGCAGGCGTTCATAGAGGATCGTGCCCGTGTCGGCCTCGATGACGATGGCGGACGCGGCGGAGATCTCCAGATCCTCCGCCGGGCGTTCCTCCAGGGGTTCCTCCGGGGGTTCCTCGGAGAGTTCCACCGGGCTTTCCACCGCCCTTGCGTTCCCCGGCAGCAGCAGCGCCAGCGCCAGCAGGCATGGCAGGATGCGTCGGATCAGTCGGATCATATCAAGCACCACCTTTCCAGGGTCGGTGCATAGTATGGCTTGTTTTGCCGTCAATTATTCCGCGTCCTTCTTCACATATTTCCGGATCAGCTCCTCCACCGTGTCGATGAGTTCGGGAGCCTTTTCGATGATGCGGTCCACCGTGCCGTTGGCCGGGGGCGTCACGTTCAGCATCCGCACGCTGCCCTCCCGCACCACCAGAAAGCCGATGGGCTCCACCCGGATGCCCGCGCCATTGCCGCCGCCGAAGCCCAGGTCGCTGCGCTCTTTCATGCGGAAGTCGCTGCCGCCGGAGGCGAAGGCATAGCTGACCCGGGAGACCGGGATGATGGTCACGCCGTCCGGGGTCTGGATCGGGGACCCCACCACCGTGTCCACGTTGATCATCTCTTTGAGCTTCTCCATGCTCTTGTCCATCAGAGCGCCGATGTTGCTGTTTTCCATAGCTCCTTATCCTTTCTGTTCCCCAAGTATCAGCTCCGCCGGGCTTTGCGCGGCGGCTTTTTTCTGTGCCCTGCGTTTCGGGAGATACCATTTCAGCAGCCCCAGGCCCGCGCAGTTGACCGTGTGCAGCAGCTCCCAGAGCTGCCAGGTGAAGGCAAGGCGGCCCTCCGCCGCCAGCGCCGCGCCGGGGGTCACGTCCGCCCCCAGGCGGATGTCCTCATTGCGGACGCGAAAGGCGCTGTGGAAAGCCGGGGCCAGCGCGCCCAGCCCCGCGTTCAGGCGGCCAAAGAGCAGCACCGCGTCGAAGGGGTCCTCCGCCCCGGTGACCAGGTGCAGCGTCAGTTCGTCGATGCTGAGATAGCGCCGCAGCCGCCCCAGCAGCCGGAACACCAGCCCCAGCAGCTCGATGATGTCGGACAGGCCAAGTTTCGGGAAGCGGCTGGGCTTTTTCGCGGCTCCCCCCTCCCCCGTCGGCGCGGGCTTTTTCTTTTTCTTCTTCGGTTTGCCGTCTGCTTTCTGCTTCCGGGGCGCGAGCGTGAAACGCAGCGGCCCCACCCGCAGCTTGAGGGCGAAGACCCCGTCGAAATAGGAGAGGTCCAGCCCCAGGGGCGTGATCAGCAGCAAGAGCAGCAGCACAGCCAGGATGATGACGACGGTCAGGGCCCTTCCCCTCCTTTCCCGCGGGTCTGCGTCCGCTTATGTCTCCTGCGGGGCCTGTTCGGCGCTCCGCAGCGCGTCAATCTTGTTTTGCAGGGCGATGATGCCCTCGTCGGTGCCGGTGTCGGGCAGCTCCGGCAGCTCGTCCAGGGATCGGAGATCCATGGTTCGCAAAAAGGCGTCCCCGGTGCCGTAGAGGGTGGGGCGGCCCGGCGCGTCCAGCTTGCCCACCGGCTCGATCAGGCCCCGCTCCGTCAGGAGGCCCACGGTGTAGGCGCTGTCCACCCCCCGCACCGCGTCGATGTAGGCCCGGGTGACGGGCTGGAAATAGGCCACAATGGCCAGCACCTCCAGCGCAGCGGCGCTGAGCCGGGGGGGTCGGCGGGTCTCCAGGGCCCGGGTGATGTACTGGGCGTAGTCCGGCGCGGAGCAGAGCTGCCACTTCCGGTCCAGATGCAGCAGCCGGACGCCCCGCTCGACTCTCTGGCAGTCGCGGCGCAGCTCCTCCGCCGCCGCGTCCACCTCCGCCTCCGTGACGCCCAGCACCAGGGCCAGGCGGGAGGCCGCCACCGGTTCCCCGGCGGCGAACAGAATCGCCTCCAGGGCGGCTTTTCGCTCCAGGGCCTCCATTGGTAAGTTTTCCTGTTCCATCTTTTCTTTATACACCGCCCTCTCCCTGCGTCATGGCGGCCACGATCTCCGCCGCGTTCCCGCCGCAAAAGCGCAGAAACATGACGCCGTCCGCTTCCTCCATGCGGGTGTGGCCCAGGCTGCACAGTTCCAGAATCGAGAGGAAACCGGCCACCAGTTCGCTGCGGCTGGCGCTCTCCCGGTAGATTTGCTGGATGGGGATGCGTCCCCCCGCCGCCAGGCGCAGCAGCAGCTCCCGGCTCTTGTCCCGGACGGGGTAGACGATGCGCTTAGGGATCAGCCGCCGGGTCTGGCCTGCTTCTTCCTCCGTCTCGTCCTCCGCCGACCTGCCCCGGCGCAGCGCCGTGGACAGGGCGTTCAGCAGCTCCCAGGGGGCGTGGTGATAGCGGTATGCGCGCACTGTGGGCAGGGGCTCCGGCGGCTTGCAGCAGTAGGCGGAACCCAGCGCGATGCGCCGGGCAAAGGCGGGGGCGATCGACTGCACGGCGGCGTACACGTCCCGCGCCCGCAGCTGCTCCAGGGAGGCCATCAGCAGTTCCAGCTCCCCCGGCGTCTCCGCGTCGGCGCTCAGGAGCATCCGGGTTTTGATGTACAGCAGATGGGCGGCCATCTGGACGAACTCGCTGGCGATTTCCAGGTCCATCTCCTTCATCCGGTCCAGATAGTCCAGATACTGCTCCAGGATCTGGGCGATTTGGATGTCCCGGATCTCCACCTTGTTGCGGCTCAGGAGCATCAGGATCAGCGTCAGCGGCCCTTCAAAGTCCGCCATTTCCTCCTTGGAGCGAATCACGCCCGGCAGATGGAAGCTGAGTTCCTGTTCCATAGCGTTTCGATCCACCTTATATTAAAATAGTGTCGCGCCCAGGGAAGCGCCCCACTCCGCCAGGGGCCACAGGCGCAGATAGCACCACTCCACCGCAGCGGAGAGCGGCCCGCCCAGCACGCCGCTGAGGGAGAGGGCAATCAGCACAATCATCCCGTAGCGCTCATAGCGCATCAGCTTCTCATAGGCCTGGTCGCTGAGGAAGGCGAACAGCACCTTGCTCCCGTCCAGCGGGGACACGGGCAGCAGGTTGAAAATCGCCAAGGCCAGGGAGAGCTGCGCCGTCACCATCAGG
>Ga0310697_10001273_pt1 | contig 30398 bp, 46 predicted proteins | sample 172DNAGHGlowgp2_FD_203883 | JGI IMG/M metagenome (GOLD analysis project Ga0310697, IMG submission 203883) | Sheep rumen microbial communities from Palmerston North, Manawatu-Wanganui, New Zealand - 1728 DNA GHGlow gp2 (v2) (version 2) | ecosystem: Host-associated > Mammals > Digestive system >... | reverse complement strand
AAGATTTACTTTCTGAAAAAGAAGAAGAAAAACAATCTGTTGAAAATTAAAATTGAAATTTTATGAAAATAACAGAGAAAGGAAAATTAACATCGTTGTTCAAATGGGCCATTAAAAAATTCGTGGAATGTTATCCAGACACCCCGTTTAATTATTATGATTTGACAGAAGCGATTGAAGACGCGGTGCGTGAATTGCAGTGTGAAGAAGCCTTGTAACCGAATTATGACATTGAAAGAAAAAGCAGAACTGTTAAAAATGTTCAAATGGTCAATTCTCCAACTATGCGACAACCATCCAGACACCATTATTTTCGAAGACGAACTGGTGTCGGTTGTCAAAGAAGCATGGCACGACCTGGTGGAAGACGGAGACATAGTGCTTGAGGATTAGATATTTAAATCACCACAAAATAAAAATAGAAACATATCAATTATGGCACGAAATGTAAAACTAGCCTTTCAAATGCTATATAAACTCATGGACAATGTGAAAACCATGATGCTTAACGAATATGCAACAAATGATTGCAATATCTCGCAAAACGAAATCAACAAGGTCGTGAACTATATCTACGAATCAATCGAAGGAATATTGACAAAAACAATGAATCCAACCACTTTACAGGATATCATCCTTAACGGAATCACATATACACCAGTGGAAGACAACACAACAACATGCGACGGATGTGAATTCAAAGACACATAAGGCCAATGTATGCTAACACACCTATTCGATAACGACATGGTCCAAAACTGCCTCAAGGAAAAAAACGGCGTTGCAGATATCATATATGTCAAAAAAGAAAATTAATCGGAATCTTGATTTGGATTTTAATATTATTTGTTGTATAATTACAATAGAAAGAAAATTTTGTATATTTTAAAATTTGTAAATTAAAATTTAGAAAAATGGCACACAAAACAAACAACGGAGAAAATACAATCAATAAAACTTTTATTTTCAAAGCAAAGTGCGATAATAACGATATTATATCGTTATGGAAACCCGCAATGGAAGAGTATTGTACTTATTACAATAAATTAAGCCAATGGATTTGCAACAACCTAACCAGCATGAAGGTTAAGGATTTGTTTGCATATCTTGATGATAAACAAAAAACAAAGCCATGTGTTGATAAAAAAACAGGCGAAACAAAAATTGGTGTTGGGTATTATAGATATTTTATCGAGAATAACAAAGAAGATATGCCATTGTATTGGCTGTTCACCAAAAATTGCTCATCCAGCCATGCTGATAATTTACTATTTGAATTTGTTAGAAAAGTTAACCATGAAGAATATAATGGAAATTCACTTGGAATGGGTGAAACCGATTATCGGAGATTCGGATACTTTCAAAATGTTATTAGTAACTTCCGTACTAAAATGTCTTCACTAAAGGCCACTACAAAATGGAAAAAATTTGACGTAAACGATGTTGACGAAGACACATTAAAAAATCAGACAATTTATGACGTTGACAAATACGGTATTGAATCAGTAAACGATTTCAATGAACGTATAGATATTTTGAAGATTAGGGAAGAGACAGAACAAACAAAAGACAAAATTGCCCGTTTAGAATGTTTATGCAAATATTATAAAGAGCATGAAGAAGATATAAAGAATGAGATTGCTACTATGGCTATCGCTGATTTGCAAAAGTTTGGCGGTTGCCAAAGAAAAAGCATGAACACATTGACAATCCATAAACAAGATTCGCCAATGGAAAAGGTTGGCAACACATCATTCAATCTTAGACTTACTTTCAATAAGAAACCATACACACTCAATTTGCTTGGTAATAGACAGGTTGTAAAATTCGTTGGCGGAAAGAGAATTGATTTAATTAACATTACTGAAAACCATGGCGATTGGATTACATTTAACATTAAAAACAATGAATTGTTTGTCCATATGACAAGTCCAGTTGATTTTGAAAAGGAAGTTTGCGAAATTAAAAATGCTGTCGGTGTTGACGTTAATATCAAACACATGATGCTTGCGACATCAATCGTTGATGACGGAAACGTAAAAGGTTATATCAACCTTTATCGTGAACTTGTTAACAATAATGACTTTATTGCCACCTTTGGTAACTCCAAAAATGGACATCAAGGCCTTGAAATTTACGAACAAATGGCCGAAAACGTAAATTTCGGAATTCTTGAAACTGAAAGCTTATTTGAAAGGGTGGTAAACCAATCAAATGGTGGTGAATTAAACAACCAACTTATCCGTAGAGAAATTGCCATGCAAAAAGTATTTGACAATATTACAAAGACAAATAACGATAAAAACATTGTAAATTATGTCAATTATGTGAAAATGCTTAGGGCAAAATATAAAGCCTATTTTATCCTTAAAGAAAAATACTACGAAAAACAAAAGGAATATGACGATATGATGGGTTTTAATGACGAATCAACTGAAAACAAGGAAATGATGGACAAGAGAAGATTCGAATTCTCGTTCATCAATACCGACACGGCACAAGAACTATTAATAAAACTCAATAAGGTAGAACAAGACCTTATTGGCTGTCGGGACAATATCGTCACATACGCCTTCAATGTATTCAAAACAAACGGATATGATACATTGGCGGTGGAATACCTCGATAGTGCACAATTTGACAAGGCAAAAATGCCGACACCAAAATCTTTACTTAAATACCATAAATTCGAGGGTAAAACCATTGATGAGGTGAAAGAAATGATGAATAATAAAAATTTCACAAACGCTTATTATAATTTTAAATTTGAAAATGAAATTGTGAAAGATATCGAATATTCAACTGACGGTATATGGAGGCAGAAAAAATTGAACTTCATGAATCTTATTATAAAGGCGATTCATTTTGCAGATATCAAGGACAAATTTGTCCAGCTATGTAACAACAATTCAATGAACGTTGTTTTCTGCCCATCAGCATTCACATCCCAAATGGACAGCATTACGCATAGCCTTTACTATATAGAAAAAACGTCCAAGACAAAGAATGGAAAAGAAAAAAAGCAATATGTACTCGCCAATAAGAAAATGGTAAGAACACAACAGGAAAAACACATCAACGGACTAAATGCCGATTTTAACTCAGCTTGTAACTTGAAATACATCGCACTCGATGAAGAACTTAGAAATGCAATGACTGACGAATTCAACCCAAAGAAACAAAAGACAATGTATGGAGTACCAGCTTACAACATTAAAAACGGTTTCAAAAAAAATCTGAGCACAAAGACAATCAATACGTTTAGAACGCTTGGCCACTATCGTGACGGAAAAATAAACGAAGACGGCGTATTCGTTGAAAACCTGGCATAATAAGGAGTAAAAAAATGTTCTTTGATATTCTGACACAAATGAAAAAACAATCAAAAATTTATTTCTGTTTTGCTTGTAATTTATTGAAATAAAATGTATTATATAGAAATATACTGTTGAATAGTTGATTTTATATCCTATTTACAACGACAAACTGTTGGTGTTGATACTCAAGACACTGTTGAATAGTTGATTTTATATCCTATTTACAACATAGATGCAATTGAAAGCATTGCTGAAGCGACTGTTGAATAGTTGATTTTATATCCTATTTACAACGTCGGTGGATAATAGTCAAATAGTCTGTTGACTGTTGAATAGTAAGTTTTTTACTCTATTGACAACAGGTGATGTGGATGGAACATACAAAGTTTATTGTTGAGTAATAGGTTTTACACTTTTACCACAACTTTAGTGATTTTATGTATAAAATAATTAAAATCATATATAAAAATTTTTCCAGAAAGTAGTACTTATTGAATTAAAATTATATTGTGAAAAATGGTTTTTGATTTTAATTTTATTTGTTGTATAATTGAAATGTAATTTAATTTAGAATTGTATAAATAAAAAACGTAAAAATGAGACTGCCAACAGAAATTTATGAGTCAGGCACAATGGTTAGTAAGATATCGGAAAAACCATTTAAATCAGGTTTAAGGGTTAATACTGTAAAGTCTGTAGTTGAACATCCACATAAGATTGACCCGAATACTAATAAGGGTGTTCCAGCTTATACATTTTTTGAGGATGACAGCATTGTCGAGGCTGCTTCTGTCACAAAAGTGTTTAATAATGTGGCAGAAGAATAATTTGTAGATTAAAATTATATATAAAAATTTTTTCGGAAAGTAGTACCTGTTGAAATTAAATTGACCCCCACCCCTGGAAATCATTTTTAAGAAGTGTTACCTCGGATGGGGATTTTAATTTGAATAACAAAAGTGTAATTTTAATTGTAATTTCTACTGGGAAAAATTTTTTGAAAAAGTAGTACCTGTTGTTTTAAAACACCCCCCACCCTAAGAAATTTTAATTTTTTTTTACTGTTACCGATTATAACGTAATCGACCTACGAATTTTGATTCCATGTGGGAAACTCAATACACACAACTGTGCGCCCGTATTTCAATAAAACCCACTTGGTCTCGTAGGGTGGGCGGTAACACCTCCACCACCCACCCACTACACCCTGCCAAGTCCTGCCAAACTGACATGACAAACCGACATTGTGTCATACTGACAATTTGTCAATGACAAGTGACATTGTGTCACTCGGAATGACAATATAAGTTTGGCATGATTATTGCATAATATAATGTGGACAATTAAAATTCCCGATTATGAGCAACAAGAGAAAAGAAGAAATCATCAAAGAGGTAAACAACAAAATATTGTGCAGCGATTCCTTGACTGACGAGCAGCGCAAAGCCATTAACGACCTCCTTGCCGCATACGAGAGTGCGACATACAAAGAGTATGCAGACCGACACGGATTCTATCGTTGTGTGGTTGATGAGATGGTGAACGATTGTGCATTTCAAAGCGATGAATTGGCAAAGTGCATGGCGAATAATCATCCAACATTGCAACAAAGTTATATGCGCCATTGCATGAAGTTCATTGAATTGATGAGCAAGAAAGAATATACTGATGGGAGGAATGAGGCATCAGTCAATTTAGCAAAGACAATAATGGATTGCGTGAAAGATGATGTTTATTTGCCGATGATATGACAAGGAATAATAAAGAAGAATAAAAGAGAATAAACAACAATAAAAAAGAAACAGCGTTATGTTAGCAGCAATTATTTTGATTGTAAGTTTCGGAGCGGTGGTTTATTCCTGCATTGGAAAATAGGGACACCAATACGCAGATGCGTACATAACACGACACAATCAATTTAGTATTAACAATTAAAATTTAGATTATGAATATCAAAGAGGTCAAATATGGTACATTGTCGGAACTGGTTAATAAACGTGTCATCTATACCGACAATAAGAAATTGAATGGTAAGGTTGGATATGGTGTTGCTTTTTATAAGAGGGTTGTTGAGTGTCCGATAGAGCATACAACATTGTTTGGTCTTCCGACTGATATAAGAAAGCCGATGCAAGTTAGTTTGTATGCAGGTGCTGATTATTATGAAACGGAAACGGAGCGTGATGAGCGCATGGACATACTTCCGAAGATAACCACACACAAAGGTGAAAAGCAATATGGTGAAGAGATTGAGAAATTTGAATTTACGTGGACAAACAACGTAAAAATGGCACGATAATTGCATATAGATTAATGACAAATTTAGTATTAACAATTAAAAATTAGAATTATGGAACAGACAAAAGAACAAAAAGTTTATGTACTCACAACACAATGGAGTGTGGATTATGTGCAAGGCATCAATGTAGGTGTGTATGCCACAAAGGAACTTGCCCAAAAGGAGATGAAACGTGACTATGAGAGCATGAGAGAAGATAATCCCGATTGGGAATGTTCAATCTCCTATGATTGCGCCGAAATGCAGGAAGAGGGTGATTATACCCGAAATCATTGCGATTGGCAAATAAAGGAAATGCAGGTCATCTACGAATAAAAAAAAAAACAAATATAATGGATGATATAATTGCTATGGCGAGCCGCCCTCAACTGATTGTAGGGGAATATATCAATATCGGAAGACTTGAATGGTGGAAATGGTTTATCATTGAGCCATCAAACCGAAAGCACCTCATCGGAAAATTATATTGGAGGTGCAAGTAAAGAGAATTGGCACGCTTTTTGCATATAACACAACACTTAAAATTAATATTCACAATTAAAATTCAGTATTATGCAAGAACAAAAAATTTGGATGAGAGTAGGTGTTGACATAAAGGCAGATGAAGATACAATCAAAAAATTGTTATCTGCCGATGACAATTCAGTTTTGGAGGAACTCATTAAGAATGGCAAGTTTGAACTTGCAGGTGAATCCTACATCCCATCACTTGCAATTGAAGACTACAACAACGAAAACGGAACATCTTTTAATGAGGATGAGGTGAGTTACTATTTTTAATTTGGCACACTTTTTGCATATAACACAACACTTAAAATTAGTATTCACAATTAAAATTATTTTAGGTTATGGAAAAGCAAGCAGTCATTTCATTCAGCGTTACAGCCAAAATCAGCGGCAAATCCATTGCCGAAATCAAGAGCAAATTTGAGGCAATGAACATTCCTGCTGAATTTGAATCTATTAAACTCTACTCCGTTGAGGATGCGGAGACAAGAGATGACTTGATGGAGGTTTGGGATGATGACCGAAACCTCTGCGAGTTGGAGGATGAGTTGAGATATGAGTTTTATGATACCGACACGCTTTGTGTTGAGGGTTTTGGTGTCAAACACAATGGTGCTTTAATCACCCACATTACAAAGCCCAACGAGGCGGATATTTGCTTTTGGAGTGGAAATCCGCATACTGACAAAGATGCAGAAGAAATCCAAATCACCGACTACGACCAAAGAAGAGAAATCATTATTGAAATCCTGCAATATTTGTAGCAGCACAAAAACATAACACAACACGTTATTTTTCAAAATTAAAAACAAACATTAATTAAAATTTTAATAAAAAAAAGTATTATGAAGAAAATTTTATTTGTATTGGCAATGGTTTTAATGAGCGTATGCTCTTTTGGTCAAACCAACGATAGCACATTGAAGTTATCAACATACCGAACATCATACGCATACACTTTTGATACGCAAGACGAGGAAATAATTAATATGTCACCTGGTCAGTTGCTTGAACGAGCTGGAAAATTAAAAAACACTGCTATTGTTGTTGGTCTTATCTCAACGGCTGCAACAATTGGTATTACGACACCTATTGTCTGTTGTTCAAAAGATAAAATTTTTGGATATATTTTTGGCGGTTCTATCGGACTTATTGGCAGTATTGCTTGCATCACACTTGAAGTCAAATCAAATAAACTAATTAAAGAGGCAGGCAGACGAATGACAATGATTGAAATTAAAGGCAATGGTGTGAATATTAAATTTTAATTGTGATTATAATGTGTCACCTTAACTGACAAGGTGGCACATTTTTTATGTCAATATGTCAGTTGAGGTTTTGGCATAATTTTTGTATAATGGTAAATGTATAACAATTAAAATTACAATGACAACAAAACAAAGGTTAATAAAGAGAATAAACAAGGCATTCGGATTTGAATTAACGGATGCAACACCTTGTTTCCACCATCAAGGTAGAAGATGGGGAAGTGGTGGTTTCAGTTGGGTATTCGCTTATCAAGGGATTGATATTGGATGCAGCGAAAGTATGACGGAATGCCTTAAATGGGAAAGATGGGTATTTTCAAAAAGTCTTTGCGAGATATTTGAATACCACGAAAATGACACAATTGACAAATTGTCTGATTTGGTAGAAGATGTGTAGTTTTTGGCACGATTTTTGTATAATGGTAAACGGATAAGAATGAAAATTACAATAACATGGATTACGATAAATTGAAAGACAAATTCTTAAATGCAAACGAAGAACTCTTTAAGGAATTTGTGACCAAAGAGGTTGTTGCGGCAATAAAGCGTGATTTTATCAAGTTGAACAAGGAGTTCAAGAACATCCAAGTCGGTTTGGAGTGTATGAACAAGCACGAACAATTGTATCGTGACAAGAATTGCAATGGTTGGATGTCTCATTCCGAATTGAGATATGTTCCCTATTTTAATTTGGAAGAGGGTGGATATAGTCTGCCGATATTCACGAAAATCATAGCAGACGAATACGGATATGACTTTTTCTTGCGTGAGGATATGTCATACGACAAACCGACCTACGAATGTGAATCTTGCAGATATGAACCATCTTATATGGAATATTTTGAAAACTATGTTGTTGTTGATGGGCAGGTTGTTGAGAAATAGATGAATTTGGCATGGTTTTTGCATAATGGTAAACGGATAAGAATGAAAATTAAAATGACAAAGAGCGAAATAAAGAAAGCGTATGCCAAGTGTTTGCAGAAGAGCAACGAACTTGAACTTGCAATGCAAGCGTTGTCTGCAAAGGTGTCACAAGCGTTGGGTGTTGATTATGTTGCCGACATTTGCAATGGTGATGAGATTGAATTTCGCAAGTTGGATGAATATGGGTTGGCTGATGCAAACGATTGTGTGAGAATTGAGGAAATATTGGAAAAATTGAAATAATGGCGATGAATTGGTCGGTGATGTCTATGTGTGCAAGGAAGAGCGTGTACACGCGTTGAACCCGTTTAATGGTAGAGTATATGGTGTAGGACGCAGAATCCGAACGACAAAATTTTTGAAAACTTGGTAATAAAAACAAAAAGATAAAAATATGAATGAAGTAGTTACAGTAAAGAAAGACCGTTATTACATGTGCATAATGGACTGGCATAAACTGGGTTCGTCTTTCACGGAAGGAAAGGTTTACAAGTGTCACAAAGACCGTTGTATGTATGATGACCATCACTCCGAGAAGGCTTCTGTCGGTATGTTGTTTCGTCTCGCCACAAAGGATGAGATTAGAGAACATAAGAGAATGTTGAAACTTCAAAGATGTAGAATACGGACAACAAAATTCCGTAAAATTTGGTGATTTTTGGCATAGTATTTGCATATAGTATAATGAACAATTAAAATTTAGAATTATGACGATAGAAACATTCATTCAAGAATATAACAAAAGGGTTGATTGGAATTTGGAAATATTGAACAAATACAATATCAACCTTTCCAACGATAATAGCGCAAACGAAATCATCAAAGATTATATTAGTCTCACAAAGATTAATCACGAAGATTATGATATTGATAATGCCGAATTGTATGAATACCCTATTAAGAACGGAAAACAAACATTTGAATTGCAGGCATACTCACTTACTGACTATGACCATGAATATTTTTGGGTTAGATTTGGGGAAGAAGAAGATGAATATAAGGAGAACAAGATTAATACAATAAAAAAAGAATTAACAAGTAGCTACAATGAGGTGAGAAACAAATTATTGATATTGGAGAATGAAAAAAACGAATTGGGTAGTGTCTTGGAATTGTTGAACGATTAAAATTATAATAGATAATGATTTGTGATTATGAATAGCATTGAAAATTTGCCTCTTTTTATTGAAAGAAACAATGTAAAATATTCCATTTGCGTATTTGTAACCGCTTGGGATAAACTTTGCGTGACTTACCACAATTGTTTTGATTACACCGACAAGTATTGTTCGGTAGTGATTGAGCCAGACAATTATTCATCAAAACCAAACATTAAAAATTATTTCATCGGAAATGCCCAAAATTTGGATGATGCAATTGAAATGATTAAAGAATACATTGAAAATAATTAGTTATGAATACAGAGAAAAAAGAATATGTTTGTAATAGTCTTGATGAATATAAGGAATTGCTATCATCGTTTGTAGCAACCAAAGCGTATAACAAAATCAAGGAACACGAATTAAACGAAAACCAAGCGTGGAGGTTGATGGAGTGGGCAATCAATTATGCCATCAATCTATATGAGAATAGACAAACCATCAACTACAATATGATGGATAACGATTTTGAAAGCTATCTTGCAAGTTGGGAATAGTTTTATTAGTTTTTATTGTTTCAGAGTTATTAGTTTTTATTGCAAAAAAAAAAAATAAATTATTATGATTACATTTACTATGCCATCATTTATTTCATACACAATCTTCGTGATTGTATTTTCATTCTTTTTGTACCTTTCGCTCCACTACATCATTGATGATATAAAGAGCAATAAGAGACCAAAAAAGAGAATGGAAAAATCGGGTTTGAAGATTGGTGGAATATATGGAAAAAGACGATTTGATGGTGATAAAAATGACCCGTTTTCCCCTATTCGTGAGTATGGTTATTATGTGGCAATCCTTGACGTGAAACCATCAAGGGATGGACATTGTGATTACTGCCAATATGTCTTTCTGAATGACAATATGTCACCATATAGAACTTATAGCAACTCTATAATTTATAGTGATACAACCAAACATTTTGATGATTGGGAATATGTAAAGGATATTGATTTGAACACCATAAAAATTTCATAATCTTAATTTTAATTGCTGTCAGCGTGCCATTCCGATGAGGTTTGGCACGCTTTTTGCATATAGTATATCGTGAACGGATTGTATAACTTAAAACCATCACCGATGAAACCACCTTAATAGCATAGGACATAGGAGCAGTAAGGCATAGGACTTGCCGAAAAGGGCTGAACATTGGATTAAAGTGTAGTAGGAGAGTGTACTCCGTCACACTTAAAATGAGTAGGAGAGTGTACTCCAACCTACACTTTATTTTTTTATAGTGACACATTGTCAGCCCAGCCATGACACTTTGTCAGTATGACATTTTTGTCAGTTGTGTCATGCCATTGTGTCATAACAACTGACAATCAACTTTGGCATGGTATTTGCATATAGTGTGATGTAGTAATAACAATTAAAATTAGAATTATGCAACAACAAGCGACAAAATTGGTAGCACCGAAAAAAGGTATTGAACGTGTCATGCAGATTGCTGAAACGATAAGAACACAAATCAAATACCCGAACAAATATGTGTTTTTCTCATGGGGAGCGCATAATTTCCAATTTGCGGTCACGGAGGATGACAACTATCCGACATTGCGTTTCAAGGTGAACGGAATGAAATTCAAGGGTTATGTGCATATCATCTACAACCCTATGGATTACTATGAGATTGAGTTTGTCAGCACTCATGGGAATTTGAAAAAGCGTGTTGATATGTGCTATTTTGACCAATTGCAGGAAATCATTGATGAGTTTGTTGAGAAAGTTCCCGAATATGAATTTTAATTAAAGTTTGGCACGCTTTTTGTATATAGGATAAAGTAATCGGTCAAGGTCTCCCACCGATATTAAGCGGAGACCACAATTAAAATTAAAATAGTATTATGGCAAAGAACAACAAAATGCAGCAAATCGTAAACAACACCAACCTTGAAATCTACAAGGCAAAAGCAAAAACCATCTTTGATGAGGCACGTAAGGCACTTGCCAACAATGAAATCACAATGGAGGACTTGCTGAAATTGGATTTGGAATTTGACAAGGCGGTCATGGGTGTGGTGAATTGCGAGAAAGAAAAGGCGAGACTGAACAATGAGGAGGTTCAGAACAAGAGACTGCTTGACCTTGCGAGAGAAATTGTTTATGGTAAAGACGAGGAAGTTGAGGATGATGAAGACTACGATGAATGCGATGATGATGAATACGAAGAAGATAATAGTGATAATGATGACGAAGTAGAGCCAAACGTGAATCCTACATTTAACATGATTATTGGTGCAATGTTCGGATTCTAATTTACACAAAGTTGTTTATGGTGGCAGGTTTTTTGGGTTTTTGCTTGCCACCTTTTCTAAAATCAAAAGTAATAATACGCAGTTGCGTACATAAAGATAACTATTATGAAAAACGATAAGGAAATTGCAAAATTGGCTGATGCCATTATTCAATCAAATGGAGATAGTTTCATTATTGATTGTGAGATTCATTGGAAAAGCGACAAAGATAATAAAACCTCAACACGTACAATTTGTTATTGTTCGGAAGATGAATATGACGAATTGTCAAATGACGAAACTTTTGATGGCACAATCTTCTATTACATTACTGATAGGGATGGCGATTTCAAAGAAGTGTTCAATGAATGCCATGATTGGGAAATTATTGAAGTGTATGAAAATACATTTGAATATGTAGCTTGGTGACAATTTAGTATTAATAATTAAAATTTAGATTATCATGGATGAGAAGAAGATTAAAGTCTTGGATAAAATCGGACAAATCATTGAAAAAAAAGCGGGTTTTGAAGTCTTGAACAAACCTCATACGTTCAAAGTGTGGCTCGGAAATGAGGAAGAGACAATAACACTCCATTCCATTGTTAATGTGCATAGAGGTGAATGTGGTGAGTTGTTCGGAAATGATTCCAATTATGAAATTTGGGATTTGGAAGATTTCTTGAATGCCGACCAGCTTGAAGAACTCTTGTTGGATTTGACAAGCAAAAAAGTTACCGTCAAAATGGAGGTTGAAGTGACTTTTGATGTGGATGGTGTCATCAATGAAAATGACATTAACAACCTTGCATCAACAATGGTATCTGACAAGTTGTCATACGACCTCAACACTTGCTATGGGAACGAAACATTTGTTGATTACAACATCAGCAAGGTGGAGGTTATGGATGAGACCAACAACGCTGATATGGCTCATTTGTTGGGCCAAAAATATGCAAAGGAATATACACTTGACGGAACAAGTCGCTGCACCTATGAAGAGGTCGCAGAGGCGATTGAGACGGCAATAAACGATTATTCAAACAACAAAAAGTAAATCAAAATTATGATTATAATTCACATGGACACGCAGCAGGACACACACGTCTTGGATGCAATTTACAAAGATATGAGTGATGTGGATAACATCATCATGGTAAACCCGACAAGAGATGAGGTTGAGGCAACACTTAACGAATTTCCAAACGAGAGTGTAATGTTTCTTGGTCATGGTGATTTTTTTGGGTTGTGGGCATGTGGTTCCGACTTACACAATCCAACGCAATATGTCATTGACGGAAGTAACGTTGATTTGCTGAAAGACAGAGAAGTGATTGGGATTTGGTGTTATGCAAGCGATTTTGCCAAACGGCACAAATTGAGAGGTTTTTTCACCTATATGTTTGTCTCTAACTCATCGGAGGCACGTTGTATGGGATTCGGTGAACATACTGACAAATTCTGCAATGAGCAGAATGTGAAGTTTTGTGAGCAGATTAACAAATTCATTCTTGAAAATGTAGATATGTCAGATTGGACTGATAAACTGACACACGATGATGTCAATTTTGTCAATTACAATTACAATCACTTGAAATATTTGTATGGATATTAGTTTTTTGTAACAAAATCAAATTATATCTTTTTAGTGTGCCACTCCGAATAAGTTTGGCACGCTTTTTGCATATAGCACAACACAATCATTTAGTAATAACAATTAAAATTTTAGTATTATGAGCGAAAATATTGAAAAAATCATTAAGACCGCAAAAGACAATAACTATAATACACTGGATATGGTTATTGCCGCCAACTCAATGATGGTGGAAGAATTGAAAACCAAACTCAAAGAAAACGGAGGTAGCATTTCATTCACAAAACCATTCACCAATCCATATATGGTAGGTTGCGGAACTGATGTCTTTGAACTTAAAGTGACCAAAGTTTATTTGGATGAGAAAGAGGAAATTAAAATTGATGGGCAAATTGTTTATGGTGATGATACCATTTATACATTCAATATTGACGAATTTGTGATTGGGCAGATATACAACATTCTCATATTGATATAACAAATTGGCACACTATTTGCATATAGCACAACACAATTAACAATATTATTCATCAATTAAAATTACAAGATTATGAAACTTTATGTATTAACTTTCACAAATGTTCAAAACAACGAAAAGCATGTTGAGGTCTATCCGACATTGAAACTCGCTCAAATATACATGAAAGGTAAACGTGATGATGCAATTGCCTCATCCAACATTCTTGACCTCATTGTTAATGAGGACGATTATGGGTGCTACGTTCAAAATACATGCGAAATCACAATTGATGAGGTTGAGATGAATTGGCACGACTTTATTGCCCACAAAATCGTAGAGCATATTTGCGATAGTATTAAGGATGCAAACCTTTATTACAATGTCATTTATAACATTGTAAATGACTTTTATATGGAAGACTACCCGAATATTGATGATAAAGATGATATAGATAATTTTATAAATTATAAACTCCTTAACACAATGGCATATTGCGCAGCCAAAAAACTTACAGATGGCATTAAACCTTCTTATGAGGAGTTAGATAAAGTGGTCAGTTATCTTCACGATAATGTTTATATTTGCCACTTGGCAAAGATTATCAATGGGGAAATGATTACCCAATATCAAATCCAATACGATAGTGAAAATCCTACTGAAACTTTATTCAACCACAAAAAGGTTTGGGCTTTATCATCTTGTATGTATGGCGGTGGCTGTTTTTCTCCCGATTTTAAGTTTAGACTTTTTGATGACTATGACAATGCCCTCAATGCTTTGGTTGATGAACACAAAAATGTTTTATTATCATTTATTGCCAATTATGGCGCTGATGTCAGTGAAGAGATAACCGAAACACCAAACATCACCACATACGAATTGTCAGAAAAAAAGAATCACGATGATTATTGGGTCGGAAAAATTGAGGTGAGATACATTGAATAACCATAATCTTAATTTTAATTGTTGTCAGCGTGCCATTCCCAATATGGGTTTGGCACGCTTTTTGCATATATGGTAATGTAAACGGATTGTCTAACTTAAAACTCCAAAACAATGCCACCATAATAGCATAGGATATAGAAAACCAATGAGGCATAGGACTTGCCGAAAAGGGCTGAATACTGATAGTATCGTAGGAGAGTGTACTCCAACTTACAATGAGGTATTTAGGAGAGTGTACTCCAACCTACCCTTTATTTTTTTATAAGGACATTTTGTCAGCCGTGTCATGTCATTGTGTCAGTATGCCATTGTGTCAGTCATGTTTGACAATTTGTCATTGGATATGACAAATAAGTTTTGGCACGCTTTTTGTATATGTGGTATTGTCAAATTAAAATTTTATAAATTATGGAAATTGTTAGAAGTTTTGATGAATTGAAAAAAGGTGATAAGGTTGTTGTCATTGAGGGTGACAAAGTGAATATAATGGAGTTTGTGTGCCTGCACCCAAAAGATTGTTACTATGCGTTATTTTTGGATGATATGGTGACTGATGGCGCAAAGTCTGTGTCAAAGACAAATTTTGCATCGTCTAATGCTTATCGCTTTCACGGTACCAACGAAGAATGGATTGAGATTTACCAAACAATTATTGATAATTTGAATGCCCAACACCACAAAGATATTTCGTGGTATGAGGATAGGATTAAATGTTTGGCACGATAATTGCATATATGGTAGTGACAATTTAGTATTAACAATTAAAATTTAGATTATTATGGAAAGCATTAAGAACCGAACCCTTTACATCAACATCACAACACAAGACAAACAACACGAAGTTCGTGAGGCGAGAATTATAACCTTGATTTCAACATTTGAAAACATCAGTTTTTGTGGCTCACTTTTGGAAACCAATCCAATCATAAGTTATGTAAAGCCAACTGAATTAAGATTGGAGATTGCAGGTATGGGTGTTTTAGGAATGTCTAAAATTGATTCCCTCTACGGGAAATTATACCTCACGGAAGAAGATGCTTGCGCATTAACAAGCAATTACATTTATACACATACAGATTCGGATTTCAGACTTAAATGGGCGAATATCATGTTTAACGATTTGAATTTTAGAAATTATAAATTCAGTCTTGTTAAAAACGGGGAAAAGTCCTACCTCAATTTTTATGCCAAGTCTTGGTGCTGGGATGGAACAAAGCCATGTGGAAAGTATTTTGCACGAAGATTTCAATTTGATTTCGCAAACAATATTTCCGTTGAATATAGTGATTGTGAAAATGACAAATTCAATCAACAAAAGTTATATGCTACAAAGGAAATGTGTGAACACGACAACAAGCCGACCATTGTGCGGTTTGACAACAAACCGAAACAAGTGGAGAAGATTGTAACTTTTGAAATCACCACAAAGGTTAAGGTCAATGTAAACGATATGCCCGAATGTGAGGAAGAGGATGCCATCATCAAGGCAATGAACAATGTGAGAACCTGCGATGATGAAGTCTTGTTTGACGCTTGTATCTCTTGTACGGATTATCCTATGCGCTAATACGCAGTTGCGTACATAACCTTTGGCATGGTATTTGCATATAGCACAACACAATCATTTTAGTAATAACAATTAAAATTTTAGATTATTATGGCAACAATTGACACAAAAGAAATCAACGAAAGATTAGCAAAACATTATTCCAATACAAGGGAATTGCGCCAAGACATTGTTTCGGCAATCACCAATATGCTGAAAGAGATGGGTGGCAAAATCTCGCTTACTGACAAAAAATATGACGATACATTGTGTATCGCCTATGATGGAGGATACCGTATTGAATATGCCTCGTCAATGTGCGAGGAGGTGAAATCAATTAAAGTCACTGATATTGCATTTAGCGTTGAGGTTGAAGGAGAATCAAACGTGGAGAGTTATCGTCTCATCTTTGACGATGTATGTGCTATTTGGGATGTTGTATCATCACGATACAATGATTTCAATAGCGGTGAGTACAAAGAGGTTATTGAGATTGCCAAAAAGAATGGTCTTAAAACCAAAATGAATCTGTCTTACAATGACGAATTGGATATTGTCAAACAATTCGGTGAACCAATTGACCTTGAAACTTTGGAAAATCCATCCTGCGTTGAGGTTAAAAGTTATTTGTATGTTGATGTCTTGGGTCTAAAAGAAATTGCACATTTGAGAGTTTATAATGAGGAATTTTGTCGTTATCAAAACATTGTCGCTGATTTTATGAAAACAAAGAAACCGCAATATCTCATCGGTGCGCAAGATGGAATTGTGCAAGGTCTCTTGTGGTGTGAGTTCTGATTTTGGCACGATAATTGCATAAATCACAAAGGGTCAAGGTGCGCCACCCAATACAAAAGTGCGCACCGCCAAACAATCTAATTAGAATTATTATGAAGTATAAAGAAAATGCAAAGCAAATCGAAAAGGTGATGGATATGCAGGCGGAAATATCGGCTAAAATCATTGAGGACATCAAAGATACATTGAATAATGATTTTGGTGGAAGTATTGATTGGGCTGATTATGAAACCGAAGACGATGAGGTTTGGACACCATCAATGGACTATGTGGACTATTTTGAAAACGACTGCGAGGAGGGTGTACACATGGAGCGAGTAATGTGCAATGAAAATGGTGTTATCTATATCACATTGGAAAATGGTGAAGCGTGTCCTATCATAGATTTGAATTTTGAAGACTTGCACACACTTTATCTTGCAATTTCAAACCTTTGCGAACATTTGGCACGATAATTGCATATAACACAACACAGGTAATTAAAATTAGTATTAACAAAAAAATTAAGAATTATGGGACAATATTTCAAAGCGTGTTTCATCAACGCAAAAAAAGACAAAGTTAAAGAATATTTTGAATCTTGGGACACCAACGATGGCTCAAAACTTATGGAGCATTCGTATGTTCGTAATCATTTCGTAATGAATGTTACCTACAAAATGATTAATTCACCGAAGAGACTTGTTTGGGCAGGAGACTATGGTGATGAGGTTGTTGGAGAGGATAATTACTATATGCTTTGCGACAAAGCCGAAGAGTCTCAAAATGACATTGAGATGAATGTGATTGAACAAGCCCTTAATGAAAACACCATCTATATCAACCATGACAAAAAGGAATGGTTTGACCTCAAAAAGCAAACAATTCCCGACATGAAAGGTTGGAATGGTGTTGCTCATCCTCTACCCATTCTTACTGCTGACGGAAATGGTCGTGGAGGTGGAGACTATGATGGTGCGCACATGGAACTTGTTGGCACTTGGAAAGGTGATTTAATTGAGGTTTCAGATACCATCCCCGAAAATTACAAGGAGATTGAGCCGTGGTTTACGGAAATGTCTCAAAAAGAGATTGACGAGTATTTCAAAGAGTTGGCACCCACAAAAAAGAAATACACCATCAAAATCAATTATACAACATCAGAAGAGTTTGTTGTGGAGGCACACACCGAAGAAGAGGCTTTAACACTTGTGGAGGATATGAATCCCGATGAAACACAAGTTTATGAGAACCTTACCCTTGACGGAAGTCCGTATATTGTGGATTGTGAATAATATAATTTTAATTGTTAATTGTCATGGGTGTGTCATTTTGGCACACCTTTGTCATTTTGTCACGTGACATTATGTACTGACAATTTGGCGAACATACATGACATTATGACATTTTTATTTTTGGCACGATTGTTGCATATATCACAATAACAATTTATTATTCACAATTAAAATTTAGAATTATGATTAAGATTGAAATTCAAGCGGAAGATTATCGTATTGCTGATGCAATGAGAGATTTATCTAACAAAATTGAAAACGGAAACATCTTGGTTTCTGTGTATTTGGATAGAGTGAATAGTGTTACCATCCGTGAGGAGAGATACACGGCAACACTTTCAATAGTTAAAGAATCTGACACACCAACAATGAACACTCATAAGAATGATATGATTGAAGACTGCAAGTTGTATGCTGGTCTTGGATATGAAATCAATGACATTTGGAATGGTAACGGATATGACACCGAAAAGGGTATTGTGACAAAAGTTGGGATTGAAAGATTCACAAATAACACAATCCTGCATCAGTTTGAAACCTATGATGAAATTGATGAAGATGTTTTGGAAAACATTTTGCTTGCGGTGAAAGAAAATCCTCTTGTAGTCAAAATGGCGCACACATTCCTTGAAGATGATGAAACAGAAGAGGGTGGAATCGCTTTTATGGGTGAAACCCTGCTTGACTTTATGCTTGAATTGAATATGCCACTTACCTCCACAAAAGATGAAATTAACACTGCGTTGAAAGAATGTGGAATCATGCCAGTGTTCAAATCTTAATTTGGCATGGTTTTTGCATATAGGTATATGACAATTTAGTATTAACAATTAAAATTAGAATTATGCCTAAAATCAGAACAATTGACACCATTGATGGCGAAGTGAAATGCCGTTATTGTTATGACATTGACAATAGTATGTCATACATTGAGTTCAACCTGCGTAGTGGATATGCAGATGAATCAGACCCATACGAATACGTTGGCGAATCAGATTATATTGAGGATTTTGATAACCTCACTGATGAACAATTAGAGCAGTTGTATTACGATTCTTGTAATTAAAATTGGCATGGTATTTGCACATAACACAACACAATTAATTCAATTAATCAACAATTAAAAATAAAAGATTATGTATATTAAAATTTTCAATTTAATTAGAACCCAATTGTATAACGAAACACTTATTTGGAGTTTCCCATCTTTTTCACAAGCGAAAGAAGTGATGCTTGCGGAGGTTGCAAGTGAGATTAAAATTGACAAAGATGCACTTGCCAGCAAAGATGTGCATTTCGTTTTCAACGGATATGATGTTTGGAAAGGCAACGATTATGTTACCATTTCCGATGGTAATAAAGTTGAGTATGAAATAAGGCAAACCACTATGGATATGATTGAAATGCAGGAAGAGACAATTACTGATGAAGTGATTGTAATGTACCCTGCTTGCAAAAGTTATCGTAGTGTAATTATGGAGACAATAAAATCATTTGGAGTTAATGAATTGCCGTTTTTTAACACAAAAGATATAAGATACTTTATTGATAATGAAGTTGAAGAGGCATTGGCGATGCGTGCCGCTCAAATCATTGTCAGCGATTATGATGAGAGTTTCAAAAACGATTACTTTCAAACTATTGTTGATTATTTGGAGGGAAATCGTGGTTTTTCCGTGATGCTTGCGGTCATCAGTGGTGAAGAAGATGCTATTGAAGATGTAAAGCGGGAAATCAACAAGGAACAAGGGAAAGATGTGTTCCAAAAGGATTATGTTTGGTTATGGGAATCAAAGTGGTATCATGGTCTTAATTTTGAATTTAATAAAGTCACAAAGGTGTTTCGCAATCACGATGCGGCTTATATGGAAATGAGCAGCGAACAAGGCAAGGTACTTGAAGTGTTCAGAGGTCAATACATTGGAGAAGATGTTGAATCTTATGAAGATAAAAATGGCTTATTCAAAGTGAAAAACAATTGCGATTTGTGGGAGGGAAGAATAAGAAAGATTTACGTTCAAGACTAATACGCAACTGCGTACATAACGCAACACTTGGTAATAAATTAGTATTAACAAATTAAAATTTCAATTACAATGCCTAATCACATTCAATCAATAATCACAATCAGCGGAACGAAAGAATCTGTTGAGAGAGTAAAGAACAGAATCCTTGTAACAGAGGAATACATCAGCGAACTTAATGAGCGAAACAAGAATCTTGCTGATGATTTCAAAACGGTAATTCCGAAACTCGGAACACTGACCATGAACAGACTTATCCCAAAACCAACAAATATTTTTCAAGGTGAGTTTTTAACAAAAGCTACCGAAGATAAGTATGGGAAAGAAAATTGTTGGTTTGATTGGAACATACAACATTGGGGTACGAAGTGGGATGTCTATGACGAAGAAATCACAATGCTCAACGATAACGTAATGCAAATTATGTTTCAAACCGCATGGCACGCTCCTATGCCTTATATGGAGCAACTTGCAAAAGTGTGTGTTGAAGAGGGGTGTAAAATGAGTGGTATGTTCTGTGATGAGGATTTTGCATCTAATATGGGTCTCTATATTATCAACGAAAACAATGAATTTGATGTTGAATGGCATAGTGAAGATGCCACACTATATGAGGAGTGCTGGGGATGGAATCCTTGCGAAAATGATGAAGAATTTGATGATGTTGATGATGAATCAGTAGAATAAACCATAATCTTAATTTTAATTGTTGCCAGCGTGCCACTCCGATGAGGTTTGGCACGCTTTTTGCATATTGCTATATGCGAACCAATTAATAATTTCAATTATGATTAGACCACCATAGTAGCATAGGACATAGAAACCGATTAGGCATAGGACTTGCCGAAAAGGGCTGAACATTGGATTAAAGTGTGTCCTAAAATGGATAGGAGAGTGTACTCCGTCACACTTAAAATGGGTAGGAGAGTGTACTCCAACCTACCCTTTATTTTTTTATATGGTGTGTGTCAGTGCTGACATTTTGTCATGCCATTTTGTCATATATACTGACAGATAATTTTGGCACGATATTTGCATGTAGTAGGGTGTAGTAATGATAATTAAAATTTGAATAGACATGTTTCTTTTTAAGTTGAACCAAAAAGTGAAAGTAAGAGGTTTCGGTAATGGGCATATTATCACATTACCTTATAATGATGAATCGCGCACATATATAGTGCAGTTTGAGAAACCGCAACAATATTGCATATCAAAGCGTAATCCAATTCTGATGACATACACCACGATAGTTGTTGATGATAAAGATTTGACACCATTAAAATAAATTTTGAATTATGAATTATAAAGAACAATTGAAAGAAGTCTTGTCAAGCGTCATGGAAGATGGCTTGGAGGGCGCGATTCCTACCTTGATTGTTGAGGTATTGGAAAGTATGAATTTCAATCACAATCATAATACCGACATGATTTGTGCATTGAAAGACCAATGTGAAATAGTGTTAAATAAATAATTAAAAATAAAAGTTATGAAAGGATATTGGGTCATAGACAACGAAAATCAACATTTTGAAACGCTCACAAAGGCGAAATGGCATTGCGATGTGGCATACACACCAAAGGAAAGACTTATGTATTTGAGAAATTGTCTCATCTGTCATATTGTCAAAGATGAGGTTGTTTCCTATGTTGAAATTAGGGTCACGGACGAGGGAAAACTTCTATTCAGCAGAGTTTTCAATAACAAATTATAATTAACAACATCTAAATTATGTTTGGCATGATATTTGCATATAACATACCCCAAATATAGAAGTATTATTATTCACAAAAATTTTATAGCTATGGACATTGATTTTATTTTAGATTTTTTGGAATTCGTGAATGACAAACAAGTCACAAGTAAGTTAGAACTGCATTCCGTCAAATTATATGATGGAGATGGGGATGAAATCGCCACTATTGATGAAAAGGGTGGTGTATATATCCCAATGGAAATCGTAAACAAAGCATCAACCGATTTCGTGGATTTGTTGTTCAAGTATGAAATTAAGTTAAAACCAAACCTTGAAGAAAACTATAATTTCTTGCGTGGGATTGATTTTGTGAACGGCAAAGGTGTTTCATTAACCATCACATCGGATAACCAAATCCTCATCAATTTCAGCAAGTAATTGATGTATGAAAAAGATATTGATGTTTATCCTAATTGTTGCCGTGTCATCAATCATCGCACTTGTCATATATTACATCAATATGGCTTTGGTTGCCCATGTCGGTATTTTGAAAACACTTGAAATCCATTCAATGGCGGTCTCATTCATCTTGTCTATCATATTGACACATGTTGCCATCAAGAAATATAAACTATGAAAAGACTGCTAATATTTGAATATTCTTTAATACAAAATTAATAATATTATTATTTTAATATAATATTATTAATGTTAATTAGAATTTTAATTTTATTATTAACTAATAGATAAGCATATATGAGTAATAGAGGTAAAGCAATTTGGGTGTCCATCGGTCTCATTTTCATCGTTGTCACCCTTGTGTTCGGAATCATAAATTCTCTCCAAACCATTAAAGGTGACTTTATGTTTACTTTCATGGCTTTCATTTCACTTGTCATCCTTGTGTTCATTTCCGACGGATGCAAGCAATATCTCTGGAAAGATGAATATTCCAACAATGGTAACTTCTTCGGGGAAAACCCTGACATCGAATCACAAATTCCTCCAACGGAATAATTTTAATTTGGATTTTTCAATTTAATTAACAAGAATCACAAATACATAATACGCAACTGCGTACATAGAAACATAGTATAAACCAATTTAGATTAATATGAAGAAAATTTTAATTACAATTATCGCAGTCCTTATCGGATTCGCCTCTTTCGCACAGACATCATATTGCAACAACGCAATCGTTCGCTCGTATGAGCATGACATGCTGACAGGTGAAAAAGTCATCGCCGTGAGCGTCCAACTAAACAAGACAAATGATACCATCACATGGTACACAAGCGAAAATCTACAACACGGAGTGTTCCCAGTGACAAAGGTTGAGGTGCATGGCAATCAAACCATCTACCGATGCAATCCCAACAAAGTGAAGGAATATGCCCAATTTACCACTATCAAGGAGGCAGACAATATCTACTGCATCCTCCTCCTACGAAAGAAGTATGGATATATCAAGTGTATCTTCAAGGATAACTACGGCTGGGAGGGATAAAAAAAAATTCATTTATAATTTGCTTTTTCAAAAAAAAATTGTATAATAGTACATACAGGGAAGCTGACAGCAATTATCAACTATTAACTATAGGAGGTTACCAGTAAATGCTTTCCGACAAATGAATGTTCTTTGATAAAACTAACAATAATATATAACCAAAGCAATCGTACAGCAATTTTCAATGTTTTCATGATAAATTGTTCACAAACTACTTTCGTTATTATGTGCAGGCATTATCACGCATCCTGCGAAAGAAAAAGGTGATGAGGTAAAAAATATTGGGCAAAAGCATACTACCTCAAAAGGTGCACCGCCTCGATTGCTGTTTAATATACGCCACTGATAGCGTTAAATGTCAAATCTCCTTTCTTTTAAAATGTGGGGATTGTTCTTTAGTACCTTTGGAGCTGTGGTGCTAATTTCTTTTTGCGGTATAAAGCGGTTTTTGGATTACATTATTATTTTGTGTTATATTTCTTGATACATCCCCACATTTTTTTTGGCACGGTTTTTGCTTGCTTAACCGTTACGCCTGTACCTGTAATACGCAACTGCGTACACAAAACAAGCAACAATTAAAATTTGAAATTACAAACAAACAATATAAAACTTACAACAATGAATTTAAAACAGAAAACTTATTACATTGAAAGAACAGACTTGATTAAGGACTACCTCAAGGATATCAAGCCTTATGATGTTATCACCAGAGAAGAGGAATACAACCTCTTCAAAGAATTGGTCGAAACAAAAGACCCTGATAAGAAAATTGAAATTAGAAACAAAATCATTACATCTCATATGCGTTTCGTCTTTGCTATTGCAAAACGTTATGCCACTGGAGACATTCTCATTGATTTAGTCAATGAAGGTAATTTGGCACTTTTCAAAGCTTTGGAAGATTATAAATTGAATAGCGGTAATAGATTCACTACAATGGCTTATAACTACGTCAGACGGGCCATTAAACGCTATCTTTCCAAGGAGGGGAAAACTGTACGCTCATGCACTAACGCACTGTATGCTGGCAAAGTGAAGGAGGTGGAAAATGAGTTTTTCAATAAGTATGGCATCTTGCCAACCGTGGATGAAATCATGGATATGCTCTCTGAAAAATACGACCTGGATATCAAAAACATTTCAGACATCGTGGATGCTACCACTTACTCCATTGACGATATTTCCAATGAAGATGATGACGATATGTCAGACTACTCAGAATATGCTCAAATCTCAGCATCACATAACGATTATCTTGATGTTGTTGACTCTGAAGATACTTCATACAAAATCAACAAAGCACTTGAACAACTCAGCGAAAGAGAACAAACCATTATCAAAATGGCTAACGGATGTGGTTATGTAAAAGAATACAAAGACAAAGAAATCGGTGAGCAATTGGGCTTAACAGCAGAAAGAGTAAGACAACTGCGTAAATCCGCTGAACAAAAAATGGCTGTCGCTTATGCTCAAGCATAGCCATTTTTTTTATTTGTAAATTAAAATTAAAATTACAATAATAATCTAAATTATAATTCAATTAATGTAATGCCAGAAAATAAACACATTGAAATCAATTTCAAAAATAATGACAAATCCAATGAGACTTGTCAAAATCAAACCAATGAAGCTAAATTAACGATTGGCCAAATGCCATCATGGATAACAGAACAACAAGAAGAAAAACAAACATCACCGTTAACATATGGCGGGACGTTAAATGAAGAAGTTGCTGACACTCCAGTCACTGAAAAAACAAAAGGCGTGGTGGACTTCAACGAGGCTAAAAAAATGATGAAAAATATGGAAGCAATATACGCAAATGCGGATGTGGAAACCGACCCGCTTTATGACCCTAATAATACTAATCCAAATTTTAATTTCAATTCAGATATCCGTGACTATAACATCGGAACCTCTGATTACTCCCAACACAAAATCCAACCTTGGGATATCTGGGAAGACTATAACCTCAACCCATGGGACGCCGATATTGTCAAACGTGTTCTCCGTAAAAAAGAACTCCCTGGACTTGACGATACTCAATCCAGACTCGAAGACTATAAGAAAATCATTCACATCTGCCTGAAACGTATCGACCAAATCAATAAAGGCACTGTTATCCTTTGATGACTTTTTTTCTTGGAAAATTAAAATTTTAATTGTATAATCTTATACATAACAAAAATTCTTCATAAGTTTCATATTGTTTGTAAACACGGGATGGGATTACGGTAATGCACTGGGCCCCATCCCACTTTTTTTACCCTAATACGCAACTGCGTACATACTCTCTAATACTGGGATTTTCTACTTTTTCCAAACTATTTATATTGCCTAATATATTTGGGGCAACTGTTTATTATTCTAATTTAAATTAGAAAATTTTTATAAAATTAAAATTAATTTGACAATGAAAGAATTCAAACACTTTATGTCGCAAGTTTTGGTACTCGCCTTGTTCATACTGTCAGCCCTTGGCTTCTACCTTGCCGTCAAAGTGGCCTTCTTCTCTTCATTCATCAATATAATGCTAATCTTTATCGCCATCTTCTTCCTTATCATCGCCTGCGGTGAAATGGACAGAATCCACGGCTTCGGCAAATACAGCGGCACTACCGAATCACAATCCGAATCTCAATCCAATCCACATATCGACTCAACCTCTAACAAACCTCATAACCATGTTGGACCAAAACAATTGGAATAACTTTCCTTGTTCTATAACACACTATCCCCCTTTATGGGGGATTTTTTTATATGCATACTTTTTGTTATTATAATTAAAATTATACTAAATTACCATCCCAGTATAATTCACACAGGAGGAAAATTTTTAGTTATTAACAATCTGATGAGGTTATTAACAATTTTAATTATAATTAACTCTGAATCAGTAATTTAAATTAAAAGCATCATAACTCACTGATAACAAGTGAATTATAAACAAGAAACAAAATTCGGGAAATTGTGAAATTTGTGAAAAAAAATATGAAAATTTTAATTAAAATTAACACAACCAACAGTTGTTTTTGGTGTTTTGTCGATGTCTGTTGAAGTGAAAATTACAATTAAAATCACAATCACAATCATCATCCGTAACTTTCAATTAAAATTACAGTTCCATTCCTTAATACAATTACAATTATAATAATATAGTACTGTTTCAACAATTAACATTTAATTAACAATTAAAATTAACAACATGATTCAAACTATTTATTTAGAGCAATAAAACAATAAAGTAGTGAAACGAAATGGCGCAATTTAACATAACATGTGTAACAGACAGATACGAGCCAAATGTGTACTATCCATACACAAACACAATTTATATAGAGAATGTAAACGTATATACACCATTAGACGGCTTCATTGGGCAAACAGATAATAAAGGAGTGTTTAAAATGAAAAGCACAGACCAGTACCACATCGAACACGGTATAGATGTTTATTTGGAGCGTGGCGGTTATGTTGGTAAATGGGTGAACATCCACAGTGGTACTAACAGGGTAATCATGGAGAATAACGGGGAACTTGCAAACGGTTCTTCATTGAGTGATGTTTTCGACGAATTCAGTAATTTCTCAACAAACAGGAGAAATGTTCCGTATAGTTCACTGGGTACCAACATAACAAGTGCATTTTGCATTTACTACAGACCAGGTTATCCAAACAACTTGGATGAGAACAGATTCTTAAGGGTTGGTGATTATGTTCGGAGGAAGATTGATGACAGCCAGTTACCTCCAAGCCAAGAACCATTTGAACCAGATGTAGCTCCGACAATTGGTCCTAACACAGACCCAGCTGATTATCCTAATATGTTTCAATATGTTTCGCAGAATGATGGAATTCATATAATAATTAAACAGACAGTAGAAAGCAACTATGATTTAAATTATGGAGTTACATCAGAGATGTGGTATGTAATAAAACTTAAACCCAGTCAACCATCTTATTACTATAATAAACAAGTATACGACTCAAATAATGGAACATGGGTTGGTCCTTTTACTGGTAATGTTGTATCCACAACAGGAAAACTATTATTTTATAACAGAGAATATTTCACATCACAAGCCTTCAGTGCCATGGGGAATACAGCCACTTTGGAATTACCACCATGTGATATATACAAAACAACACAATCAAGAGCATTAATGTTACCAAGGGTTACGCTAATAAATGTATCTGATATAATAAACATGAATATCACAACAGATGTAAAAAACCAATTGATATATGAGAGAGCATTAGCCAAATTACAAATGGGTGGATATTGTATTTTTCCATCATCAATTTATCCAGATTATGATACATTTGTACCGCCGAGTCGCATAAGTTGGAGGTTTGACAATGTTACAAACAATATTGAAAACTATTGGATAGCTGATTATGGTGGAACAGATGCAATTGTTGGAAATGATAATTATAGTATTATACAATTCCGTAATAATTTCAATAACATTTATAATCAAATGTTAACATCATTTAATAGTGTAGGCAACCACTGGATAAGTGTGAATTGTTCAGGTTTTACTGGCAGTAAAAATATTGTGAAATGGGATGGGATGAAATATACTGAATATAATTTAACACCAAACGATGTGTATGTGTATGTGTTTATCCCTGAAGCATTGATAGAATATACATATAATGCTCAAAACAGTGGTAATGAAAATAGAATTATAATTACAGAAGGTTCTACAGCATCTATGACAGATGCTTATGTTCATGGGAAAATTACGCAAGAACATTATCTTAAATATGGCTACCTTCATGTTAAATTCTACAATCAAACTTAAAGTTAATAGGATTTAAATAATATTATTTCCGATATAACATAAAGCAATTCCCCATTCAATTAAAATTATTGGATGGGTTTTTTATTTGCTATCATTTGTAAATGTCATAAAAAAAATGTATAAATACATACAGGTAAAAAGAGGTTTGCTTGAGGCATTGGAGGTTGTTGGAATGATTGATAATAATAAAAACAGAACAAATAAATAAAAAATGGGATTGTTACAAAGATATGATGAACCTCGTAGAGAGGAAGACGGCATTGGCTATGAAATAAAGCCAGTTAATGAAAGTGAAAAAGCTGTATGTCAATGGAGTGACATGAACGGCAGAATAATTCCAGTGAACAACACATTCGGTAGATTGGAAAGGGGGCATTATTCAATTAATTTCTCAAATGACATCGGTATGTTTTTCCAGAAGGAAACCGTGGAGTTGAACAAATTGTACAGACTGCCTAATGAGGCCACTGACACACTTCTAAACGACATTTCAAAATTCTGGACACTTGAGGAAACATACAAGAAATATCAGAGGGTGTTCAGAAGGAATTATCTTTTATATTCAGCTCCAGGAACAGGAAAGACAAGCCTTATCAACCTTATGTGTGAAGAGTTGATTGAAAAGTATGACGGGCTTGTGTTTTCATTGAGTACAGAACCTGAAATTGAATATTTCCCAGATGCTGTAAAGAGAATAAGGAAAATTGAGCCAACAAGGAAGATTATTGGAATCATCGAGGATATTGACACGTTTGTTGAGCGTTCGTCAAGTTTGAACACTTTGATTTTGAATATTCTTGACGGTAATTTGAAGTTGGGTGGATTGGTTATGATTGCCACAACAAACCACATTGAGTATCTTGAGAGCAGATATACAAACAGACCGAGCCGATTTGATATTGTACAAGAATTTCCATTGCCAAATGATGAAAGCAGAAGAATCTTCATCGAAAAGACCGTACTTCCAGATGACCTCAAGAAGATTGACATCGAAAAGTGGGTTGACAGGACACGTGGATTTACAATTGACCATATCAACGAACTTATATTATTGCACTTTGTCTTCGGTCATGGCGAGGTTGAATCATTCCAGAGAGTTGAATCAATGGTAAAGGGTAATGGTTTATTGAAAAACACAACAAGTGTAAACAGAAAGAGTATTGGATTTGGTGATTAAAAATGTGTAATATGGACTTAACACTTGAATTATACAAAGACATTGGTGTTCTTGCTTTTTCAAAAGTTGGATTGCTAAACAACGTTGATGATGTAACAAAACACAGGTTCCTTAATTCAATCAAACCTATTGCTGATAAATTGGTTGAATTAAGAAACGATGTGAAAACTCACGATGTGTTCATGGTTACGTTTGCGTATATTGAATTGTGTAAAAAATATGAAAATTTCAAAGTGGATTTCAACACTCTTATGTCAAGATTGAATAGGGAGTATGAAAAACTAGTAAAAGCTACTCCTTATTATATTGATTATGATATGGCATATAAAACTGGATTAGCTGTTGCTGAAGAATATTCAAAAGATTTCAAATACATTGGTGTAACAAATAATGTCAGTGATTCGCACATAGTATTCTCAAGCCAAGTTACATCTACCATGTTGGATGATTATTTTAGGATTCAAATTAAAGGCCAATATAACATTGAACTAACTGAAGAAATGTACGATTCCATAAAATTTCATTTTTCTTCATTTTTGGAATATGCAAGGAAGAATTGGATACCAGAACACATATCTTGTGTTGGTGTTGTTGATGTTTTTTGTGAATTGTTTGCTTTGATTGGTATAAAAATGCCAAGCGAGAGAATTGAAAATATGGATTTGTTCTGGTGCTTTGTCCGAAACAATATCGAAGAAATTACATTGTCGAATTTTAAATCAACAAACGTGATAGCAAAGATTATATTTCATAAAATCGAAAAAGCTGAATAATCATGTGTTTATACAGTAAGGAAAATAAATTAAAAGCCGCAGACCAAGACATTGTTTGTTATAAACTTGTTGATAAA
>Ga0310697_10001272_pt1 | contig 30400 bp, 20 predicted proteins | sample 172DNAGHGlowgp2_FD_203883 | JGI IMG/M metagenome (GOLD analysis project Ga0310697, IMG submission 203883) | Sheep rumen microbial communities from Palmerston North, Manawatu-Wanganui, New Zealand - 1728 DNA GHGlow gp2 (v2) (version 2) | ecosystem: Host-associated > Mammals > Digestive system >... | reverse complement strand
TACGGTGATGTCGGTTTGCTGGCCGTTGCACACCACGGTGTCGCCCGTAACGTGGAGCTCGGGGTGCTGGAACACCTCGATGTTGACCGAGTCGGTGGCGGTACACCAGATGGTGTCGTAGGTGTTTATGGAATCGGTGGTGTAGAGGCCGTTGTAGGCGCGCAGCACCACGGGGTTCTTATAGTATTGGTATATGCGCGACAGCTCGGTGTTGCCGTTCCGGCGGTCGCCGAAGATGGTGTCGATCGGGTTGGCGTCGGGGTCGGCAGCGGTGTCGTTGTAGATGAGCCAGTCACGGCGTGTGGAGCCGGGCGTTATATCGCGCAGGACTACGGTCTCGTCCACGCAAACCTCGAGAGCCGAGGCCTCAATCTTGGCTCTGGGGCGACCGAGTACACTGATGGTATAAGTGCTGTCGCTGAAACACGCGGTGTCGGTACGGTTGAAGGAGCGCACCTTGACGGCATAGACCCCGTTGCTGTCGTAGCGGTGGTGGGCGGTGGCACCAATCGTGGAGTCGAGGATTGGCGACGTGGTGTCGGATCCGGCGTAGAACCACCATTTGGATATGGAGGTGTCGCAGCCCAAACGGTCGTTGGGCACGAAGCTCTTGTTAATCAGGCTAAGGTCGCCGTCGCAGGTCTTGGCGGTGTCGATGGTCATCTGGGGCTTGGTGTTCTGCACGCTCACATACACTTTTGAAACAAAGGGATAGTTGGGGTTCATGGCCGAGGTCATGTCGCAGCGGAATACCTGCAGGTTCGTATATTGTCCGGCCAAAGAGCCTTCGGTCAACATGAAGTCTTCGATTTGGCACTCGTAAGTATTGTTGGTGCTGGTCATGGGAGTGATGCGGGTGAAGTTGATGCTTTCGGGTACGTTGAAAAGGCTTGAGATGCCCTCCATGCCGGAGTTGGATTTGTACCAAACATAGTTTGTCAGTCCCGGAGGCGCCGTGAGTTTTGCCACGGTGGTGGTGGCACCGGCCGGGCATCCGGAGGTTTTGATTTCCATGGGCTGGCATTCGCCTGCTATGTAGGCGCAGGCATAGTGGACGCTCATGCTGCAGTCGCCCGCGCCCACGCGGATGCGTACGCGTTCGTAAAGATAGTTGATCAGGTTGATGGCCACCTTGTTCCACGGCAGGTAAATGTTGCAGCCGTTGGAGACGCCTGAGTTATGCTGGCCGGTGCTGCCCACGTAGAATGGCGACACATCAGTTCCGGATCCGGCCGGGGTGGGACGGATGTAACACAGGGTGTCGCCGCCGATGCGCTGCCAGGAGTTGCCCACCTGCTTCTCAATCTCGATGGCGAACTCAGGGTTATCGGCTGTAGGGTGCTGCCCGTTTTGCAGCGACAGGGCATACCAAATGAAGATGAGCGTGTTTTGTGGACGTACATTGAATTCATAGCACAGCATCTCGGCCTCGTGAGTGCCGCCGCAGTTGTTGCCCAATCGTATGGACGAGGTGTATGTGGGGTCAGGCGGCAGATAGCTCAAGTGGTTGTAGGTATTGGGGTCTGTGCCGGGTCCTTTGATGACGAACCGGTTCATATAGTCCTGCTGGTTGTGGATGTTTAATGAGCCGCCGTTGGTGCAGGAGCTGCCCGACGTGCGTGACTCCAGCTGGTTGGCGGGGATGGGTGTTGTCCCCCACTGTTGCATGCCCCAGTTGCCGCATACGCTTTCGACGGCGTTCTTGTGGCCTTCGTACCCATACCAGATGGCGTTGGCGTTGTTGTTGGATCCCGAAGTGCTGAAGGTAGTGGGGTTTTTCAGCCCTTTGCAGTAGTTTGAGTTGTCCTGGGCTTGGATGTGTCCACAAAACAGCACCAGAACTGCCACTATGGCTGCTTGTTGTATTAGTCGTTGCCTGTTCATAATATTATTATGTTTTGTTTTTTGTCCTTTTTTTTCACTATTATGACACACGGGTGTCGGTTTTGTTGCAAATATTAAGATTATTTAAGATTTTAATATGTCAGTGTCGCTGCCCTGTTGTGGCTAATGTGCTGGTGTGTTGTTGCCTGCTTGCTACACCGTTGTTGAGCCGCCCTTTCTTCCTCCCTTGTTTTGCACTTGTTCGACACTTTTTCTACATTATGGGAAAAACTGGCGATGAACTGGCGATGAACTGGCGGGGATGGAACGGTCCTGGAAGGGTGCAGGAACTAAAAAAAGACAGCGGAAGAATTCTTCTGCTGTCTTTGCCGGTGGGAGTAATTGGATTCGAACCAATGACCCTCTGCTTGTAAGGCAGATGCTCTGAACCGACTGAGCTATACTCCCTTAGTGCGTCCGTGACGTGTTTCCGTCCTCTCGAAATCGTTTGCAAAGATACGAACTTTTTGCGACATGGCAAGTTTTTTTTTGCTGTTAGTGCAAAAAAATGTATTTTTGCATTGTGAAATCATTAATTCGAGATGTTATGAACAGGTTGAGTTTTGCGGTGTTGGCCTTGGTGGCGAGTGCCGCGTGCGGGCTGTCGTCGTGCCGCAGCGACGAGGTGCCTCCCGATGTGATGGGGATGGAGCGTATGGCTTCTTTTTTGCAGGAGGCTTATATTATTGAGGGTTTTTATGCCGTGGAGTCGGGTTTCCACTACGACACGCTGCAGCCAGAGATGTTAGGCGCCTACGACAGCCTGTTGTCCCGTTATGGCATGGACCGTGAGGGTTTTGAGCGCAGTGTGGACTGGTATGTGTCGCACCCCAAGGTTTACCGGGAGGTGCACGACACGGTGCTGGCGCGCCTGGAACGCGAGGCGGCACAGTGATGCATGTGGCGTTGGGCGCGGTTTATCGTCGGTCGAGGACTTGCAGGTGCAGGGTGTCGCGTGTGGGGAGTTGCAGGGTGTCGTTTTTCGAGTCGATGATGTGGGATGGCAGGTTGATCAGCACATGGGCCAGCCAGCGGTTGCCGCGCTTGTGCATGTCGAGGGTGCCGTCCTGTTCCTGGATGGGGGTGCTTTTGTGGAAGGAGACGAGGGCTGTAGTGTTGTCGATGATGTTGACACCCGTAATGGTTATCTCGGCTGGGGTATTGCGGTGGATGTAGTCCATGTCGGTGGTTGGCATGATGCGTTGCTGGATTACATCCAAAGTGTTGGTTTGTGTTTCCTGGGTGGCGTAGTCGTAGGCATCGTCAAAACGGTAGTTTCCCATGGCGTCGAGGTAGCCGTAGGCATATTCTTTCAGCTGTTTTTCGCCGCTGCCGCATGATATTGCCAGTAGGACAAAACAAAGGAGAGAGGGTCTAAGACTTTTCGTATTTCCTGATGATGTATTTTTTCGGTATTCTATATGCCATGGGCGTTTAGGAAACCTTAAAACATTGAAGCCGTTTTGGGGTCACCTACTTTTTTCGCCGATTAGTTCGTGTGTTATTGTTTTTTGGTGTGAAACAGTTGCATCTTTTTGCCATGGATGATAACCGTGTCTGCCACCAACGCTGGTTGGCTGTTGTTGGTTTCGGATTTCGATTCCATAGGACTGTGTGCCAGCCACTCTTTTCCCCGTTTAACCATGTTCAGTGTTCCATCAAAGTTCTTTAGGGGTGTTGTTTTGTGGTACACAACGGTGGCAGTGGTGTCGCTTGTTATGTTAATGTCCTTAATCTCTATCTCGGCAGGAGTGTCTGATGCAATGTACTCATCTGGTACATTTTCTATCATTTGGAGTGCGAATTGGATGGTGGTCTCCTGTGTCTCGTGGGTGCAGTAGGGTATGGCTTCGGACACTTTATAGTTTGCCATCGCATAGGAATATTTATAAGCATAGTCCGCTATCCTGTCCGAGGTGTTTGTGCAGGAAGCTGCAATAAACATGGCTGCAATGGCAAACCACTTTTTTGTGTAAGTTGTCATGTTTTATAATGAAAAGGGTGTTGGTTATTTGTGAAAAGAGTAGAGACTGCACTTATAGAAGTGCAGTCTCTTTTGATTCTGTAATACGAAGAGAATTGTTATTAATTCTTCTTCTTTTTGAGGCCTCCAGCGTTGTTGGTGTGGATAGTGGTGCCTTCGTTGGTGGTGACGGTGGTCTCACCAGTCAATTTACCATCCTTGGTACCCATTTTGAGAGAACCGGCAGAAGTGGAAATCGTCACGCCTTCTTCTTTGGTAACGTTTTTCCCAATCTTAGGCTCTTCTTTCTTGGCAGTGGCCTTTTTCTTGGCCGGAGTAGCTTTCTTAACGGGTTCTTCAACCACCACCTCCTCAACGGGGGCAGAGTCAATGACCTCTTCAACAATGCTGTCTACCACAGGAACCATGGTGTCGATAGCTTCCTCAGCAGGAGCGTTGTTGTTGCAAGCTGCGGCAAGACTCATGACTGCAATGGCAAGAGCCAAGTTACGAAAATACTTTTTCATTACGATATCTGTTTAAAAGATTGATTACAGGATAGTAGCTTTGGGGCTCTTGCTCATTTTAGCAGACTTTTCAGCAGTCTCCCACTGAACGTTGTTGAAAGTGATTTCAAGGTGCTTGGTGACTTGAGTGTGGGTAGCGACATATTCAGGCAGGCTGAAGAGGTTGCCGCTGGCAGTGCCGCTGATGGTCTTGGCGTTTAAGTCAATAGCGGTCACGTTGACAGTGAAGCCTTGAGTGGGCTGCCAATTGGGGAGTTGGTTGCCAGCTTCGCCAGAGAGAGAACCATTTTGATCAATGGTGTAGTCATCGTCATTTTCATAGTAGAAGAAATAGTTGTAGTCCTGCTGGGCGTGGGTGTAGGTGCCGGGAGTGCTGCCAGCGTAGCCGGAGATGTGGGGTGTGTCATTGCGGTCATAGTCTTTGTAGCCTTCAATGAATACGACGTGGGCTTGTTGGCTGTAGTCGGCGCCAAGAATAGTGGTGGCTTTCCAACTTTCCTGGTCAAAAACTACTTTCAGACCATCGGCCTCACCAAAGTTGGCCATGTAGTTGAGGTTACTGGTAACGGTCACTTGGCGGGGATTATCAGTGTTTCCATCGTTCCAGTTGATAAATTTGTAACCTTCGTTGGCAGTGGCGGTGAGGGTGACAACAGCAGCGGAATCGTAGGTGCCGCCGCCAGTAACGGTGCCATACCCATCGTTGTTGGAGGTCACCGTGACGGTGTACTTGGGCGTTTCGGGGGTTACGGGGTCATCGGGTTTGGTGCAGCTGGCCATGATGGTACCAGCAATCAGCATCATGCTGAACAATTTGATTGCGTTTTTCATCTTTTGTGTTGTTTTTGAATTGTTTATAACTGTATTTGTGTTTCTTTTGCGTTGTTTTATATTTTGCAAATGTACGACTTTTTTTGTTAATTGTATGGTTTTTTGTGTTTTTTATGTTTTTTTTGGATTGTGCTATGCTTTTATGTCGAGGGCGTCGCGTATGCCGTTGCCAAGGAGCATGAAGGCGAGCACGAGGAGCATGATGGCTAAGCCGGGCAGTAGGGCGAGGTAGGCGCTGTCGAGCAGTATGTAGCTGTAGTTTTCCTTGACCATGGAGCCCCAGGAGGGCATGGGGGGCTGGACGCCGATGCCGAGGAAGCTGAGGCCTGCCTCGAGGAGGATGGCGGAGGCGAAGTTGGAGGCGGCCACGACGATGACGGCGCCGGTGATGTTGGGCAGTATGTGGCGGAAGATGGTGCGGAAGGTGGTGTAGCCTAAGGCACGGGTGGCTTCGATGTATTCTTTTTCCTTGATGGAGTAGACTTGTCCGCGCACCACACGCGCGATGTCGACCCACATGGTGAGTCCCACGGCCACGAAGACTTGCCAGAAGCCTTTGCCGAGGGCAAAGGTGATGGCGATGACGAGCAGGACGGTGGGGATGGACCAGACGACGTTGATGAGCCATGTGATGAGGTTGTCGACCCAGCCGCCGTGGTAGGCGGCCAGGGCGCCGAGGGCGATGCCTATGAGCAGGGCTATGAGGATGGCTATGAAGCCTACGGAGAGGCTTACGCGGCTGCCTATGATGAGCATGCTCAGCACGTCGCGCCCGTAGGCGTCGGTGCCGAGGAGGAAGGTGCGCCGCTGGATTTTCACTACCCTGTCGCGCGCTATGGTGAAGGGTTGGCCTGCCACGGGGTAGGCATGGAGGCTGTCGGCGGTGGCGCGGCAGGAGTCGACGGGGATGGCGGTGTAGGGGAGTGTCCATCCGGTGAGGATGTTGCCGCGGCTTTCGACGGGGTCGATGCAGAGGAAGGTGGCGCGGCTGCCGGGGTGGAGGGTGGCCAGTTCGAGGTATTGCTGGTTGCAGTGGGGGGTGTGGTCGGGGGCGATGAGGTAGCCCAGCAGGGCTGTGAGGATGAAGAGCCCTATGACGGCGAGGCTTGCCACGGAGAGGCGGTTGCGGCAGAACCGGCGCCAGGCCATGCGGCCGAGGGAGGTGTTTTGGGCGGGTGCCTGCCGCCGTAGGAAGCGGCGGTGGCGGCGGCTGAGGATGGTTTGGAGGTTCACGAGGGATGGGTGGGGTTAGAGGAGTCCCAGTTCGAGTTTCACTTCGTCGCTGAGGTTGTTGAAGTCCCAGGGTGGGTCGAAGGTGAGTTCGACGTCGACTGATTTGATGCCTTGTATGTAGCCTACCATTTGTTTTACTTCCATGAACATGTATTCGGCTTCGGGGCAGTCGGGGGCGGTCATGGTCATGAGGATGCGGACGTTGAGGTCGTCGTCGATGTCGATGTTGTAGATGAGGCCAAGGTCGTAGATGTTGACGGGTATTTCGGGGTCGTAGATGTTGCGGAGGCAGTTGACGATGGCGCTGCGGAGGGTTTCTTTGTTGGGTTCCATGGGTGTCTATTGTTTTTGTGAATAGGCAAGTGCGTAGAGTTTCATTTGCTTGACCATGGAGGTGAGGCCGTTGGAGCGAGTGGGAGAGAGGTGTTCCTTGAGGCCTATCTGGTCGATGAAACGGAGGTCGGCGGCGAGGATGTCCTGAGGGGTTTGCCCGTCGAGGGCGCGGATGAGGAGGCTGATGATGCCTTTGGTGATGACGGCGTCGCTGTCGGCCTTGAAGAAGAGGCGACCGTCGCGGTGCTCGCAGCTGAGCCATACGCGGCTTTGGCATCCTTTGATGAGGTTGCTGTCGGTTTTGTCTTTTTCGTCGATGACGGGGCATTCTTTGCCGAGGTCGATGAGGTAGGCGTATTTGTCGAGCCACTCGTCGTAGCAGGAGAATTCGTCGATGATGGTGTCTTCTATTTCCTGTATGGTCATTGTGTTGGGTTTTTGTTTTATTTGGGTGCTGTGCGGATGAGTACGGCCGCTATGACGCCGAAGACGGCTTGTGGCAGCAGTACGGCTATGAAGGGGTTGAGGGTGCCGAAGATGGCATAGACGGTGGATACTTTCATGAACACGATGAAGCCGAAGGCGAGTGCGATGCCGATGGCCAGGTGCATGCCTATGCCGCCGCGGCTTTTGCGGCTGGACACTCCGACTCCGATGAAGGTCATTACGATGATGGCCAAGGGGTTGAGCAGGCGTTGGTAGAATTCGATTTGGGCGGCCACCACGGTGGAGGAGCCACGCATTTTTTCGCGGTTGATGTAGCGGTAGAGTTGGGTGGAGTTCATGGTGGTGATGTTTTCGGCGGCGCGGTTGAAGTCGTCGGGCGAGATGCCGAGGTTGCGTTGCGACTGGAGGCTGCGGGAGAGGTGTTCCTTGGGGCCGTCGAGGGTGCGGTGGACGAAGTCCATGCATTCCCATTTGTTTGTGGTGGTGTCGAACTGGATGCTGGAGCAGGTGATGCGGTCGACGAGGCGGTAGTCGTCGTCGTACACATCGCGGTAGAAGTGGCTTACGCGCAGGGCAGTGGCATCGTAGCTTTCGGCGTAGACCTGCACGCCTTTTTTGGCTTGGAAGTGTATGTTGCTGAAGTAGCTTGGTCGGAGGCGGTAGATGTATTGGTTTTCGAATTGGGCAAGGGTGCGGTTGTTGACGGGTATGAGGTAGTTGCCGAAGAGCAGCACGACGAGTGCCACGATGACGGAGCCATAGAGGTAGGGCCGCAGCATGCGCCGGTAGCTGATGCCGCTGCCGAGGATGGCGATTATCTCGGTGTTGCCCGCCATTTTGGAGGTGAAGAAGATAACGCTGATGAAGATGAACAGTGGGCTGTAGAGGTTGACGAAGCCGGGGATGAAGTTAAGGTAGTATTTATAGATAATCTCCCCCAGCGGCGCATGGCCGCTGAGGAAGTCGTCAAGTTTTTCCGATACGTCGAAAGTGATGACGATGACAATGATGAGTGCCATCGCCAGCAGGAAGGTCTTTAGGTACTTGAGCAGTATGTACCTGTCAATTCGGGGTATGGCTTTCACTCTTGCCCGATGCCGAATAGTTGTTGGAATTTGGTGAGACATTCAAGGACGTTGGTCTTGACGTGGATGAATTCGTCAATTCCGTAGGCTTTGTAGGTGTCGACCATGTCTTTGGGGTATCCGGCCAGGACGATGCTCTTTACTTTGCCTTTCAGTCCTTGGCAGGCCTGCTCGGTGATTTCGGCATATTCGTCGTCGCTGGAGCAGAGCACTACGATGTCGGCTTTGGCCTGAAGGGCGGCTTCCACTCCTTCGTCGGCACTGGTGAAGCCCGGGTTGTCGATGATTTCGTAGCCTGCTACGCCGAAGAAGTTGGTGGCAAAGCCTGAGCGTGCCTTGCGCATGGCCAGGTTGCCATAGGTGAGGAGGAACACTTTGGGGCGGAAGGCGCTGTGCTCGGTGGCCAGGCGGAGCTGTTCGAAGGCTTCGGCACCGCGGTATTGGCGCAGGGGTTTCACTTCGGGTTCGCCCTCCTGGCAGTTGCATTTGGGGCAGCATTGAGCGGTCTTGGTGATTTTGTCGCTCATTTTTTCCAGCAGGTTGGGATACTGGTTGGTGCCGAGAATGGTGGTTTTGCGGGTGGCGATGTCCATGTCGCGCTGCTGGGCAGTGTGTTCGATTTCGGATTGCACAAAGCCTTCGCGTATGGCTTTGGCAAAGCCGCCATGGTCTTCGACTTGGAGGAAGAGTTTCCAGGCGTACTGGGCTATGCTGTCGGTGAGGTTTTCGATGTAGTAGCTGCCGGCAGCGGGGTCGACGATTTTGTCCATGTAGCTTTCCTCTTTCAGGAGCAGCTGCTGGTTGCGCCCTATGCGGTAGCCGAAGCTGTCGGATTCCTTGAAGGCGATGTCGAACGGGTTGGTGGTGATGCTGTCGGCGCCGGCGATGGCGGCGGACATGGTTTCGGTGGTGGTGCGCAGCATGTTCACATAGGGGTCGAAGATGGATTTGTTCCAGATGGAGCTGGTGGCGTTGATGAACACTTTGCAGCTGGATTCGTTTTGGGGATGGTATTGCTCCACTATCTTGCTCCAGAGCATGCGTGCGGCGCGTATTTTGGCAATTTCCATGAAGTAGGTGCTGCCGGTGGCGAAGTTGAATACCAGTTGTTGGGCAACCTCGTCGACGGTCAGGCCGAGCTCGGTGAGGTGGGCCATCAGGTCGTTGGCGGCCGAGAGGGTGAATCCCAGCTCCTGCACGATGCTGGAGCCGGCGTTGTGGATGATGTGTCCACCCACAGCCAGTACGCGGAAGCCCGGCAGGTTTTTCTGGGCAAAGCGGACGAGTTGCACAGCCTCGTCGTAGGCTTCTTTCTCGCTACCGTGGTAGTGTCCGTGGAGCAGGGCGTGGCCGTAGATGTCGCAGTTGCAGGTACCTTGCACTTTGGCCGGGTCGTAGCCATTGGCTTTCACCACTTCGACGAACAGTTGTAGGGTTTGCAGCGGGTTTTTGCCGCATGTGAAGTTGATTTTGCACGCTTCGGGGTATATGCCTTTGAGCAGGGTCTGCATTTTTTCGATGCTGTCTACCTTGCAGGTGCAAAGGCCTATCGAATTGGCGCCGCGTTCCAGAGCCTCCAACGCCATGGCGTTGGCTTCTTCGATGGTCTCGGCTTTGACGTCCTGGCGGATGTCCCATACGTTGTTGTCGGCATGTTTGCCGCGGGTGTAGGGTGCCTGGTCGGGATTGCTGTCGAGATATTCGAGTTTTTCAAGGTTCTCGGCGCGATAGTAGGGTTTCACTTTGAAACCTTCAATGGTCTTCCACACAAGTTTCTTTTCGTAGTCGGCGCCTTTGAGGTCCTTTACTATCGCTTCTTCCCATTTTTCGGTGGGCACTGGCGGAAATTCGCCAAACAATTTATTGTCTTCCATTATCTTATGCCTTTATATTATCAACAATTAAGCAAACAAAGTTACGATTTTTTTTCGATATAGCAAGAAATAGTTGTGTTTGTGTTAGTAAAAAAGATATACCTAATGCCATATGGTGAAAGGGTGTTTCCATGAAACGCTGATTACGTGACAACCCCAAAACATCGCACAGGGTGAGGGGTTTCTGCGAGATGTTGCCAAGTCACGGCAAAGTAAGTGAGCACACCTTGCTCTCGGCTTTATGAAAATATTGAAGGTTTGGCTATCAGTACCTTACTATTTTGGCATGATTAAGGATGCCGGATTTGTGTTTTTTTTGGGGGGACTATATACTATTTTTTTGAATTTTCCGTTAAAGATTGGAAAAAATCAGCAGGTATGCCGAGGTATTTGTTGAGACGTATGGCACTGTGTGCTGGCCTGATTATGCTCTTTGCTGTTCCCGCAAAGGGTCAGATGGTGAATGGCTATATGTTTTCGACCGGTATCGATTCCACACGCTGGATTGATATGACGGATGCCCAGGTGTATGCCAATGACAATTCGCTGGTTAATATTGGTTTTTGGTTTTATTTTTGTGGGGCATACCATTCCTGGTTCTCGGTTGACCCATGGGGGATTGTATATTTGGACAATCCTCCTATTGCAAATCACCTAAATCCTTTCACACAGGCATTACCGCCTTTGCTTGCCCCGTATTCCGTTCCAGTCAATGCCAGTCAGGTGTTATGGAAAATGGAAGGAACCTTGCGGGGTCAGGTGCTTGTTGTGGAGTTCCGTTTGAGTGTGGATGGCGGAACACGCAGTTACCAGGTGCATCTTTTTGAGCGCGATGGCAGCGTGGAATATATATATAAACCTAAGGGAAACACGTTGCAGGAAGCCTCGTTCCAAGTAGGGTTTATGGGTGCAAACAGGAAGAAGGTCTGTGTCAGCCAAGGACACATACCGTATGACCATGAGTCGTATTGGAGTACGGGTGTTCGTGATTGGCCGGGTGATTACCGCTATTATCATTTTACCCCCGATGTCATTTGTGGTTACCCCACCGGGATTGATATATTGACGGTTTCTTATGATCATGCTGTGCTGGTCGTGCACCCTTCACGCAATGGGGTGGGGTATGAACTGTTTTACCGCTGTGTTGACACTGGCACGGTATGGCAGACTGTTTATTCGGCAGATACTATCATAACAGTTCCAAATCTCAATCCGATGACGGTATACGAATATCATGTACGTGCAGTTTGTGGCGACAGTAGTAGGAGTGATACTGTTGGAGGCAGGTTTCGGACTATCTGCGAGTTAGACAAGAACAATCGAATACAATATTATAACTTGTATGACGATAGTGTCGTTTGCCGAGTCGGGACTTTTGATAGACCATCGAGAACGATTCAAATAGTTGATGATGGTTACGAATCGAATTTCTCCAGGCATACGGTTCACTATAATCGTGGCGAGACTGATCCCCGAACTTTAGGTTTGTTGCGTACGGTGCCGGAAGGCAGGTGTTCGTCTGTGCGTTTGGGGAATTGTCAAGGAGGAGCAAAAGAGGAGTCAATAACATATACCCTAAGAATTGATACGAATCAGTATGACTTATTGATACTGCGGTATGCTATAGTGGAGCAGGACCCTGGTCACTCAGCCAGTCAACAACCCAAATTCATACTTCAAATACTGGATTCTACCGGCAGGCTGATAGACAACTGCTATTATGCCAATTTTGTGGCAGGACAGGGTGACAGCGTATGGCGTCAAGGGAGCTTTGGTGTAGTATGGCGAGACTGGACAGCGGTAGGCATTGACCTTACTCCCCTGCATGGGCGTACCATTTATGTGATGTTGGATAATTATGATTGCGGTCCAGGTGGGCACTATGGCTACGCATACTTCACTTTGGAAAGTTCCTTTAAACGCCTGCAGGCTTCTTTCTGCGGTGATGCAGATACGAATGTATTCCATGCACCCAAGGGGTTTCGGTATAGGTGGTATAAGGCTGACCGTCCAAACGAAACTCTTGGCACGGCTGATTCGATTGTGCTTACTGGAGAAGGGGTTTATAAATGCCGCGCCTCCTTTGCCACAGGCGACGGTAGCTGTGGAATGACCCTAACGGCCAATATGGGGGGACGTTACCCACTTGCTGCGTTTACCCCTGTGGCGGCCGACAGCTGCGGCTATACCTTCCGGTTTGAAAACCAAAGTGTCATAGCCAGTGATGAGGCACGTACACAGCTGACCAGCGAAGCTTGCGAGCAATACCTATGGCGTTTCGGTGACGGCACAGTTTCGTCGGCAATCAACCCGGTTCACAGCTTTGAGACGGGCACCTACCAGGTGGAACTGTTGGCCATGCTTGCCAATGGACAGTGTCGGGACTCGGTGAGTCATACTATTACGGTCAACCGATTGCGTGACACGGTGAACGATACCATATGCGTAGGGGGTGCCTATCTTTTTTATGGCAATACGTATACCAATCCGGGTTTCTACTCGGTAACAGATGGCTGCTGGCAACACTGTTTATATTTGAACATGGAAGAGCAATACCGCTATATTGACACCATTGAAGGTGTGATATGTGCAGGCGATACTTTCGTTATGGGCAACAGGCATTTCAGCTCGGAAGGAGAGCATAATGTCGTTTTCAAATCCGTTGAAGGTTGCGACTCTGTGTGTCAACTTTCCCTGTCTGTGCGGCCATGGCCTGTGGTGGACTATGAGGTGAACCGTGTGTGCCATGGTAATACTTATTATTACCTAAGTGGTCGTTACCAAAAGGCAGATTCCACATGGGTGGAACCGGGGAGTGTGGCGTTCGTGGGGGAGGACAGTCTGCTTTATCGCTGGAGCACATTGTCGCCAGGTGCTCCGCTGCCCTTTTTGGACGATGACGGTATGGTACTTTTTACTCCATTGTGGAAGACCACCTACTATGCCACATGCCAATATATGGACAGCCCTGCCTGTCCAGTGGTTGACACTATTGAGCTGGATTTTCTTAAAGAGTTAGTCGCTGACCTGGAGGTGTCGCCTCAGTGGTTGCAATATGACCAGACAAACTTTACTGCCTTTGACCGTAGCCGTAACGCTTTGTACAGGCGGTGGCTCGTCGATGGCGTGGAACAAGACGACACGTCATCCGTTTTTTATGGCACGGCATCGCCTGCGTCCGACAGCGTGAGGGTGGGCATTGTGGCGTACAACGGCTCTTGTACCGATACGGCGCTGCGTTCGATTCCCATTTTGCGCTATATGCTTGTGTTTCCCAATGTCTTTACCCCTACGAGGGCTTCAAACAATCGCTTCGGTCCCATTGGTAGTAATGTCACCGATTATGAAATATGGATTTATGACCGCCGTGGGGCGCTTGTGTTCCAAAGCAACGATGTGGCAGAAACGTGGGACGGAACCTGTGGGGGCAAGATATGCAAGCAGGAGGCCTATACCTACGTGTGCCGCTATACCAACCCGATGAACGACCGCCTTGAGGTGACAGGCACTGTGACACTGTTGCGTTAGGGAATGTTCAATTGCAAGGGTGCACCTGACACCTGTTGGGGTCAATGTAAATTAGGTATCCTTTGACTGATTTGTGACCCATGGCAACGAGGGCATCGCAGTAGTGTTGCACCTGCTCTTGGTGTGCGGGTTTGGGTTGTCCCGTTTTGTAGTCGATGACCCATACGCTTTCGGGGCTGAAGACGAGGCGGTCGGGTCGGATGACTTCCTCGTGCCAGGCAATGTCGCATTCGTTTTTGGAAGGGTACTTGGGGTCAAAAAACCGGGCCACTTCAGGTTGTAGCATCATGTTGTGGAGCATCTGGCCGAGTATTAGGGTCGTGTCGTCGTCTAAGCGGGTGCGGCGGCGGTAGGTGTCGATGGCCTTGTCGAGGTCGTCGAGGTTGTTTACGAGCGACAGCACTTCGTGAACCTGATTGCCATGACGCAGCGCGGCATCGTCCAGTTGGTTGAAAAGGTGTGCCGATTGTTGGGCTATGGCAAGACGTGTGGACCAAGAGGGGAACACGGCTGAATCGAGGCTTTCTGTGTCGGAGTTCTCTGTCGGCTGCAGTGTGATGGCAGGGGTGTCGGTTCCGAGGCGAAGGACGTTGGGGTGAATCTCACAGATGTCGGTGCGGGTAGACAGATAGTCTTTCAGCAGTGCTGCAAAACAAGTGGTATTGTCTTTAGGCGGATTTTGGCAGTAGATATGGAGTCGCTCCCTGGGTCGTGTAAGGGCCACATAAAGAATATTGATGCGGTCCATGTCAGTCTTTTGGCGTTCGTCGTTGTATTGGTCGTCGAAGAGAGAGGGTTTGTCCTTTAGCGGGTGAACCAGGGCTGCAGGAATCGGCAGTCCTGAACTGGGGTCAATCTTCACCCAGATGTCGTCATACATATCGCGCTTGTTAAGTATGGGATAGAGCACGACGGGTGCTTCCAGCCCTTTGGCCTTGTGGATGGTCATGAGGCGAACAGCATCAAGATCCGATGAGGTGTTGGTCGAAATGCGGCTTTTCTGCTCGTCAAACCACTCAAGAAACTCAGCCAGATCGTGGCGGTGGGTGTTGGCATATTTGCTTACGGTGTTGAGAAAGGTGGAGGTATAGGCAGTCTCGATGCCGTCAAGATGCACCATGCGTATCAGCTCTTCGCAACAGTCGTAGAGGTCGAGGTTGCGGAGTTTGCCGGTGTCAAGGTCGATACCGTCAGGTGCCAACAAACTGTTGAGGTCGATGGCCTGGCGTTCCGTAAAAACAGGGTTGTCAAATTTGCAAGAGGAGAGACCAAGGGAGCGGAGGTAGAGTACTGCGCTGGCAGCAGCCACACGGTCGGTAGGGTCAAGGGTATATTGCAATAGTGTAAACATGAGCATTACGGCCCGGCTTTGGCTGAGCAGGAATGATTCGCCCGATACAACGGGTGTGTTGTGGTCGGTGAGGAAGGTTGATATCTCGGCCAGGGTGCGGTTGTCACGTGCCAATAGGGTGATGTCGCGGTATCGGTAGCCCTTTTGGGTGGTGAGGGATTGTATGTCGTCCTGCAGGGCTGCCCACATCGGTGTGCGGTCACCATCCAGGTCGTAAAACCCGGTCTGCACACAGCCTCCCTCCTTAACCGGTTTCTGGACGAGTGAAACGGGATGTCCGTCACCTATATATATTCTTTGCAGAGATGGGTTGTCGGCAAACCGGTTGCGTATGACCCATTCAAAGAAGTCGTTGTTAAATACCACAATGGTGCGTGCCGTGCGGAAATTATGTTCCAGCTGGGTGATGGTGCTTGTGCCTGGATGCTCCAGCAAACGCCCGTGTATGGGGTTGTCGACATGGGGCAGGGCAATGAATTGCTCCACATCGCCTTGACGAAAACGGTAAATGGCTTGCTTCCCGTCGCCCACCACGAGCGAGGTGTGCCCCGATGACACTCCGTTTTCCACCAGTGGCACAAGGTTCTGCCATTGCAGGCGTGAGGTATCCTGAAACTCATCGATGAGGTAGTTGCTGTATCGGTTGCCTATGCGTTCGTAGATGAAAGGCGCTGGCTCGTCCTGCACCACCTCTGAGATGCGTTGGTTGAATTCCGATATGTGGACTATCTCGTTCTCGCGCGAGTATTGACTTACCAACTGGCCCAGCTTGTTCAACAGCGCCAGTGCATAGATGTTTTTGAGCAACAGTTGGCGGGTGTTGTACAAGGGTTCCTCGGACGTGCGCAATTGTTGTATTTCCATATATATATTATTTAGAAGAGGTTTTGTCTGCAACAGGGCCTCTTTGGTGGCAGGAGTTGTCTTGGCGCTGCCCAGTTTGTCGCCTTCCAAATAGGCTGTAACGTAGCTGTTGCAATCGTTGATAATGCCGCCTGCCAACTTGCGGAAGTAGGAGCCGGCGCCTGAGCTGCCGTGGTAAAAGTCGCTGTCGGACAAACCGGCGGCGGTATATGTGTCCACAGCTTTTTGTCCGAGGGCTTTGATTCGCTGTTCATAGCTGCGGTTGGCACTCACCATGTCGCGGTGAATCTGGCGGAACTCGGCGCTGTCCGTATCGCGAAGCAGTTGCAGGTATTGCGGGGTATGCTCCTTGAAAAGCTCCTCAGCCAGGGTGGCCAGCTCACGCTCAATCATATAGCTTTTGCCGTCAGCCATGCGGCTCTCAGCATAGTCGCAAAGCATCTCGGTCAGCTCCTGTTGGCCTTCCGTTCCGGCCAATGCCATGAGGTCATCCACCGCACTTTGTATTAGGTACTCGTTGTCAATCTGTACATCAAAGTTCAGTGGCAAGTTGAGGTCGTGGGCAAAGGTCCGTACAATGCGGTGCATAAAGCTGTCAATCGTGCAAACTGCCAGGTCAGAGTAGTTGTGCAGAATGGCTTGGCGCAGGGTGGCGGCATAGCGCTGCAGGGTACTGCTGTCAATATGCAGTTGGTTGGCTATATCCTGTCCCATGGACGAAACACCGCCGTTGTCGGCCATGCTGTCCAGCTCGTGCAGTATGCGCTCCTTCATCTCGTTGGCCGCCTTATTGGTAAAGGTGATTGCGAGAATACGCTTAAAGCGCACCGCCAGGTCTTGTTCGCTGCACGAAAAGGCCAGCAACAGGTACTGGCGCACGAGGGTATAGGTCTTGCCTGAGCCTGCTGAGGCACGGCAAATGATGAATTGGCTGCTGTCCATAACAAAATGCAAAGATACGGTTTTTTTCTGATATAAAAGGTACGGGATTTTATCTGTTCCCAAGCGAATGTTAAAAAAGCCTCCTTTTTTATTTTTTTTACAGCAGAATGTTGATAATTCAAGAAAAATTGCTAATTTAGCGGTTGAAAAAGAATGCCTCGAAAGCATCGAAAAAGTAAAATAATAAATTAAAAAACAATAATATGGAAGCAAAGAAAACGCCCAAGGCGGACCTCGAAAAACGCAGAGGCCTGTATTTGGAAATCGGATTGGTGGTCATTTTGGCTGCCGCATTGGTCGCTTTCAACATCAAGTCGTACGACAAGGAGGAAAAGGTGGTGAACACCCGTACCGCCGAGTCCGAGATTGATGTGGAAATCCTCAATACTCAGGAAGAAGAAACCCCTCCGCCTCCTCCCGAAGAGCCCGAAGTGGTTGCTACCGACCTCAACGTTGTTGAAAACGACGCAGAGAACATTACGGAAGTGGGTATCATCAATGCTGAGGACAATGCCAACAAAGCTGCCGAGCGTATCACCAACGTGGTGGTAGAAGAGGAAGTCCAGGAAGAAGAGGAAGAGGTCTTTATCGTTGTGGAGGAAGACCCCGAATTCCCCGGCGGTCTCAGCGCTCTGTCGCAGTTTATCGCTGACAACATCAAGTACCCGCAGCTGGCAAAGGAAAACAACATCACCGGTCGTGTATTCGTGTCCTTCGTGGTTGAGAAAGACGGCCGCGTAGGTCAGGTGAAAATCCTTCGCGACATTGGCGGTGGATGCGGCAACGAAGCTGTGCGTGTTGTGAAACTCATGCCCAAATGGAAACCTGGCAAACAACGCGGTAAGCCAGTTCGTACCCAGTTCAACCTCCCCGTCAACTTCGACTTGCAGTAATGTAAAGTGCTGCGGCCCCAGGCCACGGCAGGAAGTATACAAGAAGGGTTGCCCATTCATACGGCAGCCCTTTTCTTCTTGACATGCCTAAGTGGTGCCGCCGCCGTTATCCCACCAACACATATGCTTGCTATCAACAACTTATCGGTACAATTCACTGGTACCAACCTTTTCGAGAATGTAACCTTTAACATTGGCGACCACGACCGCATTGGCTTGGTTGGCAAGAATGGTGCCGGAAAATCCACACTGATGAAAATCCTCTGCGGGTGGCAACAGCCCGAAACCGGAACTATGGTCATTGCCTCCGGTCAGACGGTGGGTTATCTCCCGCAGGAGATGGTACCCGACACCTCCCGCACCGTCATCGACGAAGCCTTAACCGCATTCAGCCATATCGACAACCTGCTGGCCGAGCAGCAACGCCTCACCGACGAAATAGCCACACGGACGGATTACGAATCGGCCGACTACACCAAACTACTCAACCGCCACAACGACATCACCGAGCAGATAGCCATGCAAGGGGCTTCCAGCCGTCGGGAAGCGACCGAGAAAGTGCTGTTGGGTCTGGGCTTTCGCCACTCTGACTTTGAGCGGCTCGTGGCCGTGTTCAGCGGTGGCTGGCAAATGCGTGTGGAACTGGCCAAGCTGCTCCTGCAGCGCCCAGACTTCCTCTTGCTCGACGAGCCCACCAACCATCTCGACATCGTCTCCATCCAGTGGCTTGAAAACTTCCTAAAGGGCTACCCCGGTGCCGTCGTCCTCGTGTCTCACGACCGTACTTTCCTCGACAATATCACCACCCGCACCATAGAAATCACCGCTGGTCGCATCTACGACTACAAGTGTTCCTATTCCGACTACGTGGTCCAGATGCAGGAACGCCGTGCCTCGCAGATGGCTCAACTCACTGCCCAGCAGCGGCAGGTGGCGCAAATCGAGGCTTTCATCGAACGTTTCCGTTACAAAGCCACCAAGTCCAAACAGGTGCAGTCGCGCATCAAGATGCTCGACAAAATGGAAACAGTCAAGGTGGATGAGGTAAGCACCGAAAGCATCCATTTCCGTTTCCCTCCCGCTCCCCATAGCGGCAAGATAGTCATCGAGGCCGAACACTTGGGCAAATCCTATGGCGAGCTGCAGGTGTTCAACAATGTCGACTTCCTGCTCACCTCAGGCAAAAAAGTGGCCTTCGTGGGACGCAACGGGGAGGGGAAATCCACTATGGCCAAGATAATAGTGGGCGACATTACCGACTATACCGGCACTTTCCACCTTGGAGCTCAGGTCCAGGTGGGCTACTATGCCCAGAACCAAGCCGCCATGCTCAACGGTGAGAAAACCGTCTTCCAAACCATCGACGATATAGCCACCGGCGACATCCGTCCCAAGATACGCAACATTCTGGGCAGTTTCCTGTTCGATAGCGAGGATTGCGACAAGAAGGTCAAGGTGCTCTCGGGTGGCGAGAAGGCGCGGCTGGCATTGGCCAAACTGTTGCTCACCCCGTCAAACCTTCTTGTACTCGACGAACCCACCAACCACCTTGATATGGACTCCAAGGACATTCTCAAGAATGCCCTCCTGCAGTACAACGGAACACTCATTCTGGTCTCACACGACCGCGACTTCCTCCAGGGGCTGACCGAAACCCTCTACGAATTCCGAAACGGACAGGTGCACGAGTTTCGGGGCGACATCTTCGAATTCCTTGATGCCAAGGCGGCCGAAGACGCCGCACTGGCTGCCAAGGCCAAGGCCGCTGTCCCGCCATCGCCTAACAAAGGAAACTCCGGCAAAGAGGCCTACGAGCAGAACCGCAACCGCGAACGCGAGTTGCGCAAACTCCGCAGCGAGGTGGAAAAAATAGAAAAAGAAATAGAAACACTCGAATCCCAGATAGCCGAGAAAGAATCCGTCCTTGCCTCGGGCAATGCCCAAAGCGCCGACTTCTTTGCCGCTTACCAGTCGTTGAAAGACCGGCTCGATTCCTGCATGGAGGCATGGGAGAATGCCACCATCGCCGTCGAAGAGTTTCAAAACGCCCGTTGATCCCCAGCCGTGGCAGCCGCGCGCCCTGCCGCATAGCCTGTCGAGAATGCAATCTGCAGGTTGTAGCCCCCCGTGTCGGCATCCAAATTCAGCACCTCGCCCGCAAAATACAGCCCCGGCACTATCTTCGACTCCATAGTCTTGGGATTGATATCCTTGGTGTCCACGCCTCCCTGTGTCACCACAGCGGTGTTGTAGTCTCCTGTTCCGCACAGGGTAAACTCCACGTTTTTGAGCAGCTGCAACAGCCTTTTTCGCTCGTTGCCGTTAATTTGGTGAAGCCTTTTGTAGTACTCTATGTGCAAACGGTCCAATGCCAGTTGCACCAGCTCGGCGGGCAGCCACATACGCAGGGCGTCGTGAAACAATCGTGTGCCATTGGCATTCAAGTCGTCAATCAGGCGCCGGTCCAGGGTGCTGCTGTCGAGGGCGGGCTTCAGGTCAATGTGTGCGGTGAGGGTTTCGCCGCCGTTCAGCCTCCGGCTCACCTGCCTGCTGGTCGAAAGCGCCAATGGCCCGTCGATGCCGTTCTCCGTAAAAGTCATTTCGCCAAAACCGTCGAACAGCCTCTTGTTGTCTCCCGGACTGGTGATATACAAGCCCACGTTCTTCAACACAAAGCCCACCAGCTCCGGGTGAATCCTCTCGCTGCAGGTAAGCGACACCAGCGACGGAACCTGAGGCACCACGCTGTGGCCTGCCTCTTCCGCCAGCCTGTAGCCGATTCCGGTAGAACCCGTGGTGGGGTAGGAGAGGCCTCCGGTGGCTATTATGACGGCATCGCCCCGCACGGTGCTTCCGTCCTGCAGCCTTACCCCGTGGCAGTCTTCGGTCAGGCTCTTCACGGCGCAGTTCTTGCGTATCTCCACATTCTTCCGTGCCTCCAAGTCGGTGATGAGTGCCAGGAATATGTCGAGCGACTTGCCGCTCTTTGGAAAAACACGGTGGCCGCGTTCCTCTATCAGTGGCACATTCCGCCGCTCGAAGAATTCCATCAGCTGCGTATTGAACAGCTGTGAGAAACAATTCCGCAACCACCTTCCGTCGGGGCCTATATGAGCCACAAAATCCTTTATCGGTGCGGTATTGGTGAGGTTGCAGCGCCCCTTGCCGGTGATGCGCAGCTTGCGTCCGGCCTGGTCCATCTTCTCTATCAGAACCACCTCTGCCCCCTGTTCGGCGGCGGCCACGGCAGCCATCATGCCGGCGGCACCGGCTCCAACCACAACCACCCGGCTCATGATTTCGACAAGGTAATGATGTCGGCCGGATGCACGCAAAGCACCGGCAACTGCGAGTTGTGCACTATCTGCTGGGCATTGGTGCCAAGGAACAGCTGCGAGATAATACGGTCCTGCTCGGTGTTGATAACCACGAGGTCGGCATTGATGTTCTCGGCATAGGTCAGCACTGCGTCGCTATAGTTGGTGTACTTCTGCACGGCGGTCACATGCTTGACACCCTCGTGAATCAGATACTCCACCGTCTGGGCCATGTAGACATTCAGCTGCGGGGTCTCTTCGGGATATTCCTGCAGCCCCAGCACATGCACCTCCGAGCCAAACATCTTGGCCATGGTGGCAGCGGGCGGCACCTTTTGGCGCGAGTTGACATTCACGCGGATGGGCACCACAATGCGCTCCAGGTCTTTGTGGAAGTTGAACCCCTCGCGGATGGTCAATACCGGCACGGGAGCCTCCTGCACGATGCGTACGGCGGTGCTGCCCATCCAGTATTTCTCAAAACCCGATGCACCGTTGGTGCCTATCACGATCATGGGCGAGTTCTCGTGTCGGGCTTCGCGGGCTATCACCGCTGCCACCCGGCCTGAACAGATGTCCCATCTTATCTTGCCGCTCTTCATACGCGGCTGGTTCGTTTCGCACAGTTGTTTCAGCTTGTCCTCGGCCAGCAGCGTCATGAGGGTTTGCTGCTCCTCGTCTATCAGTAGTTTCTCGCGTTTGGCCCAAACTATTTTAATATCGCAGCGCATCTTGTTGGCAATATCTATTGCCAAGTCCAAGGCTACCAACGACCCCTTTGAGAAGTCGGTTCCAACGATTATTGAATTCATTTTATCACTGTTTTTCTTTCCCCTCTATAACGGCCCGAATCCCTTTTTATTTTGACAAAGGGCAGAAAAAAACACTATGTGACGTTTTTTTTGTATCTTTGCATCCTCAAAGGCACACTGCAATGAACACCAATTTAGATGCTACCGGCCACAGCCAAACCGCGCAGGAACGCGAGGTGGAACGCGCCTTGCGCCCCAAGGGATTCAACAGTTTTGCGGGGCAGCGCCAAGTGATTGACAACCTCCGTGTCTTTGTGGGGGCGGCCAAACAGCGCCGCGAACCCCTCGACCACGTGCTCTTTTTCGGCCCTCCCGGCCTGGGCAAGACTACCCTCTCCTACATCATCGCCAACGAACTGGGGGTGAACATCAAAATGACCTCCGGCCCCGTTCTGGACAAACCCGGCGACCTCGCCGGCATGCTCACCTCGCTCGAAACCAACGACGTCCTCTTCATCGACGAAATACACCGCCTCTCGCCTGTGGTGGAGGAATACCTCTACTCCGCCATGGAGGACTACAAGATAGACATCCTCATCGAGTCCGGCCCCGCTGCACGCAGCGTACAGCTCAACCTCAAACCCTTCACCCTCATAGGCGCCACAACCCGCTCCGGCATGCTCACGGCACCTCTCCGTGCCCGCTTCGGCATCAACTGCCGGCTGCAATACTACGACGCCGACACGTTGGCCTCCATCGTAAACCGCTCCGCTGGCCTGCTGCAGGTAAAAATCACCTCCGAGTCGGCCTTCGAGATAGCCCGCCGCAGCCGCGGCACACCCCGCATTGCCAACCTCCTCCTCCGCCGCGTGCGCGATTTTGCACAGGTCAAAGGCGACGGCACCATCACTCTCGATATTGCCCGCTACGCCCTCAGCGCCCTCAACGTGGACAGCAACGGCCTCGACGAAATGGACTTGCGCATCCTCAACACCATTATCGACAAATTTCGCGGAGGGCCGGTGGGCATCAACAACATCGCCACCGCTGTGGGCGAAGACACCGGCACCGTCGAGGAGGTCTACGAACCCTACCTCATACAGGAAGGCTACCTCCAGCGCACACCCCGCGGCCGCGAGGCCACACCCTTGGCCTACCAGCACCTCGGCAAACTCAAAACCTCTGGCCAACAACAATCGCTCAACCTGTAAACACACACCCTCACATACAACTGGCCCTACAGGCCCAATCAGATTAACAATATGCGAACACTGATAAAAAACATCAAGTCCCTGTTGCAGGTGGAACAAACCCCCAGGGCAAAGGTATGCGGCGCCGACATGGCCCACATCGGCCACATCGAAAACGCCTACCTGATAATCGAAAACGACCGCTTCGCCGCCTTCGGCCCCATGGACCAACTGCGCGAAGCCAACGCCGACACCGTCATCGACGCCACCGGCTGCATGGTGATGCCCTCCTTCTGCGACTCCCACACGCACATCGTCTATGCCAACTCGCGCGAGCATGAGTTTGTCGACAAAATCCGTGGCCTCAGCTATGAGGAGATTGCCAAGAGGGGAGGTGGTATCCTTAACTCGGCCAAGGCGACGGCAGCGGCCACGGAGGAAGAGCTGTACGATATGGCCTTGCAGCGCCTCGAGGGTGTGATGCGTATGGGCACGGGTGCTATCGAGATTAAGAGCGGCTATGGCCTGTCAACCGAGAGCGAACTGAAACTTCTGCGCGTAATCCGCCGTCTCAAAGAGAATTCGCCCATGACCATCAAGTCGAACTTCCTCGGTGCCCACGGCATCCCGATGGAATATCGCGGCCATCAGGAAGATTATGTCAATGTAGTCATCAACGAGATGATACCCAAAGTGGCGGACGAGGGTCTGGCCGACTTCATCGATGTCTTCTGCGATCAGGGTTTCTTTACCGTCGAGGACACTGCCCGCATTCTGGATGCCGGCATCAAATACGGGATGCGGCCGAAGATTCACGCCAACGAGATGGCTGTCTCCGGCGGTGTGCAGGTCGGTGTGAAATATGGAGCCATCTCTGTTGACCATCTGGAGCAGATGGGCGACGCCGAGATAGAGTGTCTGAAAGGCTCTGATACCATGCCCACCGTGTTGCCGGGCTGTGCCTTCTTCCTCAACTTGCCCCTCTCGCCGGCCCGCAAGATGATTGACTCGGGTCTGCCTGTATCCATGGCTTCCGACTACAACCCCGGCACCTCGCCTTCGGGCAATATGCAGCTCATCCTCTCGATGGCCTGCATACGTTACCGCCTGACCCCCGAAGAGGCCATCAACGCCACCACCTTGAACACCGCCTATGCCATGGGCGTGAGCGACAAGGTCGGCACTATTGCCGTCGGCAAGAAGGCCAACTGTTTCATCACCGTCCCCATCCCCACCTACGAATACCTGCCCTACGCCTACGGCGAAAACAAGGTGGCACGCACATTCCTTAACGGCCGCGAGGTATGATAAAGGCCGAACACCTCAACAAGTCCTACGGCACCCTCCAAGTGCTGCGCGACATCAACCTCTCCATAGGCGAAGGCGAGGTGGTGAGCATCGTGGGAGCCTCCGGCGCAGGCAAAACCACCCTCCTCCAACTGCTCGGCACACTCGACAAGCCCGACAGCGGCCACATCCTCTATGGCGACACCGACGTCAGCCAGCTCGACGAGAAAGCCCTCTCCCGTTTCCGCAACCGCAATGTGGGCTTCGTGTTCCAGTTCCACAACCTGCTGCCCGAATTCACCGCCCTCGAAAACGTCTGCCTCCCCGCGCTGATAGGCGGACGCAGCATGGCCGAGGCCACCGACCAGGCCATGCAACTGCTGCGGTTCCTTAACGTGGCCGACCGCGCACAGCACAAGCCCGCACAGCTCTCGGGCGGCGAACAGCAACGCTTTGCCGTGGCACGCGCCCTCATCAACCGCCCGGCCGTCGTGCTGGCCGACGAACCCTCGGGCAACCTCGACACCAAGCACGCCGAAGAACTGCACGACCTCTTCTTCCAGCTCCGCGACCAATACCGCCAAACCTTTGTCATCGTCACCCACAACACGGCCCTCGCCCGCAAGTCCGACCGGCAGATAACGCTGCGCGACGGCGCCGTGGTAACCCCTTGACACCCACATATCCCCTCACCAACACCCACCCATCCCATGATACAAAAGAAACAATCGCCCAATCCCCAGGCCGACAGCCGCCCGTCTTCCACCGTCATCTACGGCCTCCGCCCCGTCATGGAAGCCATCGAAGGCGGCGTGCGTATAGACCGCGTAATGCTGCAGAACGGCCTCACCGGCGCACTGGCCACACAGCTCAAAAGCCTTGTGCACGACAAGGGAATCCCCTTCCAGTTTGTGCCCGAAGAGAAACTCAACCGCATGGCACGCGGCAACCACCAGGGAGTGGCCGCACTCATATCACCCATCCCCTTCCACGATGCCATGGAACTCATCCCGAGCCTGATGGAAAGCAAGGGCAACCCGCTGGTGCTGTTGCTCGACCACATCACCGACGTGCGCAACTTCGGGGCCATAGTCCGCACGGCCGAGTGTGCGGGGGTGGACGCCGTCATAGTGCCCGACCACGGCAGCGCACAGATAAGCAACGACGCCGTGAAAACCTCCTCGGGCGCGCTCCTGCGTGTGCCCGTGTGCCGCGAGAGCAATCTCAAAACCGTACTCAACCTGGCCCACCAGACGGGCATGCAAGTGGTGGCAGCCACCGAGAAGGGAGCCTCCGACTACCTTGACGTCGACTTCACCCAACCCACCCTCCTCATCATGGGGGCGGAGGAAAAGGGCATCAGCCCCGAACTGCTCAAAATGTCCGACATACGGGCCAAACTGCCCATCATGGGGCAGGTGCAATCGCTCAACGTGTCGGTGGCGGCGGCCGTATTTGTATACGAGGCCCTGCGCCAAAGGCGCTGACACCGCCCCGGCCGACCCCTTCGGCACGTCCCGCCCCGCAGCCGCAACATCCACAACACCGCCCCGTTGCCTGCAGCCTCCCGCCCGTCACCCTGCATCGGGCGGCGGCAGCACGTCTTGCATAAGTAGCAATCGGCAACGTGCAACCCCCTAAGGCCGAGCAGTCTACCGCCTTCCGGCCCCGCGGGGCATACGCCTATTCCTGCCCCATTCCATTGTCCGCCAACCCGCACGCATCGGTCCCTACCGGCAAACGGGACCTTCGCCCGTTGCCGGGTCGTTCCCGCCCCGCTGTCGGGCCGCCCGTCCTTCAGTCTGTCGCCAACAGTTCGTCGTCAGTTTTTCGGCGACGTGTCGAACAACAGTAGAACAATTGCAGACAAACAGGGGTGTAATGAACGAACCGACAGCGAAGGCAAAGCGAACCCACAGGGGGCGACCATGGAGCTGTAAACTGTTAAAAAATCATAAAAATACAGGTCGTGGGGTATCCAAAACGAACGTTATGACTCTTTAAAGTGAAGCCCGTTTGCGCAGCGGTTGGAAGTTGGGGTGTCCGGACAGGGATGAACTGCCCGTGCAATACCCGGAAAACACAGCAGGCGCAAGGGTTAGAAAAGAATGAAAAATAAGGTTGTTTATAAAAAATGTTGCCAAATCGAATTTTATTCGTAAATTTGTAGGCTCGAAAAAGCCACAATCCAACCCGTAAAAGTGGTTTGTTTCGATGTGTAAAATATTGATAATAAAATAGTAATATAATAATAAAAATGAAGAAAGGTTTTTTACTTTTAGGCCTCATTTTTGCGTTTTCAACACTTGTGACGCAAGCCCAAATCTATGAATACTATTCTCAGGATTTCGAGACGGGTTCGCCAGTGAACTACCAGGTGTCAAGTACTACGGCAGCGGCGTCGCAAACCACTATCGTTTCCGGCGGTGACCGTTCGCTGAAGATGACGCATACGCAGAACCAGGAGATTATACTTACGCTTGATACGATTGACTTTTCAGCCAACAGGAACCTGAATTTCTATACGCTGGAGTTTATGCATATTGCATATGTCGACCCGCTTAAGTGCAATAATAGGTCGATGGTGTGCTATATTGAGGTGAAGCTCCCTACCCAGTCGACATGGATTACGCTGAACAGTACCCACTACAATATGAGTGAAAGCGGCGGTAGTTCGGAGTTCGCCCAGCTGGCCTCTTTCTGTACGGAGTCGTACAGCGAATGGAACCTCAGCTCGGCAGTGTCCAACCAACTATGGAAGAAGGAACGTTTTGACCTTGAGCAGATTTTCCAAACGGTTGACTACCCCAACCGTAAACTCCAGGTCCGTTTTAGGATGGCGCTCAGAAACGTTGCTACGGGTACTGATGGCTGGTATCTTGACGACATAGTGGCCCGGGGGTCGAGCCAGCAGATGCTTACCCCGCGGTTGAGCATGATGTCTTTCCCCGACCATCTGGATTACCCCAGTAGCCGCGGCGCCAAGCTGAAATTGAAGGGCAGTACCTCTGTGGTGCAGGGCCTTGACGGCGACTCGGTGTACGCCGAATACCGTGTGGGCAACAATCCCACAGTGCATCGCACTTATCTGCACCGCTCCGGCCCCAACAACCTGTTTGAGGGTCGCATTCCTTTCTACGGCTACGATACGCTGATGCATTACCATATAGTGATGAGGGACTCGACGGTGAACCACAATACGGGCTATTACCCCACCAATTCCAACCAGTGGATTACATACCGGTGTGTGAGAGGTAAAACCAACACGGCAGGGCCTTCCGGCACCCAGTCCAACAGCTCGGTGTTTCCGTTTCCGAGTTTGGCAGACAACCGGTCGGAGTGGGTGTACGACAGTGTGATGATGGCCGAGATGGGCTTTGGCCCCGGATACATCACCAATTTCCGGTTTATCATGGCTACGGCGCCCAACTCCTCCCGTCTCAGGCTACAGTTCCGAATGAAGAATGGTTCCTATTCGGAACCCCACACCTCCGAGGCTTTTGTGTCTTCAGAGATGCAGGTACCTTACGACTCGAGTTTTCTTATAGAGATGGCGGCGCCCAACTCGTATAGGATGGTTACGCTTCAGGATACTTTCTTCTATTCGGGTTCGGACTTGATTATGCAGGTGATGTACCACAATTCCATTAATCCGTCGGCTGTTCCGCTTAAACATATCCCGGCCCCTAATAACAAGCAGTCACTCTACTGTACAAGTGGTGAGGCCAGTATGGGGTACAACATTTTTAATAACATCGCCGACATGGATCGGGGTACCCTTGCAGCACAGCGTCCATGGATTCAGTTTTATGAGACGAAGAACCTTCCGCTGATGAGCGACTGCGGTGTTTCAGGCCTGATTTATCCCAGTTTCGATACTCCCTGCAACATCGGTACAGACTCTGTGGTGGTGTGGCTGAAGAACTTTGGCGTTTACCCCATTAGTGCTGTGAAGCTTTGGTATAGGATTGACAACCAGCCGCCGGTGTCCTACGACTGGACAGGCAATCTGGTTGCCGGCGACAGTGTCCGTGTGCATCTCAACGATAACCAGACTTTCTCAGTGGGTTACCACACTATCCGCGCTTGGGTTGACGATACGATTACGCTGGCCAACGACCAGTCGCGTGTGCGCGACCATGAACCCTATAACGACACATCGTTTGCACCCTTTGCTGCCTGCGACGGTCCTTATAGTGGCGAGCGTACGGTGGGTACAGGCTCCGGGGCACATTTCGCTTCGCTTGAGAATTGCCTCTATGTGCTGAGCCGCTGCGGTATTGACGGCCCCCTGACCATCAAGCTGCCTGCTGGTTCGTATGGCATTACCAAGTTCCCGTATATCCCCGGCACGTCGGAGACAAATCTTGTGACGTTTGAGCCGTCTACGCCTACCGGACAGGTGACGTTCCGTCGTCCCCGCCAGGGTGTGACGACCAATGAGCCGGTGCTGGTGGACATGACCGAGGCAAGAGGCATCCGTTTCAACAGGATTAATTTTAACAACGGACGTTTCACCGACAACCGCTGCGATGTGCTGGTTCAGTTGGGCGACCACAGTGCCAATTGTGTGTTTGAGAATTGCACGTTCTCGGACAGCAACACCATTACCACCGCTGCCCAGGCTTTGCTGCATACGGGCGAGGCTGACTCGGTGACGGTGCGCAACTGCACGTTCTACGGCGGTACGATTGGCGCGGACATCAGGGGTACGGCTCCCGACATCCGCTCCGTTGGCAATGTGATTCAGTTCTGCACGTTCGCCAATCAGTCTAACACGGCAATCAGTATCGTGAATCAGGAGCGTGTGCTGGTGGACAGCAACTATGTGAACGAGGTGAGAACCAATGCCAGCTATACTATTTTGGGCCAGTATATATATAATGGTAGCCGCATTACCCGCAATAAGGTCTACTCCACTCGCGGTTCGAGCTGTATCGGCGTTTCGGACATGCACGGCACAGAGTCGGACTATTGTATCGTTGCCAACAACATGTTGGTGTCGGTGTTTGACGGTACCACCAATATGCTGACCACTCCGCTGAATATCATCAAGGGTTCATACATGAAGGTTGTCTTCAATTCGGTGCGTATGAATGCCCCGCAATTTGTGAATGTGGCGGGCGCAACATTGGGCGGTGATATTATCAGCAATTCTTATTTCCAGAACAATGTCATTGCCGTGTTCGATACGTCGAACTACGCATTCAATTACATGCCCGGCAGCAATGCGGCCACGCTGCATGTGGACCACAACTGCTACTATTCCGTCAGTGGTGTCTTGAATAAGATGTCCGGTACCAATTACCATAACATCAACACGTGGCGCAACGCGCTGCCTACGGATGTGGGTTCGGTGACGGGTAATCCTAACTACACCAACGGCTCGCGCGTGGATCTGCGTTCGTTCAATGCTTTGTTGCGCAATGTGGGTGTTCCTGTTCCCGAGGTGACCACTGATATGTTTGGTTCGGTGCGTAATGCCACTGCCCCCAGCCTGGGTGCATACGAGGTGACCGCATTGTCGATTGACTTTACTCCCATCGAGTTTGTCACCCCGCTTGAGGACTATTGCGGCGCACCCGCCACAATCCCGGTTGAGGTGGCCATCCGCAACACGGGTAACGGCTCTTATATCAGCAGTAGCAATCCGAACAATCCTATCACGGTTTATTATAGTATTGACAATGGTCCGGTGCAGACGTTCACGATTAACCGCAACGTGGGTCCCGGCGATTCCATACACTTCCTTTCCACCCGCACGATGTCTCTGCCCAGCGGCTCGGGCAATACTGACCGCACATACGTGATTAAATGGTGGGTGAAGTGCCCGCTCGACCCCGACGACTTGAACGACACTTCGATTTACACTGTGATTTCCCGGTATGCGGCACCCGCTCCCGCACCTATTAACCAGAATGTGGCTTACAATACCACTGCCTCCATTTTCCCCTCAGTTGGCATAAACATGTGGCCGGTCAGCTACTATACTTCGGGCAATGGACGCCAGCAGCGGTCGGGTATTTCGTGGTACCATTCGATGGATGACACGGCAAAATTCTTCTATGGTCCGGTGCTTTATACCACTCCGCTCTATGC
>Ga0310697_10001268_pt1 | contig 30455 bp, 32 predicted proteins | sample 172DNAGHGlowgp2_FD_203883 | JGI IMG/M metagenome (GOLD analysis project Ga0310697, IMG submission 203883) | Sheep rumen microbial communities from Palmerston North, Manawatu-Wanganui, New Zealand - 1728 DNA GHGlow gp2 (v2) (version 2) | ecosystem: Host-associated > Mammals > Digestive system >... | reverse complement strand
CTCATTTGTAGTTGCAGCATCTACAGCGTTCTGTGCTTCAGACAGGTCGATATCTGACTTGATGGCAAGGATAGCATCCTTGACACTGTTGAAGCGAGCATAGTTAGTCTGCAACGCCTTAGCAGTATTTGTTGCCTCCAATATGGCATTGGCGGCTGTGGCGTAATCTGCTGCTGTCGTATAAGTCTTGTTGTTTTCTGTTACAACAGCGGCGAGAGCATTATAAGCTGCAGTAGGAACGGTGCCTTCAACAGCTTCAGCTGCTTCAACGGCTGCTGCCAGCGTGGCAGCAAACTCGGAAAGGTCGAGACCGTAATAGTAGAGACGGAACTCATCCCAGATGGCCCAGTCACCACCATTGTTGGTCTCACGCTTGATGCCAAGGTTAAGGGTGCCTCCGGAAAGAGTGAATGTGCCTGTAGACTGGCCAGCGAAAGCATCGTCCTCATGAATGGCAGTCCATTTTGCCTCTTTGCTGGTACCACGGCTGGTGGTGTTATCCGACTGGATTGCCTTTGAGGTGTTGTTGGCAAAAATATAGGTAGTGCCATTGGTGCCAAATCCTGAACACTTCAGTTCGTATGTTCCGTCGGGCAGACCCGTGATGGTCTGAGAAACGCTGAAGGTGTTGTTCCAGGCTTCATTGCCATAATACTTATTGGCAGAAGCACCAATCCAAACCCAGTTGCCTCCGTTATGCGTAGGAGTCCAACTGCTGTTGCGTCCGTCATTACGGGCAAAGCTACGACCCTGAATAAACACGGATACATCCATGGGATCTGTTGCAGAATAAGTCTTTGCCTGCATAGCAGCCTTGAAGTCATTGAGCGACACTAATTTCCACCAAGACTTGTTGTCACCAGTCAAAGCACCATAGACAACATCGTTCAAAGCATCATTGGCAACCAGATACGAATCACCGTTCTTAATCGTATAGGTATTGCTCTGGCCTTCAACAGCGTCGAAAGTCCAAGGAGTAGGACCACCATCGCACCAAGTGCTCGTAGCCAAATAATGGTTATTTCCACCATTCGAGACGTTGGTGTTCAAATTGTAGGCACCACCATTCAGTTCGAACGTGATGTCCATACCGAAACCAGCCTGTAGATAGGCATTGGTTCCCCAGTTCTCAGCAGGGTCGCCATTGTTGATGAACTTCTGAGCACCGACATTGTAGAGCAGGAACGTGCCTTCTGCAGGCTCATTTCCTGTCCATGCCTGTGCCCACGTTGCGGCGTTCCCCAATATCAGGGCGCAAGCCGCGATCAGTAGTTTTAGTTTGTTCATACGTTAAATATTTAGTTAGTAAAATAAAAATTGTTTTGTTATTTGCTTACCCAGTTTTCTATTGTGACGTTAGGCAGTCTGCCAAGATGTTTGATATTATCAGATACCACAATCAGATTATTTCTAATGGCAGTTGCCCCAATCAACAGGTCGAAGTCGTCGATTCTCTTTCCGCTTTCTTCCAGTTCAGCCCGGATATCTCCGAAAATCGGCAAGGAAGGGTATATCGGAAGAACCTGAAACTTCTCTGCCACAAAATCTACATCTTTCAAGCGTTTTGCTTTTTGGTCACTCTTCGATGCTCCATAATACAATTCCGCAATAGTAATCTCTGAAACGAAACAGTTTTCAGGATTTGCCTTAATCACAGCTTCCCGAATGCCAAATCTGTTTTTCAGCATGAAGATGCAAATGTTTGTATCAAGCAAGTACTGTTTCATCTTAGAAATCTACCAGTTTACGGGTTTCTCCTGTTGTTCGTGCCGCATAGATGCGCTTAACCTCTTCTTCTGCCGTGACATTGTCGTCCCACGCATTGGTGAGGCCATCAAAGAAACTCATGTCAGCCTTCTTGGCTTTGCTTTTCTTCATGAGTGCAGCAGAGAGACGGTTGATCATGTCAAGTTTCGCCTGATTGCTCTGTGAAGCCATCAAGCGGTAGATCCATTCTGTATTATTAATTGCTATCGTCGACATTTGTCTTCTCCTTTCTCACTACCTCGTGCTATCGTTGCTCCCTTTCAGCCTTTCAGGGCACAAGCCGCCATCAGTAGTTTTAGTTTGTTCGTATATTAAATAATCGCCAACTCCGAGAATCTTGCTGATGTTTTATTCGCCAGGATCTCCGCATATTCCTCCAATATTTCAGTGGACACGCACAAGTTGTTTCTTCCATCCAAGAACGAAATCCACAAATCATGATAGGAACTTCTTCGTGAAATGCATTGTATAAGGCTGTTGGTATCAAGTACTAAACGTGCCATGTAGCTCTGCCTTTATGCAAGTCTTCTTTTCTAAGCTCATCGAGCCGTTCCTGATTCAAGACTCCCTCAGCCCACAAACGGTCTGACTCTTCGTCAAGCATTTTCTGGAAGTGTCTGGTCAGCACCTCCTGCACCTCCCTGGCATGTTCTTCACTGTTGTTGAAGGAGAACATCTTCAGCAGATGCATCTGCGTTGGATTTAGTGTTGCAGTCTGGTTCATACTCTATTTTGTTTTCCTACCTTCAGCAGCCGTCGTCTTGTCAGGACGCTTGCCGCAATCAGTAGTTTTAGTTTCGCTCGTACGCTATTTGGTTTGTTATTTCACTTGTTAGTGCTTCGTTAGTAATAGTCTGTGCATACGCACACGAAAAGACTTCGCGCATGTGCGCATTCCATCCTTAAATTACAAAATCTGTGCAAATATACGAAAAAGAGCGGCTACCCCATGCAACAGGATGTGAAAATTAAATAAAGATAGGCTGATTTTTGATTTTTTAACCGTTTACGTTTACGTAAGGACTCATCAGAGGACCGCAAAAAAACGAATTACATGAATGAGAGTTTTTTCTTATGTCTGCGACGCTACACGAATGACCATAAATGAAACACGAATTAATCATGAATTTTAATAAAAAATTTATGAGACATTCATGGTCATTTGTGGCTATTTGTGTAACGCCGTAGGCAAAAGGATCTACCGCTCAAGAAAGGTTCGTGCTGAATTAGCGGGTAATTCAGCACGAATTGCGGCCTAATTCAGCACGAATTAGACCGCAATTTAGGCCGAATTATAACACACTGAAAATGAGCGTGTTACAAAAGACGTTTCTCTTTAGAACATGCCTGCGTAGTTGTGAAGCACGAACATCAGGACATAGGCCACGAGGGTGCTCGTGATGACACAGATGAGTCCGGGCATCATGAACGAGTGGTTGAGCAGGTATTTGCCGATGACGGTCGTGCCGGAACGGTCGAAGTTGACCGTAGCGATGTCCGACGGGTAGTTGGGGATGAAGAAATAGCCGTAGACGCTGGGCAGTACGCCGAGGAGTATCCATCCCTCAATGCCCAGTGAATAGGCGAGGGGCAGCATGGCCACGACGACGGCTCCCTGCGAGTTGATGAGCACGGAGACGAGGAAGAACACCATCGCAATGCTCCAGGGATACTCTTTCACGATGTCAGCCAGCATGGCCTTCATCTCAGTCATGTAGTTGCCGAAGTAGGTATCGGCCAGCCAGGCGATGCCGTAGATGGCGACGACTGCTACCATGCCGCTCTGCCAGACAGGGCCTGCGACGGCTTTCTTGGGCTTTGCCTTGCAGAAGATGATCATGAGCGCTGCTGCCGAGATCATGACAATCTGGATGACGATATTCATGGCCAACGGCTTGTCGAACCACTCTGTCATGCCGGTCACGTGTACCTTGGCCTGCACCAGATTATTGGCTGTCAGGGTGAGACCCTCGTCAATATAGAGGCCCTCGGAACCCTGAACGGCACGGAGCGTGTCGTAGGAAGGCAGCGCGTTCTGGAAGCAGGCGAAGAACACGATGATGGCCAGCGCACCAAGAAATACGAACACGGCATTCTTGGCCGACTGCGGTATTTCTTTGTCGAGCGTGGTGGCCGACGATCCGTAGATGTACTTGTATTGTTCCGGATCCTGGAGGCGCTTCTGGAACTGCGGGTCTTTGTCCAGATCGAGTCCGCGGCGATAGGAAGCGGCGGCAGCGGCCATCAGTCCGCAGATGCAGGCAGGCAAGGAGATCATCAGCACCTGAGGAATGGCAATGTCAAACCCGTTGGCATTGCTGATGCTGACGAAAGCCACGACGGCGGCAGCGATGGGCGAACAGGTGATGCCCACCTGCGAGGCGATGGAGGCGACGCCGCAGGGGCGCTCGGGGCGTATGCCTTTTTTCAGGGCGATGTCGCAGATGATGGGCATGAGCGTGTAGACCACGTGACCCGTTCCGACGAGCACGGTGAGGAAGAAGGTGCAGAGGGGAGCGAGGAACGTGATGCGGTCGGGGTGCTTGCGCAGCATCTTCTCGGCAATCTGTATCATCCAGTCCATGCCGCCCGATGCCTGCAGCATGCCGGCGCAGGTGACGGCGGCAATGATGATGTATATCACGTCGGTGGGAGGATTACCGGGCTTCAAGCCGAATCCGAACACGAGAATGGCCAGTCCGATACCGGAGATGGCGCCCAGGGCCAGGCTGCCGTAGCGGGAGCCTACCCACAAAGCCAGCAACACAACGAATAGCTGGACGATCATTAATACTGTCATAATTGTTTTAGGTTTTAAAGACTATTATTTGTTTATTTCATGGATATATCGTTGCAGACGGGCGGCCCATTGCCGATAGCCGTCGGGCGAGAGGTGGAGGCCGTCGCGCGTCAGCTGCCGGCGGAGCACGTTGGAGTGACGGCGGGTGAAGTGGGGAAACAGATTAATGTAGGTGATCTGCTGTTCCTGACAGTACTGGCGCAGCAGCCGGTTGATCTCAGGGATGTCGTTGGTGCGCCCCTTAAGGGTCTTCCATCGCCCGAAAGATTCATTGATAGGCAGCAGGCTCTGCACGTAGAGGCGGGTCTGGGGAGCGCCCGCACGGATGGTGTCGATGAGTGCCCGCACCTTCTGGAACACCTCGTCGGCGGTGAGGCCGTGACTCAGGTCGTTGGTGCCGCAGAGCAGGAAGACGGCCTTGGGCCGGTGGGGCAGGATCTGTACCAGGCGGTTGGTCATGCCGAGGGCATCGTCGCCGATGATGCCGCGGTTCACGACGTTGGTGGTGCCCAGACGGCTGTTCCAGTCGCCTCCGAACTCGGTGAGACTGTTGCCCAGCATAACGATGCTGGTGCTATCCAGGTCAGTCATCAGCTCGAAGGAGTCCACCCGTTCGTTGTAGTGAGGGGTGAAGCGGTAGTCGACATGCTGTCCGCTCATGGCGAGAACAGCGAGCAGGAGCAGCGAGACGAGGCTAATCTTTCTTTTCATTGGCTTGCTGTTGCTGTTTCATGATGGCGCGCACCCGGTTGACGAACTTCTGTGTGCGCTGGATGTTATAGCCGATGCCCGCCTTCCAGAGGCGGCAGGCCTTGTCGATGTCATTCTCGGGGTTGTACTTCGACATGATGACACGGAACATCTCTTTCGACTTCTCGGGACTGCGCCGGTCTTCGTAGGTGAAGCGGCGGCTGTCGCCCCGCTGCTTCAGGATGTTGTTGCACTCGCGAACCATCACGGGGGCAATCTGAAGGATGCCGAGATACTGGCCGCAGCGGACGTTCGGCTGGTGGCGGCTCTCGATATAGGCGATGGCATTGATCACGGGCTCCCAGTCGAAAGGCTCCTGAGCCGGCTGCCCGTTCTCGTCTTGTGCCGTTGCGCTGATTGCTATCCACAGCAGCAGCGCCAGTGTTTTTAGTTTGTTCATAGTCTTCGGTTTTTTGTTATCAGCTCGTCAGAACTGGAAATAGATAAAAGGTTGAATAGAACTGCTCTTGGTCTGGATGACCAAGTAGATGGCCATCACCAGCACCAGACCCTCGAGAAGCAAGCCGCCCCGTTCGAGCAGCCTGACGCTGCTGTCTTTCCATACGCGGGGCAGGAAGTGGCTCGCATAGCCCACGGCAATGAGGAGCATCACGTATCGGTAGCCGTCAATCACGTCCCAGAGCATCTCCATGTGCATGTTGGTAGCCATCTGACTGATCATGAGCAGGCTCTTGTCGAACGTGGTCTGACGGAAAAAGATGAACGTGAAGCAAATGAAATGGAACGTCACCAGCATGGCCAGCAGACGGCGAAGGCCGTGGGAACTGTAGTGCTTGTCGTGGTGAAGCACCTCGCTACGGAAGAACTTGTGGGAAGCCAGAGCCACGCCGTGCATGCCGCCCCACGCCACGAAGTTCAGACTGGCGCCATGCCAGAGACCGCCGATGAGCATGGTCGTCAGCAGGTTGGCATAGGTACGCAGCTTGCCCTTGCGGTTGCCGCCCATGGAGATATAGATATAGTCGCGTATCCAAGTGGAGAACGACATGTGCCACCGCCGCCAGAACTCGGTGACGCTGGCACTGACGAAGGGCGAGTTGAAGTTCTGCGGGAAGTGGAAGCCCAACAGGAGGGCAATGCCGATGGCCATGTCGCTATAGCCCGAGAAGTCGCAATAGATCTGAAGCGTGTAGCCATAGATGCCCAGCAGGTTCTCAACGCCTGAGTAGAGGCTGGGATTCTCGAAGATGCGGTCTACGAAGTTCAGGCTGATATAGTCGCTGATGACGCATTTCTTCAGCATGCCAATGGTGATGAAATACACGCCCCGCGCCATCATCTCGCCCGTCACCACGGGCACCCGCCGTATCTGCGGAGCAAAGTCGCGGGCCCGTACGATGGGACCGGCAACCAGCTGGGGGAAGAACGACACGTAGAAGGCATAGTCGAGCAGTGAACGGACAGGCTGAAGCTGTCCGCGGTAGATGTCGATGGTGTAGCTCATGCTCTGGAACGTGAAGAAGCTGATGCCCACAGGCAGGAAAATGTCGTAGGGCTGGAAGTTGCCTCCAATGCAGTCGGCAATGAGCTGTCCGAAGAAGTTCGTGTACTTGAAATAGCCGAGCAGGCCTAAGTCGATGAGCAGGCTCAGCGTGAGCAGCCACTTCCGCGGCGCTTTCCGGCCGGGATGGCACTGCAGGTGGCGGTAGATGGCACCGGCGATGAGATAGTCGCTCAGGGTGACTACGGCCAGCAGGAAGAAATAGAAACCGCTGCTCTTGTAATAGAAATAATAGGAGAAGCAGGTGACGAAGAGCAGACGTGCCGTTGTCTTCTTCTCTAACAAAGCATAAACGAGCGTGAATCCCAGGAAAAGAAACAAGAACAGCGACGAACTGAAGATCAACGGTTCGTCTGATTGATAAGTAAGCTGATGTAGAAGGGCATCAATCATAGGGTTGTTCAGTTTCGTTTTCCGGCTGGTGCAGGCTGTCCTCCGGCAGAGGCAGACTGTTTTCTGTCTGGCGCCGATAGTTCTCCACCCCGGCCTTGACCGACTGGAAGATATGTTCGGCAATCACCTTTCCACCTTTGTAGTTCATGTGGGTATAGTCCTTGGCCGCCAGTCCCTTGCGCACGAAGTCCACGATGGCATCGTCGCCACCCATGGCCTGGTGCAGATCGAAAAAGGCCACGCCACACTCGGCCGCCATGTTGCGCTGGAAGCCCAGCAGCCGCTTGATGCCGCTGACTGTATGGATACCGCGGGGACCGCGTTGTGCTCGGTCGGGACAGGAGAACACCACAATGCCTGCGTCGGGGAAGGCCTCTTTCATGTGGCTGACCACCTCTTTCATGCGGTTGACATAGTGCCGACACTGGGCATCGGTAGAGTTGTTGTCGACCACGTTCAGGCCGAACTGCAGGATGATCATGTCATAGGAACGGTGGCGGGCCAGGCTCTTCAGGGTGCTCATCGGCACCGAAGTCAGCTTGAAGCCCGGCGAACCGCGCATGCTATAGTTATCGACAGCCACACCGCTGTCACCATCGAGCGTCACGCCGAAAAGGCGCGTCTGGCGGGAAGCTTTCGGGAAGCGATAGGCAATGTTGTGCATAACGCCCGTGGTCTCCAGCACCTGCACCTCGCCAGACGGGGCGAAGTCGGTCCGTTCGTATGCTTCCCCGTTCTGGCTTACCGCCACTGAAAAGGCGGTATCTGTCATGAAGAAGAGGGTGGCACGGCTCCATCTGCCGGCATGCTCACGGTACTTCGTACTGGCCAGTCGCAGGGTTGCTCCGTCATCGGCGTAATAATAACGCTGGTTCAGGGCCTGCAACTTCGGATTAAACGGCTTCTTCGTGCAGACGTTCTCCGTCAGAAGGGTGAAACGCGAGCTGACCGTAGGCCGCTGTGTACCCACGCCCCCGCCGCAGTCGACCCATCCGGGACCATTGCCGCCATACTCAGCCTGCATGGCCTCGCGCAGATCGCAGGTCACAATGTCGCTTTCAATAAAGGAATCACCGAAATAAGCTATGTGTACACGTTCGTTGCGCTCCCTGATATGGAGCAGCTTGTCGTAAAACCCGGCCATGCCTCCCGTCTTTCCCTCAGAGAAATCCTCGATGAGCACGACGCCTTCCGGCTTGTACAGGGGCACCGGTGCCTTGCGTTGAGGTACCATCGGAGCCACTGTGTCTGCCGACAGCCCGTCCTCCTCGCCAGCTTCTGGCAGCAGGTCGCTTAACAGACAGACAGGACGGCTCTCAAAGTCGCCCGCACTGAATGTGGGCAACTGGTGCATGAGCAGCAGAACCGCCACAACACCCAACGACAGAAGAAAGACCTTTCCTGTAGAACGCATAGCGCAAAATACCAATAGTAAGATTTGCAAAGTTACGTATTTTTTGTCTAACGACAGGTGTCATGAACGTTATTTAACATTAAACAAAATATAATTTACGCTGAATTAGAGGCCAGTTCAGTACGAATTGCCTGCAGAAACTTGCTTTTCTGAAAATAATAACGTATCTTTGCAGCGACCTTTAACTATAAAGAAGTCATGACCATGACCCTTCAAACGTTCAAATGGTTTTGTCTGGTTGCCGCCATTGTTGCCTGCAACGGACAGTCGACGAGGACAACCGATGCCTCCGCCAACGACACGATTGCCGCAGAAGACACTATTCCGCTCGAGCAATTGTTCCTGCCTGACACTTGCTATGCATCGGCCGAGGCACTCAACTACGTAATCGACGATGCCGACTCCCTGCCTGCACCGCTCACCGATCTGGATGACCGCTACGAAAAAGCCAACGGCATCTTGGCCTTCCGCAAGAACCTGCGGCGCAATGCCGACTTCGGAGGCCGCGTAAAAGGTACGCCCACAGAGATAGAGATTGCCTGGACCTTCACTACAGCCTACGACACGACCCACACCAGCTTCGGCCAGTGGGGCGGCGGAACGGGATGGACTGGCCAGCCGCTCTACATGCACTGGAGCGACCGCCAGATGAAGGCTTTCCGCGAAGCGGGCGGCAAGGGTCTCACAGCCGACTTCGGTCCGGAGGAGATCTACGTAAGTTCGCTTTGCGGACAAGGCTATTTCATCAACTATCAGACGGGCAAGCCGTCGCGCGAGCCCCTCGACCTCGGCAACGTGGTCAAGGGTACGGGCTCGATAGACCCGGAATACTACAACCTCTACGTCGGCCAGGGCGTACCCCGCGAGCCGGGTCCCTTCGGCTGCCAGGCATTCGACCTGCTGAAACATGAGCGCACCTTCTTCTTCGGCCGTGACCCGAAGGCAGGGCGCGGCTGGAACGCCTTCGACTCGTCGCCCATCGTCGCAGGAGGCTATCTGTTCTGGGCCGGCGAGAACGGCAGCCTTTACAAATACCGCCGCAGCCAGGGACAGCTCCACAGGGTGAGCGTACTGCGCTACCGGGTGAACGGGGCGGTGCCAGGCATCGAGTCGAGCATCTGCGTCTACAAAAACTACGGTTTCTTCTCCGACAACCGTGGCAACATCATCGGCGTGAACCTGAACACGATGCGCCCCGTATGGCGCTACGACAACTACGACGACTCGGATGCCACGATGGTCTGCAGGGAGGAGAACGGTACACCTTATTTATATACTGCATGCGAGGTGGACAGGCAAGGCAAAGCGGGACAGAGCCACTTCGTGAAGCTGAACGCCCTGACCGGCGAACGGGTCTGGGAACAGCTGATAGCCTGTCAACGGCTGGAACTGCCTGAGAAGACCCTCGACGGCGGCATGTATGCCAGTCCGCTGCTGGGCGGCGGCGACTGCGCCAACCTGCTCTTCGCCCACGTCTGCCGCAACAAGGCGGCAAGAAGCGTAGGCGAACTGGTAGCGTTCAGCACCCAGACGGGCAAGATTGTCTATACCGTGCCCTACGGACAGTTTGCCTGGTCGTCGCCCATTCCCTTCTACAACGAGAAAAACGAGATGTTCGTCTTCACCGGCGACGCCTCGGGCTATCTGCGCATCATCCGCGGCAAGACAGGTGAAGTGCTCTGCAAGAAGCTCATCGGCTACAACTTCGAGTCATCGCCCATCGCCATCGGCAACACCGCCGTGGTGGGCTGCCGCGGCACCAACATCTACAAATTCGTCATCAAATGAGAAAAACCGTCACTACCCTACTCCTCTGCCTGGTCTGCACTGTCAGCACCTGGGCGCAGTACGACCTGCTTTCGGTCAAGAAGAACGTTGTCGACGACGGCTATAACTTCTATGTCTACACCCCGCTCGAATACTACTACACACAGGAAGACACCCCGCTCATCATCTTCCTCCACGGAGCCAGCCTCTGCGGAGGCAACATGAAGCGCGCCCTGCGCTATGGCTGTATCGACGCCATCAAGAAGGGTCTCGATATTCCTGCCCTGGTCGTCACCCCGCACAATCCGAGAGGGGCATGGAGCCCACAAAAGCTGAACAACATCTTGGAGTGGATGAAGAAAAACTACGCGTTCGACTCAACCCGCGTCTACGTGCTGGGCATGAGCCTCGGCGGCTACGGTACACTCGACTTTGCCGGCACCTATCCCGACAAGATTGCCGCTGCGATGGCTCTTTGCGGAGGCAGTACGCTGAAAGACTACACAGGGCTGGGCAAACTTCCCCTCTGGATCATACACGGCACGGCCGACCGGGCCGTCTCGGTCAGGGAGAGTCAGAAGGTGGTGACAGGCATGCAGGAGCAGGATATCACCGGCCGTCTGCGCTACGACTGGCTGAAAGGGGCTTCGCACGGTGCACTGGCCCGCTACTTCTACATGAGCAAAACCTACGACTGGCTGTTCATGCATGCGCTCACCGACCCCGGACGTCCTGTCTACAAGGGCATCACCATCACCCAGCCGGAACTGCAGAAAGCCTATCGCGACATTCAGCGCCGCCTCGACGAGATAGAGCTGGAGAACGACTAAGCCATACTCCGTGATACAACGTCATCATAACCGTTTGATTCTCAATCAGTTATAATTCAGGCCAAATTAGGCTCTAATTCAGCACGAATTAGCGGCTAATTCAGGCCAAATTAGCACGTAATTCATGCTGAATTAGAGACACGCTCGCTCTCGCACTCGCACACATGTTATATAATAAGGTAGAAGAAGACAGTGATGGTCATAGACGAACCGATGAGAGAAAAAGCCCCCACCAACTACGCCTACGGTCTGAACGGATGCCCCATAGTGAGACCTGTAAACGGCATTATAATCCTCAACGGACGGAAAACAACAGACAAAAAACGTGATTGGTAGTTATATTTTGTTAAATAACACTTCCGTTTTGCATTTTGAGAACATACTTATTAGGTGTTTCGAAGGAAACTTTGTACCTTTGCACCCCAAATCGGGGCAATATGCCCTGTTTGTAACTGGTTGAATTCAAACAAATAACATATAATTCATTAAAAAAAGTAAAGTAAACTATGCCTACAATTTCACAATTGGTTCGCAAAGGCAGAAAGGAAATCGTCGACAAGTCAAAGTCGCCCGCCTTGGACAACTGTCCCCAGCGCCGTGGCGTCTGCGTCCGTGTCTACACGACGACCCCCAAGAAGCCTAATTCGGCTATGCGTAAGGTAGCCCGTGTTCGTCTGACTAATCAGAAGGAAGTAAACTCGTACATCCCCGGAGAGGGACACAACCTGCAGGAGCACAGCATCGTGCTGGTTCGCGGTGGTCGTGTAAAGGATCTTCCCGGTGTACGCTATCACATCGTTCGCGGTACACTCGATACCGCTGGTGTTGCCAACCGCACACAGCGTCGTTCGAAGTACGGTGCCAAGCGTCCTAAGGCTAAGAAGTAAACTGACCGGTGAGGGTTAAGTGAATAGCCACAAAGAAACAAAAGAAAAGAAAACGTTTTGCTGGGAATTCTAATATGAAATGCGCATTGTGCCGCATTCGGTAGAGAAAGGTTGAGTAAATGCCCGAGCGCTGGGCGTTGAAGACACAAATCAAAGAACAGCCCCAAGCAGAATCCAAAAACATTAACAAACAAAATGAGAAAAGCAAAACCAAAGAAGCGCGTGATCCTTCCCGATCCCGTGTTCAACGACAAGAAGGTTTCCAAGTTCGTAAACCACCTCATGTTCGACGGTAAGAAGTCGAAGTCGTATGAAATTTTCTACAACTCTCTGGAGATTGTGAAGGACAAGATGAAGGATGCCGAGAAGGCTCCTCTGGACATCTGGAAGCAGGCTCTGGACAACATCACCCCGCAGGTGGAGGTGAAGAGCCGTCGTATCGGCGGTGCCACATTCCAGGTTCCTACTGAGATTCGTGCCGACCGCAAGGAGAGCATTTCAATGAAGAACATGATTGCCTTTGCCCGCAAGCGCAGTGGCAAGTCGATGGCCGACAAGCTGGCTGCCGAGATCATGGACGCATTCAACAACCAGGGCGGTGCCTTCAAGCGTAAGGAAGACATGCACCGTATGGCTGAGGCTAACCGCGCATTCGCTCACTTCCGCTTCTAAAATTAAGAATCAAAAACGAATTGGCACTAATTGTGGAAAATCTTCCATACCGATGAGAATAGTTTTTCTTAATTAGTGCCAATTTATTTTCCAAAAAACAAAGGTAAAAGGACAATGGCAAAACAAGATTTGCATTTGACGCGCAACATCGGTATCATGGCTCACATCGATGCCGGTAAGACAACGACCTCAGAGCGCATCCTGTTCTACACAGGTAAGACCCATAAAATCGGTGAGGTACACGACGGTGCTGCTACGATGGACTGGATGGCCCAGGAGCAGGAGCGCGGTATCACCATCACTTCGGCTGCTACCACCTGCAACTGGAAGTGGAACAACAACAACTACAAGATCAACCTGATCGATACTCCGGGACACGTGGACTTCACCGCTGAGGTGGAGCGTTCACTCCGCGTTCTGGACGGAGCCGTGGCTACATACTCTGCCGCTGACGGCGTACAGCCCCAGTCAGAGACCGTGTGGCGTCAGGCCGACAAGTACAACGTGCCCCGCATCGGCTACGTGAACAAGATGGACCGTTCGGGTGCTGACTTCTTCGAGACTGTTCAGCAGATGAAGGACATCCTGGGTGCCAACCCCGTTGTGCTGCAGGTGCCCATCGGTGCTGAGGAGAACTTCAAGGGTCTGGTAGACCTGATCAAGATGAAGGCCATCCTGTGGCACGACGAGACCATGGGTGCCGAGTATGACGTTGAGGAAATCCCCGCCGACCTGAAAGATGAGTGCGACGAGTGGCGCATGAAGCTGCTCGAGGCTGCTGCCGAATACGACGAGGCGCTGATGGAGAAGTTCTTCGACGATCCCAACTCAATCACCGAGACAGAGATCATCGCTGCCATCCGCAAAGGTACCATCGCCATGGAGTGCACCCCGATGCTCTGCGGTTCTTCTTACAAGAACAAGGGCGTTCAGCCTCTGCTTGACGCTGTCTGCTCGTTCCTCCCCTCTCCGCTGGACACAGAGGCCGTCATTGGCACCAACCCCAACACAGAAGAGGAAGAGAGCCGCAAGCCCAGCGAGGATGAGGCTACTGCAGCACTTGCCTTCAAGATTGCAACCGATCCCTACATGGGTCGTCTGGTGTTCTTCCGCGTCTACTCTGGTAGCGTGAAGGCCGGTTCTTACGTCTACAACCCCCGTTCGGGCAAGAAGGAGCGTATCAGCCGTCTGTTCCAGATGAACTCAAACAAGGAGATTCCCATGGACTCAATCGACGCTGGCGACATTGGCGCAGGCGTAGGCTTCAAGGACATCCGCACCGGCGACACCCTCTGCGACGAGGAGAAGCCCATCGTGCTGGAGTCAATGACCTTCCCCGACACCGTGATTTCTATCGCTGTGGAGCCGAAGTCTCAGGCCGACATCGCCAAGCTCGACAACGGTCTGGCCAAGCTGGCTGAAGAGGATCCCACGTTCACCGTTCGTACCGACGAGCAGAGTGGTCAGACCATTATCTCGGGTATGGGTGAGCTTCACCTCGACATCATCATCGACCGTCTGAAGCGCGAGTTCAAGGTGGAGTGTAACCAGGGTAAGCCCCAGGTGAACTATAAGGAAGCCATCACCAAGGAGGTTGAGATTGAAGAGGTCTACAAGAAGCAGTCGGGTGGTCGCGGTAAGTACGCCAAGATGCTCGTCAAGGTAGGTCCCGTGGACGAGGATTACGATCTGAAGAACAATCCCGGCCTGCAGTTCGTCAACGAGGTGAAGGGTGGTAACATTCCTAAGGAGTTCATCCCCTCTATCCAGAAGGGCTTCGAGGCAGCCATGAAGAATGGTATCCTCGGCGGCTATCCTGTTGACTCGCTGAAGGTGACGGTGGTCGATGGTGGTTTCCACCCCGTTGACTCTGACCAGCTCTCATTCGAGATTGCAGCCCAGATGGCATACAAGGAGGCTTGCGCCAAGGCTAAGCCCGTGCTGATGGAACCCATCATGAAGCTCGAGGTGGTGACACCCGAGGAGAACATGGGTGACGTGATCGGCGACCTGAACAAGCGTCGCGGTCAGGTGGAAGGCATGGAAGAGAGCCGCAGCGGTGCCCGCGTCGTGAAGGCTATGGTACCCCTGTCAGAGATGTTCGGTTATGTAACCGCTCTGCGTACCATCACCTCAGGCCGTGCTACCAGCTCGATGGAGTACGATCACCACGCTCCGCTGTCAAGCGCTATCGCCAAGGCAGTGCTCGAAGAGGTGAAGGGCCGTGCCGACCTTGTGTAAACAATAAAGGGACTTGTTTCCCTGAAAATACAAACCGACAAATCCCGGAGTCATCTGATGATGCTTCGGGTTTTTTTTTTGTAACTTCGCAGCATCAAAAGTATACTTCCCCAATATTGCCTACCGCTCAGAGTTTTAGCGTCATGAAGTTTGCAAGACTCGATGGAATGTGCTATCTTTGTGGCGAAAATTAAAAACCATGATATAACAATGAACATCAGATTAGAAGAACCAAAAGATTATCGTGAGGTAGAGGAGCTCACACGCGAGGCGTTCTGGAACATCTACCGACCTGGATGCACAGAGCATTACGTGCTCAATCAGTATCGCACGAATCCGGACTTCATCCCTGAACTGGATTTTGTGATGGAAGAGGATAACAAGATTATCGGACACATCATGTTTTCAAAAGCAAGCCTCACCCTCTGCTCGGCCGAAGGACGCTTGCAAGGCAAGAACCCCTCTCGCAGTGAAGAGGGGAGTGATTACACTCAAGGCGGAAAAGCTAAGGATGGGGTATCTACTCCCCTCTCCACTGCGAGAGGGGCTGGGGGTGAGGCTATCCCATCCTGGACTTTCGGCCCCATCAGCATCCATCCAGATTACAAGCGTAAGGGCTATGGCTTGCAATTGCTGAAGTATGCAATAGAGAAAGCCAAGGAGATGGGTATTGGTCTTCTGCAGATGGAAGGAAATATCGAGTTCTACCGTCACGCGGGCTTCGACCTCGCCAGCAAGATGAAGATTCACTATCATACAGAGCCGAGAGAGTCTGATGTACCATATTTCCTCGCCCAAGAACTGATACCAGGTTACTGGGGCAAGCGTGAGGGAACCTATTGTCCCCCAAAAGGCTATTTCGTAGCCGACGAGAATCCTGAAGCATTCGAAGCCTACGAAGCCACCTTTCCCCAAAAGAAGAAAGCATTTCAGGAGGGACAACTGCCACAGTTCTGTCAGAGTTGCGGTATGCCGTTGACTCGTATCGAGGACTGCGGTACCAACATTGACGGCAGCACAAACTTCGACTACTGCCAGTACTGCTACAAGGACGGCCGCTTCCTACAGGAATGTACAATGGACGAGATGATTGAGCATTGTTCGCAGTTTATCGACGAGGTGAATAAGCAGATGCCAAAGCCTATGACCAAGGAAGAATACAAACAGATGATGCGCGGCTTCTTCCCGATGCTCAAGAGATGGAGGAAATGACGGCAACAGATTAAGGAGTCTTAAAAGGCTCCTTTTTTTCATGCCATTCATCCCAAAATATACCGTTTATCACACCAACCGTCACAAACTAAGGCCGAATATCCCAAAAGTTTGCGGGGGCTGCTACATCCTCGTACCTTTGTATCGTCAAAAGGACAAATCAATAAAGGATATCGAAATGAAAACAATGAGACTGGCAGCACTGATGGCTGCAATGATGATGACGATGACAAGTTCTGCCAAGACACAGGACTGGGGCGGACGAGTGATTGACGAAAAGGGCGAACCGATGCCTTTCGTGAATGTGGTGCTGCTGTCGCTGCCCGACTCCGCCTTCGTACAGGGCGCGATGACAGATGTGGACGGCGTATTCAAGATTGTGACGGAGGTGAATGAAGGTCTGTTCAAAATAACCAGCGTAGGTTATCAGACCTTATATATCAGCCTCACCCCCTGCTCGGCCGAAGGACGCTTGCAAGGCAAGAACCCCTCTCGCAATGGAGAGGGGAGTGATTACACTCAAGACGGAAAAGCTAAGGATGGGGTATCTACTCCCCTCTCTATGGGGAAGGCTACGGGGGGGCGAGCTCCGCTCGGGATGGAGGGGTCGGGGGAGAGGCTCCTGACCATCCAGATGAAGGAGGACACGCAGCTGCTCAGCGAGGTCGTGGTGAAGAGTCAGTTGCCGAAGACCCAAGTGAAGGGCGATGCCATGCGCACCACCGTCGCTGGTACGATACTGGAGAAAGCAGGAACGGTCTCAGATGCCCTGTCGAAGATTCCTTCGTTGGAGGCTGAGCGCGACGGTGGCGTGAAGGTGCTGGGCCGCGGAGATGCCGAGGTGTATATCAACGGCCGACGGGTGCAGGACGTGAAGGAACTCTCGCGTCTGCGTTCCGATCAGATTCAGCATGTCGATGTGGTGCAGAACCCTGGCGCCCGTTATGCAGCATCAACGAAGGCCGTCGTGCGCATCACGCTGAAGAAAGCGCAGGGCGAAGGCTTCAGTTTTCAGGACAACACCTCTGACTATTACCAGTATGGCTACACGCTGACCAACAACCTTGATGTGAACTATCGCACGGGTGGGCTTGACATCACAGCCTCGTTCTGGGCAGGGCGCTATGGTCATGCAAAGTCGTTACAGGAGCACGAGCTCACCTATTTCGTGGGAAAAGACTATTATAAGAATGTCAACTCGCAGGAATCGAAAAGTATCTGGAAGGGGTTGTCGCCACAGTTGCAGGTAAACTATATGGTCGATGAGAACCACAGTTTTGGTGCCTTCTACAAATACGACCGTCATCCAAGCACCGATTTCAACAGTCATTTTTATACTGACAACTATGTGAATGACAAATTTGACGAGCATTCTGAGAGCCGCATCTGGCAGGATGAGAAATTCAGCAAGCATATCTTCAATGCCTATTATAACGGCAAGGTTGGCCAGCTGGGTATCGACCTCAATATCGACGGACTCTTCGATGATACCAAGACGCCAGGCAGCACCACGGAGACGACCAATGACCAGAATCGCACCATCGAGAGCAACACCAACAGCGGCAACAATTTCTGGGCCTCAAAGCTAATCTTCAGCTACCCCATATTGAAGGGCAACCTCTCCGTTGGCGGCGAGTACAGCTACAACCACCGCACGGATGCCTACACATTCCTGGCCTCCGACTACGTACCCGTCAAGGCCACCGATACGGAGATTAACGAGAAGTCGTCAGCAGGTTTCGTTGAGTATGGCCGTCAGTTCGGCAAGGTGTTCGCCCAGGCAGGCCTGCGCTACGAGCACCTGACGAACGACTACTACAGCCTCACCCCCGGCCCCTCTCCGAGTGGAGAGGGGAGTGAATACACTCAAGGCGGAAATGCAGCGGGTGAGGTAACTACTCCCCTCGCCCATTGGAGAGGGGGCGGGGGTGAGGTTTTCCCCACCGCCACCCTCTCCGCTCCCATCGGAAAGATGCAACTGAGCCTTTCATACCGTCGCGACATCCAGCGTCCGGCCTACTCAAGCCTGACCAGTTCGACCATCTATGTCAATCGCTACACCTACCAGAGCGGCAACCCCTATCTGCTGCCAACCTACACGCACAGCCTCGTGCTCAACGCAGCCTATAAGTGGGCGAACCTGACCGTCAACTACGGTCGCATGAAGAACAGCGAGACGATGTCCACCGAGCCTTTCCCTGGCAGCACGGATCCGCTCATCAGCCTCGTCCGTCCCATCAATAGTGAGGAGGACTACAACCAGCTATCGCTGAGTCTCTCCGCACGCCCTAATTTTCAATTCTCAATTTTCAATTCTCAATTGAAGTGGCATCCCATGTGGTACGCGTTCACCGTCTTCCAAAACTACAAGACGCCGACGGCCGACGGCACTATCAAGACCCTCAACGACCCATACGTCACACTCGTCTGGAACAACGACATCGAACTGCCCCACAGCTTCCGCCTGAGCGCCAACGCCCAGTGGGCCACGAAGGGTGACTACAATAACTTCAGCATCACCGCCCGGCGTTTCGACCTCACGCTCGGCGTACAGCGTGACTTCAACCTCCGACGCCTCGGACAGCTGACTCTCGATATGCGCTGCGTCGATGTTCTGAACACCAACAAGACCGAGGCCGTCATCTATGGTATCCGCGAGCTGACCACATTCAACCCTGCCCGTCGCACCTTCATGCTCGACCTCACTTGGAAGTTCAACGAGGCCCGCTCGAAGTACCGCGGAAGTGGTGCCGGCGAGAAGCAAAAGGCACGTATGTAATGTCGTTTGTCACAGAATCTTATAGGTCGCTTTGCTTGCAAAGAATACCCCCGATGTTTGGTAGTTCCTGCATTAATTCGTAATTTTGCGACGTCAAATAGACAAACAAAATGAAAGTGATATGGCGATAACGAGCGAAAGACTGAGACAGACATTTAGCGAGGGCGGAGCTCAAGAGATATACCGAGAGGTGAAGGCTGCGGGTGATTTCCTGGGCTTTGCCAATCGCTATGTATTCGACACCGACTATCGTGTGGCGAGGAGCGCCTTGTGGGGACTGACGAAGGCCACCGACGGGGAGCTGTCAGAACTACAGGTGATACTCCATGAACTGATAGACCAGGCCATGCAGACAGGGAACTCGTCCGTGAGGCGCCTGACCCTGAACATCATCGAGCGCCTGAAGATAGTCTCTCTCACTGAGGGGAGCGCGAAGGGGGAGGAAAAGGATGGCTTCGCCCATCAGGGTGACGACCTGCGGACAGACTTCCTTGACTTCTGTTTCGAACACATGGTCAGCATCGAGGAGTTCCCCGGCATCCAGACACTCTGCATGAAGCTCGCCTATCGCATGTGTACCTTCTATCCAGAACTGATGGACGAACTGAAGCGCACCCTCGAAACGATGGAGATAGATTATTATAAGCCCGCCGTAAAGTGTCTGCGTAAAAGGATTCTCAGTGGTAAGTTCCGTTAAAATGCCCTGCTAATGTAAATATAGTGAAGATTTCAGGCAAAACGATGACTAATTGAAAGAAAATGCGTATATTTGCGGGCGTAATTATACAAGAAGACGCTTATGAACTTGACAATCTCAATGAATACGGTGCTGAACTTCCTGCACTCGATGGCACTCTCGACGAGCAATAAACGCTGGCTCGCCGACCACTTGTATGAGGAAGTGAGAGCTGAGGAAGAGGCCGCGCCAATAGCCAGGGCCAAGCGGGAACTGACCGAGAAGGAGAAGGACGAACTGTTCTTCAGCGTAGCCGGCGCATGGAAGGACGACCCCGTCGGCGATGAGGTGCTGGAAGCCATCCGTATCGGCCGTCAGCCCGCAAGTTACGAACGTAAACTGGCCTATTTCGAAGAAGATGAGTAAGAGGAAGTATCTTCTTGACACCAACATCTGCATCTTCTTCCTGCAAGGCAAGTACGGCATCAAGGAGAAGATACAGAAAATTGGGCGCAAGAACTGCTGCATCAGCGAAATCACTATCGCTGAACTGCTTTATGGCGCAGCCTACAGCCAATCGGAGAAACACTGCCACGACGTAGAAATCGTACTGGAAAACCTGACCTTAGTTCCCCTTTACGACACTCTGCCGACCTACGCCGAGGTGAAGGCTCATTTGCGCCGTGCCGGACAGTTGATAGAGGAGTTCGACATGCTCATCGGCTCATCAGCCGTCCATCACGGCTACGTGATGGTGACCGAGAACTTTGACCACTTCGAGCGCATTCCCGGAATTGAGATTGAGAACTGGGTGGAGCGTTCGAAGGAGAAGAAGTAAACGAACAGTCACCTTTTGCGTTCCTGAACTGCTATATATATGTGAAGTGACGGAGCAGTGAGAGCCGTCAAGCTTGCTTGAATGGCCGAATCGCGACGGAACTCGATGTAATCAATCGGTTCAAGAAAACAAAAGTTTAACAAGTAAAATAGCAACTACTGCCCTCGCACTACTAATGAGTTTTGGCATCATGAGCATCATCAGTAATGTACAAGACATACTTGCCATTCGCCAAAATGGCATACATATTATTAATAATTATGGATAGTCCCGCAAGGCAACGCTATTTCACGACTTCAGGGCGCAGGATGTAGAGTTTCTGACTCCTTCGTCCCCTGCTTGTGATACCTGTTGAGGGATCGCTTGCCAGTTTCCGGAGCTCTTCTGCTGCCGTCGAACGCGAAAGTCCTGTCAACTGCACATAGTCGGGTACCTTCATAAACAGATTAGTCTTCATGAACTCTCGTGCTTTGGCAATGCGCTCTTCCAGTGTGAATGGCGACTTCTTGAGCCTGCTCTCCCCACCTCTCACCAGCGTACACTTACGGTCGGTATTCCTAATCAGATTCTTGTCTGCCCTATACGACACGCCATTCACAATGATGCTCTTCGCATTACGGCTTGACTCGCCCTCCTCGAAAGCGTCTGGCAGCATGTCGCTCCTCACGCCGAGTTTGGCGTTGAAGGTGCCGATACCGTCCAGTTTCACGGAATACCCTTCCGCCATACACAGAGCCAGTTTCTCACTAACCAGCGACAACACGCCAAGAATCTGGCTCTCGTCCATTCCTCCCTCACGATGGCACAAGCTCACGAACTGCTGAAAGTTCATGGATTGCAACTCCATCTTGTAGCAGGCCTGCGTACGGCCCGTGCCGTTTAAATCGGCTACCTCTCGTTTGATATACTTTGCATACATGGTTTTCGTCGTTTTATTTGCAAAGATAGCTATTGTTCTTAAAAACACCAAACATTGTCGGCGTTTTATTATCCGTTGGTTCTGTTTTATTATCCATCGACGCAGTTTTAGCATCCATAGTCGTAGCTTAAACTTTATCACGTACCTTCAGAACCTTTGTTACGTTCCTTCAGAACCTTTTCTCCGTACCTCCGTTCATTTTATCCCGTAGCACGGAGTCAATAACATACCATTCGTCACACGGAAGGCTCCCCGAAAAACGGGGAGATGGCTTCCGCCGGAGGGGCTATTCATCACATTTTTAAGCAGAATATCCCAGAAATTTGTATTATATGGTCATTCTATGTACTTTTGCACCATCAAAACATCATAAATAACAAAGGATAAAAATGGAACAGAGATTTTGCCAGAGCTGCGGTATGCCGCTCACTGAAAATGTCCTCGGCACCAACGCCGACGGGAGTAAGAACGAAGACTATTGCATGTACTGCTACAAGGACGGAAAGTACTTGCAGGAGTGCACGATGGAGGAGATGATTGAGCATTGCGCTCAATTCGTTGGAGAAGTCAACAAGGGTCTGCCCCAGCCGATCACGAAAGAGGAGTACATCGGACAGATGAAGATGTACTTTCCGCATCTGAAGCGTTGGCGCAAGGAACTGACGATTACTGATGTCGCTCCTGAGTGTGGGCAGGATCGACCAAAGGCCAATCCAGCACTGGCGGGTGTAAAGGACCTGATTGCCAAGATGGCCGACACGCTCCCCATCACCTATATCTCGTCAGTCGATGAAGAGGGATTCCCCTGCACCAAGGCGATGCTGTCGCCACGAGTCCGCAAGGGCATCAAGACGTTCTATTTCACCACCAACACTTTCTCACTCCGCGTGGCCCACTACAAGGCTAATCCGAAGGCCAGCATCTACTTCTGTGATGCAGAGGGCTTCAAGGGCATGATGCTGCGCGGCACGATGGAGGTGCTGACGGACGCCGCCTCGAAAGAGATGATCTGGCGCGACGGCGACGAGCAGTACTATCCCGGCGGCGTGACCGACCCCAACTACTGTGTCTTGAAGTTCACCGCCACCGATGGCCGTTTCTATAGTGATTTCTATCCACGCAGTTTTGTAATTGAGTAAATGATGAACAACAAAGCATTGGTCGTTATCGACATCCAGAACGACATCACCAAGCACTATCGTGACATCATCGGCAATATCAATGCCGCCATCGAATGGGCCACAGCCGAGGGGATGCACATTGTGTATATCAAGCATCATAATATCACGGCTGCTACTCGGACGTTCAAGCCCGGCAGCAAAGGCGAGGAACTGGTGCCTGAAATGAAGGTCGTGTCAGACAACATCTTCGTGAAGACGAAGAGCAATGCCCTTACCAGCGAGGCCTTTTCTGCATTTATTGCAGCGAACGGCATCAATGAGTTCTACGTGGCTGGCGCGGATGCTACGGCCTGCGTGAAATCGACGTGTTTCAATATGCGGAAAGCAGGCTTCACGGTGCATGCCCTCTCCGACTGCATCACCAGCTACGACCTGAAAAAGCTCCCAGAGATGCTCGCCTATTACGAAAGCAAAGGCTGTGAGGTCAAAACGCTTGCCGATTATAAACAATGAAAGAACATTATGAAACAGGAAATCAATCCCAAGGACACCAGTCGGGCGCAGGCCTTCGAATTATGGATGAAGGCTCCCAACCCGATGGTCACTTTCTTCAAGATGGTCGATGTTACGCGATTGGTAAAGTTAAGTAAAAAGAAAGGATACAAGTTCAATATGCTGCTGGACTGGTGCATCGGCAAAGCCGCTTCTTCCATTAAGGAGTTCTATCTTCTCCCTGTCGGAAACAAGCTGATTCGATACGACAATCTCGCGGTCAATACTATTGTCAAGAACAAGGAGGGAGAGGTCTCTTCATGCGACATTCTCTTTGCTGAAGACATTGAGGAGTTCAATCGTCAGTACCTGGAATATACTTCGAAGGTTGCTAAAAGTTGCAAGGACAGAGACCTATCGGGCGAATACATGGTTATTGGCACATCGGCCATTATCGATACTGAGATTGACGGCGCCGTAGGCATGAACAGTGGTATTTTCAATAATCCGTTCATGATTTGGGGAAGATACAGAAAGAGGTGGTTCCGGTACGAATTGCCCATTTCCTTCCAGTTCCACCACACACAGATGGATGGTGCTCACGCAGGAAAGTTATTAGCCAATCTGCAAAAAACAATAGATACGATATGACGGTAACAGGATTGTTTGACATCGGTTTAACACCAACCTTGCTCATCGGCGAGAAGAGTGAAAAGGTATTCCTGTTAGTACACGGATTGCAAGGACGGAAGGAAGATATTCATAAATAAAGGCCATTCGTCACTAATCGATGCAAAAAAACCTAGATATTTGGTAGTTCCTGCAACAATTCATAACGTTTGCAACGTCAAATAGAAATAATGATATGAAGACTATTGTATTGAATACATTAGAGGAGCATGCAATTTCTGATAAGATTAGCACCCTGATTAATGATGGTGATATAGAGGTTATCAACACCTCCGACATGAAGATAGCCCACTGCATGGGTTGCAACCTGTGCTGGCTGAAGACACCCGGTATCTGTGCTATCAAGGATGACTATGAGGGTATCATCAAGAAATTGGTAGATGCAAAGAATCTGTGGCTGGTATCGGATACACGCTTCGGATTCGTGGACTGGCACGGTAAGCGGGTGATGGACCGCATTGTGCCGATGCTGAATATGCATGTGGAGTTCCGTGACGGCTTGGAGCGTCACGAACTGCGTTACCATCCGCTGAACTTCGGTCTTCTATACAAAGGCAAGGCCGACCAGGAGTTTCTCGAAGAATGGAGCCAGCGCGTGGCTTCAAACCTTGCTGGACATTCTTTGGGTGTTTACAAAATAATGAAGGAGGGCGAGCCATGCATGTAGTTATTATCAACGGAAGTCCGCGTGTACAGAAGTTCAGCAATACGGACAAGATTATCCAGTCGTTTGTCAAAGGCCTCCAGGCATCTGGTTCCTCATACAATCTCTATTCGCTGTCGAACCGCAAGGAATGGGATGCAGCACATGCGTCTTTCATCAGCCACGATCAAATCATATTCGCCCTGCCACTTTTTGTGGAGTGCGTTCCCAGTATCATGCTTGAGTTCTTAGAGACACTGCCAACAGAGCGCCAGCAACCAGCGCAGCTGTCGTTCATCCTGCACGGAGGCTTCGACGAAGGGCATCAATTGCGTCTTTGCGAGCAATTCTTGCAGTCCCTCCCAGCACAGTTAGGATGCACCTACGGCGGTTGTCTGGTTCAAGGTGGTAGTTTCCTGATGCGTATGCGAGACGATGAGAAGATGAAGAAAACGATGACCAAGAAACTGGATGCCTATACCAAGATGGGGCAGTCGTTCGTCAGCAATGGCAATTTCATGACCACCGAAGCCTGTAAATTCACTGGCCCTGAGAAGAATCCTTGGATTGTTCACCTGCTGTTCCGACTCTTCATCAAACGTTTTGTACGCAAGAACTTCGAACGTTATGCCCAGCAGTGGGGCTGCACCCGTCCATTGGATGATAAACCATATTTAAGTACAAAAACAAATAAATAATAAGATGAAACACGAGATTATTACATTTGCCGATGTGCAGATTATCGGCATGGCTAAGGAAATTGCATTCTGCAAAGGTCAGGAAGAGTGTCCGAAGTTCTGGGGCGAGTATGTGGAAAGAATCATTAAGCCCGTGTTTATGGAACACAAGGCTCCAGATGCATTTCAGCAGGCAGCCATCGATAACGGCGTCGGCGAGTTCGGACTCTGTACCTGCGACATTCCCAACCACAACTGTATGACCTGTGCCGAACAGAACTTTGGTGCTTGCAGCAGCAAAACTTTCACCTACGTGATTGGCGGTATCTACAAGGGTGGCAGTGTGCCTGAGGGTATGCGACTCTTTCCTATCCGCAATGGTAAGTGGCTGAAGGTTCATTTCGAGGGCGGCATGAAAGCCTTCCAGCAGCAGTACCAGCAGTTCTATAAGGAGTGGCTGCCCCAACACCCTGAATTCCATTGCCCCAACAATACCATGACGATGGAATGGTACAACGGCTCCGACATCGAATCACCCAATTACCAGTGCGGCGTGATGATACCCATACAAGAGTATTCATGAAACAGCCCAAAAGCCGTGCTTGCTGATTATTACATCCTACTTTTTCTCAAGAATATTTGTTTCTTTTGAATATATGCCTAATTTTGTAGCCAAGTTACGAAATCAACGGAAATATTTCTAATCTTTGCTTAAGATAAGAGAGTTTAGAGTATGAGAAGTACGTGGCGCTGAAACGGAAATTCCACACATTGATAATAAGTGGCGCACCCCATCGGATGCGCCATATTTTTGCCATTCGTCACAAATCCCTGCAGTTTATCCCAAATGTATGGCTGTCTCTGCAACAATTCGTATTTTTGTAACGTCAAACAGATAAAACGATGAAACAGGAAATCAATCCCAAGATTACAAAAGACAATCAATACAATATGAATATCATGATTGCATGCTATAGGGAAGAAGCCATCGAATGTGTTAAGGATCATGTTCTCCAGATACATAAGCAAATATATGCCAAGTATGAAGGGGATTTTGACAGGATCTATACGGAAGGGTACAACAGCAAGTCCTATACGGGTAGGGTGATTGAGCCAGGGAAGGTGTATGAACTGACTTATCTGGAATGTACGTGCCCTAAAGTTAAATGTGGGCTGAGAAACCATCCGCAGCAGTGTGAGTGCTCACGACAGAGCATTCTATATATCTTGTCGCAACTTGAACCGGACAGCCAATTCGATGTTCGGATTGAGAATACGATTCTCAGGGGGAGCGACCGCTGTACTTTCAGAATAACAAGACATGAAGGTTATTGAATTAAATATCAGTGTCAGGTCACCATCATGCTTGATGGAGAATATTGGTTCCATACACCAGAGCAGCTTGCTATTTTGAAAGCATGGGAAGAGAAAACAATAATATCGAAAAAATAGGATTGCAAACAAAATGGCTCAATTGCCGAACATCATAACGCTACTCAGGATTGCGGGCTCTCTTGGTCTGTTCCTTTGTGATGTGACGGGTGCAGCATTTTGGATATTCTATGGTCTCTGTGGCATCAGCGACATAGCCGACGGATGGCTGGCCCGGAAACTGAAGTGCGTCACCAAGACGGGAGCGTTGCTGGATAGTCTGGCAGACATCTGCTTCGTAGCGTGTTGTGCATGGAAGCTCCTGCCGATACTCGAACTGCCGCAATGGCTGTGGCTGTGGGCTGGAGTAATCGCCGTGATCAAAGTCGTGAATCAGCTTTCGGCACTCGTGATGTACGGGCATTGCTGCTTCCCTCACACCACAGCGAACAAGTGGGCGGGATTCCTGCTCTTCATTGCAGTCCCCTTGACATATTGGTCTATCATCCCCATCGTCATTGTGGCCGCTATCGCCACGTTTGCCGCTGTTCAAGAGGGACATTATATAAGACGGAACGCTCCCCGCTAAACGGGGAGGCAGCGGACTCCGAGCTTGCTCGCCTGAGCACCCGCTCGGCATCCCGCAAGGGTGACGCTTGCCAAAGCAAGAACGGAGCGCAAGAAGCCAAAGGGGAATAGAGAAATGGCTTGATGTACGAACACTGCTGTTTCCCTCATACAAGGATGTTTTTTCTGCACTTTTCCAACGAAAAACATCATAATATTGGGAACTTTTCGTATCTTTGCACACAAAAGCGTACAAAACTTAGCGGCAGCTCAGCCGCTCGGCGACGTAGGAGACGCTTGCCTAAGAATTGAATTAAGCTCCAATACATTCGGTTTGCACGAGCTTTGCCCATAAATTTAATTGAAACATATATGAGTTACTCAGAAATGGCACAACTGGAATTGATGAACGCTGCGGCCAACGTTACCTCACAAGAAGACCTTGACGCACTGCGGCTCACCCTCTCGCTCTTCTTCGCTGAGCGGGCACAAAAGGCTATAGACAAGATGTGGGACGAGGGAACCTTCGACCAGAAGAAGCTCGACGAACTGCGCGGCCAGCATCTGCGCACACCCTATAAATAAAAAAGAATAAGACGATGCGCCTCATAGTTCTCGACACCAACGCCCTCATTCAGGCTCTGCCCACGCACAGCCAGTACCATCGTATATGGGCAGACTTTCTGGCGGGCAAATATCGTTTGTGCGTCAGCAACGAGATACTGACCGAATACGAGGAAATACTCGCCATGCATACCTCGCCGGCTATAGCCCACAACGTGGTCGAAGCCATCGCACATCATCCGCTGATTGTCTATCGCGAGTCTTTCTTCCGTTTTCACCTGCTTAGCGACATCGATAAAGACGACGATAAGTTTGTGGACTGCGCCATCACCGCCGGTGCCGACTACATCGTTACCGAGGACAGCCACTTCGACCACCTGAAAAAGATTCCCTTCCCCCAACTCAATGTCTTAACGCTCGATGAGTTCAACGAAACGCTAAAACAATAAAGAATGGAGAGGCTTTACCTTTATTCTTTACGCGGCCTTGCCAAGCTCATATAGCCTTTCGGGGGCGATGTCGGCGCCGTTCTTCCAGAAGATGGTGTCTTCGAGACCGAACTGAATGAACTCTTTCGGGTCGCGCAGTTCCTCGAAGGCGGGATAAGAGAGCTGCGGCGTGAGGTCAACCTTCAGCGTCTCGCCGGTACTGAACGTGCAGAGCAACGTGTAGTCGCCCAAATACTCTACATCTGTAACTGTCAATAGCATAGTTTTGTCCTCCTATTTTATTTTGGTTATTTTCTCGCCTCGCTACGCACGTCCCCAAAGCGCCTGATGTTGTCGTTATAATCGTTTACGTCGGCAAATATACACATATTTTCGTAAACAATCAACATTATTCCTTTAAAAAGTGACAACATTTTATGTGATGCGAATATTCATGTAGACACAACGTTCTCATAATCAGACGTTTACAATTCAGCCTGAATTGGCCGACAATTCGGGCTGAACGATGCGGCAATTCGCACTGAATTAGACGACAATTCAGGCCGAACTGCAAAACGATCGAACTAAGCCCTGAAAAAACATCATATATATGCAGTTTTCAAAAGGCATACGCCCCGCACTCGGCGACACAGCAAAACGTCTCTGACCATAGAATTTGAAAAACGATTCGGCATGGCAGAATAAAAACAAAGAAAAAAATTTGGAGAATACAGAAAAAACACGTACCTTTGCAGCCCGAAATAAAAAACGGCTTGTCGCTGAGCAAATGACTCTTTAGCGGCAACCAGTAAAATTAAAAAGTTTAAAAATTAAAAAATCAAAAGACAATGAGTCAGAAAATTCGTATCAAGCTGAAGAGCTACGACCACAAACTCGTAGACAAGTCAGCAGAGAAAATCGTGAAGGCCGTAAAGGCCACAGGTGCTATCATCAGCGGTCCTATCCCCCTTCCCACCCACAAGCGCATCTACACCGTCAACCGCTCTACCTTCGTCAACAAGAAGGCTCGTGAGCAGTTCCAGTTGAGCGACTACAAGCGCCTCATCGACATCTACAGCTCTACGGCTAAGACCGTCGACGCGCTGATGAAGCTCGAGCTCCCCAGCGGTGTTGAGGTTGAGATCAAGGTATAGTTCCTGGCTATCGTCAAGATAGCGGCCTTGTCATCTCAGTATAGAGAGAAGAAAACAAGAGAGAACGACTGTTTTTTCTTGTTTTCTTTTTTTATATTGCCCACTATTATGACCATTTTAAGCAAAGACGGGCGTTAAACTTCCCTATTTCTGCATGTATTCCACCTATTTTATGTAATTTTGCAGTCGAAAACCGCGAAAACGGGCGGCGCCTCGGCAATTAGAGCGAGCTCTATTGCACTCGGCTTGCACCGTCCTTGCAGGCAGAAACAATAAAATACATATTCAAACAATGGAAAACAAGCAATTCAAACGGTACACCGTCACCTCGGCGCTGCCCTACGCCAACGGCGGTGTTCACATTGGTCATCTGGCCGGTGTCTATGTGCCGGCAGATATCTACGTGCGCTATCTCAGACTGAAGAAGCGCGAAGTCATGTTTATTGGTGGAAGCGATGAGCACGGTGTGCCCATCACAGTTCGTGCCCGCAAGGAAGGCATCACGCCGCAGGATGTGGTAGACCGTTACCACAAGATGATCAAGGACTCGTTCCAGGAGTTCGGCATCTCGTTCGACGTGTATAGCCGTACCACCTCAGAGACGCACCACAAGTTTGCTGCCGAGTGGTTCCGCAAGCTCTACGACGAGGGCAAGCTGGTGGAGGAGACCACCGCGCAGCTCTACGACGAGGAGGCCAAGCAGTTCCTGGCCGACCGCTACGTGACGGGCGAATGCCCCCACTGCCACAACGAGGGTGCCTACGGCGACCAGTGTGAGAAGTGCGGACGCGACCTGAGTCCCACCGAGCTGATCAACCCCAAGTCGACCATCTCTGGCTCAACGCCCGTGCTGAAGGAGACGAAGAACTGGTATCTGCCCCTGAACGAGTATCAGGAGTGGCTGAAGCAGTGGATCCTGGAGGGTCACAAGGAGTGGCGCTCGAACGTCTACGGCCAGTGCAAGTCGTGGCTCGACATGGACCTGCAGCCCCGTGCCATGACGCGCGACCTGGACTGGGGCATTCCCGTGCCCATCGAGGGTGCAGAAGGCAAGGTGCTCTACGTATGGTTCGACGCGCCCATCGGCTATGTCAGCAATACCAAGGAGCTTTGCGAGAAGGAGCCAGAGAAATGGGGCAACTGGGAAAAATGGTGGCAGGACGAAGACACCCGGCTGGTTCACTTCATCGGCAAGGACAATATTGTGTTCCACTGCATCATCTTCCCGGTGATGATGAAAGCCCACGGCAAGTATATCATGCCCGACAATGTGCCGGCAAA
>Ga0310697_10001267_pt1 | contig 30478 bp, 25 predicted proteins | sample 172DNAGHGlowgp2_FD_203883 | JGI IMG/M metagenome (GOLD analysis project Ga0310697, IMG submission 203883) | Sheep rumen microbial communities from Palmerston North, Manawatu-Wanganui, New Zealand - 1728 DNA GHGlow gp2 (v2) (version 2) | ecosystem: Host-associated > Mammals > Digestive system >... | reverse complement strand
AAAGAGATTTATTGATTATTATATCCAATCTGCTAACGCGGCAGATTCAGCTCGCAAAGCTGGTTATTCCGCCAAAAGCGCAAGATATGTTGGGTTGGAACTTTTGGCAAAACCCAACATTCAAGCCGCTATCCGGTCACGATTGGCAGAGCTGGACAGTGAGCGCACTGCGGATACCAAAGAGATATTAGAGTATCTAACAGCTGTTATGCGGGGTGACGCGCAGGAAGAAGTTGTCGTCAATGTTGGTACCGGTAAAGGATACACCAAAGCGGAGAAGGTGACAGCGCAGGTTGGAGCCAAAGAACGTATCAAAGCCGCAGAACTGCTTGCTAAGGTGCACGGCATGTTCGTCAGCAAGAGTGAGCTTGAGATTAGCGGCACGGTTCCTGTGGTGATTCGTGACGACATTTGACGCGCTGAAACATATGGAAACCGACACCCACTACATGGACTTGAAAAATCCGTGCCATATATTGTTACCCTAAAAAATACAGGAAGTAAAAATTTAATGCGAAGGGCGAAAATATGGAAAGCAAAGTTTCGATAAAGGAAGCAGTTGGCGGCGGCTACGATGAATTTTGGCGAAGCAAGAAAAGGTACGTGGTGTGCAAAGGCTCGCGTGCCAGTAAAAAATCTACGACAGCCGCGCTGAAATTGATAGTACGATTAATGCAAATGCCGCTGGCGAATGCGCTGGTAGTAAGGCAAACGGCGGCAACGCTGTCGAATTCGTGTTATGCGCAGTTGAAGTGGGCGATAAATCGTCTGGGCGTGGAAAAGTTTTGGAAAGCCACAGTGAATCCTTTGCAGTTGGTGTACTTGCCTACAGGACAAAAGATAATTTTTCGCGGTTGTGATGACGCCTTGAAGATAACGTCGATAGCGGTGGAGCGCGGGCATTTGTGTTTCGTGTGGGGCGAAGAGTTTTACGAGTGTTCCGAAGAAGATTTCAACCGCATAGATGAATCATTGCGCGGGCAACTGCCTGAAGGATACTATATTCAGTGGCTGATAACGTTTAATCCATGGAGTTCAAGTTCATGGTTAAAGGCGCGGTTTTTTGATAATCCGAGCGAAAACGTTTTGGCAATAACGACAACATACAGGTGCAACGAATTTTTATCGGCTGAAGACAGGGAATTATACGCGGAAGTGGAGCGAACGGACCCTGAGAGAGCAAAAGTCACGTGTTTTGGCGAATGGGGAATTGAGAGCGGGCAATATTTCAGTATGTGGCGGGAAAGTTTGCACGTAGTCAAGCCGTTCGAGATACCGCGCGATTGGGTAAAGTTTCGAGCAATGGACTGGGGCATATCGCGCCCTTATGCGGTGCTTTGGTTTGCTGTGGACTACGACGGCGATTTGTACGTTTATCGGGAGCTTTACGGCTGGGGCGGCAAGCCAAATGTCGGAACAGGCGAAACGGCGAGGCAGGTAGGCGAGAAGATAACCGAATTGGAAAAAGCAAGCGAAGATTTACGCTATGGGGTGCTTGATTCGGCTTGCTGGGCTAGGACAGGTGTAACGGGACCTACAATCAGCGAGGAAATTAATCGCGTGTTGGTTGACAAAGGATTGGTACCTTTCACAGCGTCAAGCAAGGGCAGACTGGAAGGTGCGAATGCCTTCAAGCAACGGCTGATAGGCAACGCGCTGGAAGACGGCACATACAAGCCGGCGATAAAATTTTTCAGCACGTGTATTCATTGCCTACGAACAATTCCGATGATAGGGCACGATAAACACAAGCCCGAATTGCCCGATACAAACGCCGAAGACCACGCCTACGACGCAATAGCCTATGGTTGCATGAGCCGCCCGTGGACGCCCGTAAGGAAAAAGGCGGAGCCGGAAAAAAGGTGGCGCGGCAAAGAAACGGAACGTTCCGCGTGGACGTATTAAGGTGGTGATATTTTGGAAGAAGAAATGACGCGGATATTGCCTGAACCGACGCAGAGTTTATCGCAGTGCCGCAAATGGTTTGAGGCGGCGGTGGACGGCGGCAGGAAATGGCGAGAAGAAGCCCGCGAAGATTTTGAGTTCACGGCGGGCAAGCAGTGGACGGACGACGAACTTAGAATTTTTCGCGAAGAACACCGCCCCGCCATAGTAATTAACAGAATCCTGCCACTTTTAAATATTCTTAGCGGTTACCAACGTCTTAATCGCTATGATTTAGATTTTTTGGCTAGAAGTTCAGACGACGTGGAACTTTGCCAAGTGCGGCGCGGAATAACAAAGTACGTCATGGACAGGTGCGACTATGACGCGGTGGAATCGCAAGTATTTTTGGATTGCGCGATAGGCGGACTGGGCTGGTTTGGCGTGCGATATAATTTTGACCACGAGATTAATGACGGCGAGGCGGCGATTGAGCGCGTTGACCCGTTTGGAATGTACGTAGACCCCGAAGCGCACGAGTTGGATTATTCCGACGCAAAGTTTTTAATTCGGGCGAAATGGGTGGGCAAGGACGAGTTGAAGCAAGTTTATCCTGAACACGCCGACGCAATAGAAAATAATTTTGCGGTGTATGATACTGCGGAGCGGGAAAACGAGGAGCGGCAGGAAATTGACCCGCTGTATTATTCGGGCGAATTAAAAAAAGTGCGCGTGGTTGAATGTTGGTACAAGGAGCGAACCCAGCGAACGGTTTTTATCACGCAGGACGGGCAAGAACTTCCGCAAGAACAAGTAACGCCGGAAATGATTCAATTAGGATTAATAGTGAGTAGCCGCGATATTCCTTTCACCGAAGTAAAACTTTGCGTATTTTTTGACAGGACGCTTTTGGAAGAAATAACAAGCCCGTATCAGCACGGCGAATTTCCCTACGTGCCGATGATTTATCATTATTACGGGATAGGCGACACGCCGGCAGGTTTCGTGCGAGCAATGAAAGACCCGCAACGCGAAGTAAACAAGCGGCGAATTCAAGAATTGCACCTGCTCAATACGTCTGCAAACGGCGGCGGCTGGATTGAAGAAGGAGCGATGACACCCGAACAAGAATCCGAATTCAAAAGAAAAAATTCATTGCCGGGGCATTATCAAAAGGTTTTGCCCGGCGGGATTGCAAAAGTTCTGGAACGCGAGCCGAAAAATCCGCCCGCCGCAATAATTCAAGCCGAGCAACAAGCGGCAGATGATTTGCGAGCGATAAGCGGGATAAACGAATCCCTTTTGGGAGTGGAAATACCAAGTCAAGCAAGCGGCAGGGCAATAGAACTTCGGCAGAAACAAGCCGTCACGCATTTGGCTACGATTTTTGACAGCTTAAGGCGTGCAAAGAAAAAAATAGCAAATCTGCTTTGGGGTAGGCGCGGGCACGCGGGAGTTATTCCGCAATTCTATACCGCCGAAAAAGTTTACCGCGTAGAAGGTGAAAACGGGCAACAATTTATCCCCGTCAATCAGCAAGTTGCAGTTCAAGACCCGATAGCGGGTACGATAGTAAAAACGCTGAATGATTTATCGCAGGGCGAGTTTGATATTATCGTCAGTGACGTTGAATCTTCCACGACATTAAGGCAAGCGCAGTTGTGGAGCCTAGTTGACGCGGTGAGCAAGCTGGGAATCCCTGCCGATTTAATTTTCGAGACGGTAATTGACTTGAGCGACTTGCCTAAGAAAAACGATATAAAAATGCGCTGGCAACAGCAACAAAAGCAAGCGCAACAACAAGCACAAGCTCAAAAGCAATATGAAATGGAACTTGAGCGGATTAAAAATGCGGACTTCCGTATGCAAATTGCGTTCAAGGACGCGCCGCTCCCGATTCAATTCGCAATGGCGGCAAAAGCAGAGTTAATCCCGTGGGAAGTGGCGAATCATTTCCTGCAGGTTATGATTCAACAAATGGCACCGCAATTAGCCGCGCAAATGCAACAGCAAATGCAAATGCCGCAACAAATTCAGCAACAACAAATTCAACAACAAACCGCCGCGCAACCGTTTTTAAGCGGGACAGCACCGGCGGTTTAAATATTTTTGGAGGTAGATATTTATGAATTGGAGGTAGATATTTATGAAGTTTGGAGAACTGCAGTTAGCAAATAAAGTACGGGAAAAGAATTGGACTAAAATTTTTCCGGCAGAAGCCGTCTATTGTGGGCGGCTTTTCTGCTTTGTGGAGTGATTTTTATGGCAGAAGCAAAAAAAACTAAACGGGAGCAATTTGAAAACGCGGTGTACGAATTGGGCTTGACGCTGATAGAAGACTTTCGGGCGGGACGTTGCCGCGACAGCCAAAAAACTTTGGATTCGATAATAGAACTTTTCAGAATTTCGCAAACGGAGGTAAAGAGCAATGGAATTTGATTTGCAACGTTTCAACGAAGAAGCAGAAGAAAATACAAGTTCACAAGCGGAAGAACAGCCGTTGCCCGAAGAATTAGGCGGCTTGCCCGAAGAATACGCCCGCGAAGCTTTAGCCGAGTGGGAATCTACGCAAGCAGAAACGCAAGCAGAAACGCAAGAGGAGCCGCAAGAAACGCAAAAGCCGCAACCTTCAGAGGAAACAATCACTCGCGAAAAATATCAGGCTCTGCTTGCCGAAAAAGAAAAACTCGACGCGCAAATTGCCGAATACAAAAAGCTTACTCAACCGCCGCAACCGCAATTCCAACCGCCACAAATGCGCCTTACACAAGAAAATGCAAAACTGATTGACAACGCTATAACAGCCGAAGCCATGAAACTTTCGGGCATGAGCAAAGACGACGTGGCAAGTTTGGATTATGCCGACGACGATGACCCGCGTATCTCGCAGTGGAATCAGGCGAAAAGAATTGCCGAGAACCGAGTTTACAACACGATAACTCAACTTCAGGCGGCGCAACAACAGCAAGCGCAACAGTTTTATGCAAGCCACGCGGCGGCGGTTAATTCTTATAACGAGTTCGCCAAAAAAGAATTCGCGGAGCCGGACTTCAAGGAAGTTCAAAACTTCGCGACCAATGAATTTTTCGAGAAACTTTCGGAGCAGGAGCAAAGAATAATTGCAAATTCTTATCTTCGCTTGGAACGGCAAACTGCCTCGCCCGCAGAAGTTTACATTGTGCAAAAATATTATGAGCGTGCAAAGGCGGCGTATCGTACACGTGGCGCAAAACCTAAGAACACCACGCGAACACAACAGCCTACTTTGCCGCGAGCCGACCAGCTTAAAGGCTCTTCGACTGCTGGCGACGGGCAACTTAGTAACAGCGACGTTGAAAAATTGCTTGAGGGCGACTTCACTAAACTTGACGAGAAAACACGCAGAATTTTACTTGGCATGAGTTGAAAGGATTGATAAAAAATGGCATACCAACCGACTTTTGGAAACACAACGGTTGCCCCCGCACTGATTTTAAAAGCATGGGCAAAAAATTGTTGGGATTTTGGCAAGAAAGAAAGCTACTTTGATAAATTCATGGGCACAGGACGCGAGAATATAATTCAAGTTCAAGAGGACTTAAGTCGCGGCAAAGGCACAAGCATTGAAGTTTCCTTGCTTATGCCGCTAAACGGCGCGGGCGTCATAGAAGATAAGACAATGGAAGGTAACGAAGAAAAAATGAATTACCGTTCCTGCACGGTTTATCTTAGCCGCGTGAGAAATGCAGTAAGGCTCGCAGGACGTTTCGAGGAGCAAAAGACGCAGGAGAACATGCGAAAGGATATGAGCAAAGTTCTTTCGCGCTGGCTTGCTCGTTATCTGGATTTGAGTATTTTTGCGATACTCACGGGCACGAATCCGCCGTTTTACACAACCGGCGTTGAACTTCCCTACACGATTGAGCCGCCAACTGCAGACCGTATGCTTTTCGGCGGCAGTGCAACAAGTGAAAATACAATCACAGCGGCAGATACTTTCACTGCAAGCCTAATCGGCAAGGCACGCCGCTTGGCGCAGGCAGATGAATTAACCGCCGTGCAACCGATAATGATTGACGGGCGCGAAACATACGTGATGATTATCGACCCGTACCAAGCAAGAGATTTGCGCCGTGACCCGCTTTGGGTAGAGGCGCAGGAACACGCAAATATTCGTGGGGAAAAGAATCCAATATTTAGCGGTGCAATGGGAATTTATGAAGGAGTGGTAATTCATGAGTGCTTGAGAGTTCCGCGCACGAATAGCGGCTCCAGCAATGCGACGGTAGGACACGCGCTGTTTTTGGGCGCACAAGCCGCAATTATGGCAGAAGGTACCGCGCCGCGCTGGACGGAAAAAACGTTCGATTTTGACAACCAATATGGCGTCAGCATTGACCGTATGTTCGGCTTGAAGAAAGCGCAATTTAAATACGACGGCACGAATTTAACGGACTTCGGCTGTATCAACGTGCTGACTTCTTCGGCAGGTGATTAAAAATGTTAAGCGTTCAGGCATTGGCAAGGCGGATTAGGTATCGCTTGCACGATATAGACGAAATAACTTACGAGGACGAGGAAATTTTAGATAGTCTGAATAACGGGATAAGATTTATTCGGCGCACAATCGCAAGTATTCGCCCCGCCTTGCTGATGACTGAACACAGCGGCACATTGGCGGCGGGAATAAAATCAATCACGCTGGAGACGCGCCCGATGAAAATTATCAACGTGACTGTAGGCAAGCCGGAAAAAGCGTTGCATGAAACGGAAATGGCATTTGCGATTCACAGAGCGAGCGATAAAACGGGGGAGCCGCAAGAATTTTATCTAACGGGTTCGCAGACGATAAATTTTTATCCCACGCCTAAAGAGCCAACGCCATACACAATCCGCACGGTTGACGACGTGGAAGAATTGACGTGGCAGGATAAATCGCCTCTGTTAACGGAATTTGATGATTTTCTGGTTGAATACGTGACGATAAGATTAAGTGTGGGCAACGAATACGACATGACGCAGGAAATGCAGATGTTGGCAAATATCGCGGCGCAAATTCAGCAAATAATCATGCCGCCGCCAGCCGGAATAATCACGAAAGGATACTGGCAATGAAATTCGGAGTGAAACACGAAAATCAACAGAAAGTAATTCGGGCTGATTTTTCGGGCGGGCTGAATACGTCGGCGAACGCGGACGGTATTGCCGAAAATCAACTTTCGCTGGCGGTGAACGTGGAAGTAGACCATGCGACGGGCAGATTAAAAACAGTGGCGGGCACGGTTGACATTTGGCACTTCCCAAAAATTTTCGCGGCGGCTTATGACGAGATTAACCGCAAACTTTTAATCGTGAACGAAGATAAAAAAGTTTACGCGGCAGATTTTTCGAGTAACACAATCAGCGGCACGCTTGGCACTTTGAGCGGCGAACTTTATCCGATTTGCACGGCTTGGGAAGACGGATTATTAATCGCAAGCGGTGGACGGTTGCAATATTTCACCGGCACCAAACTGCAGACGATTAATTCACCAAACGCAACGGCGGTTTATGTTCGCGCCGGCAGAATTTTAATTGCCGATGAAAATAGCGTGCACTATTCGGGCGTTGGTGACGAAAATAATTGGACGGAAGATACCGGCGACGATTCAAGTTCAAAATTTGTGGAGGCGGGCTACAAAGACGGCGGGCAACTTTTGGGTATGACGAATCTTTCAAGCGACGTGCTGTTGATAAAAAATAATCGGCGCGTATATCGTTTGAGCGGCGAATTTCCAAACTGGGCAATCGCTGAAGTTTCGCGAAATGTAGAAGTGAGCGGGCGGCTAAGTATTTGCTCGGTTGCGGATTCGGTTTTTATTTTGGGGCGCAATGAACTACAAAATATTCAAACGACGAACGCTTACGGCGACATGAAACCGCAAAACGTGGCGACGCTCATAACCGACGAAATACAACTTCTTCCGGCAAACGCGATTCTGCGTTACGTGCCGCCGCTAAACCAGCTGTGGATAATTTCGGGCAGAAAGGTTTTGCTTTTCGATTTGGTAACTCAAAGTTGGTACAAGCGGGAATTTAATTCGGCAGTCGTCGACGTAATTTCAATCGGCAACGAAGTTTTGGTAATAAAAAAAGACCGCGTGTCACGATTGGACGGCGGAAGTTTTTCAGACGCGGGAGAATATTTGAATTGGCGTTGGCAAGGGCAAAGAATGATTAGTCAGTACGATTATCTTTTAAAACGCGTGCAAGTTTCAATAATTCCGCAGAGCACGGACTTAATCGAAGGAGAAATTCGCGTTGGCGCGGTTGTGGTGGAACTGCCGATTAACGACAGAAGTTTGACGACGAAATTGCGCTATCTGTCATCAAAAACGGAGCGCGTTTATAAAAACCGCATGAAAGTTTATTTAAATCCGACGCCGGTTTTTAATCGCCCGACGCTGATAAAAGAAAATCGCAATGTTTATCGGAATAAATTTTTGGACATCGGCGGGCACGGCACGCATGGCGGCATGATTTTTAATTCAATAATTCTGGACATGGTGGAGGTGTGAGGCGTGGCGATTTGGACAATTCCAGAAGACATGATAATAAATTATGTGAATAACGGCGACGACTTGAACGCTTTCACGCGAAAAACAAAATACTGCTTGGAAAATGCCTACGAATGTTTACGGGAATTGCATGCGGGCGGAATTTCTTCAATCAGCGACGACGGAACTTCGATTTGTGGAATTTCGGTTGCGCTGGAAAATTTAGAGGACGGGCAAATTTTATCATACGACGCGGCGGCGAACGTCTTTAAAAATGTGGCGAAACCTTCCAGTTCGGCGAGCGTGATTGTAAATTTGAACGAGATAATAAATCAGCTGGAAATTTTTCAAGAGACATCGCATTTGGCGCGGCTTGTGGAAAATTTGTATCTGACGTTGGACGTGGCGGATTTTAATCCCGGCGGCTATGACGGTTTGAGCGGCGAAACTTTTTACGGTGGAGCAAAAGACGTTGACGCGGCACGTTCAACCGTGACGATTGAGGAAGGAAAAATTTACGGCGACGATAAAATTTTTGTAAGCAAGCCGCTGTTTTTTGAAAACAAAATCAGCCGCGCTCACTTGATTGTAAAACATCAGAACGTTGCCGACGCGGAAATTAAAGCCGAAATTGCAATCCGCGACGCAATTTTTGTTAAAGACGAGGTGCTTGCAATCGGCGACGGCACGCCACAAACTGTCACGCTGGCGAACACGGCTAATTTAAATAATTCAATCGCGCTGTACTTTGACGGCGAACTTCAAACAAATTTTTCGTTTAATTCTTCGAGCGGCAAAGTAACTTTCACGGCACCGAGCGGCGTGATTGTCACGGCGAATTATTTTTATAACTTCGGCGCAGAAAATTTTGTCACAATGACAAAAACGGGCACTTATCCCGACAGACGCAATCAAAATCGCGCCACGACGCAATTTACCTACGCGGGCACGGCAGGAACGGTTGCGACGTTAAGATTGACGCTCAAGCAGGGCGCGGGCGAATCAGAAATAAATTCAATCGGCACGGGCAAGCCGCAAGGATTCAAGCTTGCTCATCAGGCGATTAGCGGAAATATTTCAGTGACGCCAACAAATATTGCGTGGCAATACAACGCGGCGCAAAATGCGGTTATCGTGACGGCACCGGTAAACACGGCGATAAAAATTTCTTACAAGTGGAAAGGCGAAAACTTCAGCGTGGATAGTTTCGCGGTGATGTTCGATGAATAGGACTTTGGAACAGTGGATTGCGCAGTACAATAAAAAAATCCCCGAAGGGTTCAAGCGTGACGAAAGATTCACGCTTTTTTATTTGCCGGAAAAGGGATTTGCCGAGATTATGGACAGCGGCAAGATGATTGTTATCAATCAACTTTGCGGCGAATTAAAATTTTGGCGGGAATTTGCAGAAAAGCTTGCAAAAAAAATCGGCTATACGCACGCGGGCACGCTTTGTATTAGAAATATTGAGCCTTACTTGCGACTTGCGGGCTTTATTCCGTATGAAATTGAGGACACGGCGCAGGGCTACAGATATTTTTGTCGTCACAAGCACACCGGACAAAAAGGACAGGCGTCACCGGCGGGCAAGAATACTTACTACATTACTTGGGAGGTGGCGGCGAATGATTAATTTTAAATTTGATTTACAGCGATTCAAGGGCAACACGACGGTTGAAAACAGCTACGAGCCGACGGAACACGAATTAGAACTACAAAAAACCAGCGCGGATTATGCAAAAGCTGTGGCTCCCAATGCTTTGTATTTGAATCAATATGGGCGGCAACTACTTGACACTGCGGCTAGAGCACTTGAGAACGCCCAGCAGATGTATGACGGCTTGAATACAACTGCACAGGCAAGAGAAAATTACGCGCTTGATAATCTCGGCAGACTTCCCAACGCGAACAGTCAAGCACTGGGCGCGATGACGAACGCTATTTCAAATTTAGCGGGACAATACGGCGGATTAAATCAATTTGCAAAGACTAATTCGGATAATTTGGGCATTGCGGAAGATTATTTTGAAAATTTATACAGTCAATATCCGCAAGTGGCGAATCATGCTAATAAAGAAATTCAAGACGTCAACGACGAACTTGTAAAGCAATTCCGCAACCACGAAAGCAATCTTTATGATATGTATTACGACACGGAGCGGGCAACGAATACGGCGAATTCTCAACTGGGAAATTACACAGGAAGCAACGCCGACGCCGCTAAAAGTGCCAACGCAGGACAAAATCAAGTTTTAAATTCAAATGACGCGGCAACCAGCAATTACACCAGCCAACTTGGAAATATTTTAGGTTCAAACAGCGGCGTGACTGATTCGGCGAATCGCGCTTTTGGAAATTATATCGGGCAAAATTCTGCGGCGACTGATACTGCTACTAGAAATTTGCGCGGCTACATTCCGCATAACAACGACGCCACGCAACTTGTAAACGGACTTTTAGGAAATTATATGAATCAAGGCTCGGCGGCGGCTGATAAAGCTAACGCCGATTTAACCGAATACATTAACCGAAATAAAAATGCCTATTCAACCGTCGACGATTCTTTGACAGGCTTGCAGACGGGCGCGGTTCCACAGGCTTATCAAGACGCCATGACGCAAGCAATTTCTTCCACACTCAATAACACAATCGGAAATGCCATGAATAATTTAGGGCAACGCGGCGTTTTAAATTCTTCCGTGACGAACACCGCGCTAAACGATATTCAGAAAAACGCCGCTGACGTCACCGCCCAAAATTATTTGAACAACATAAACACTTTGCAAAATCTCGCGCAAAACAAATGGAGCGACGCAATCACCACTGACCGCGAAAACGCCAACATGACCGCTCAAATGCTCGCCAATTCTCAATCCGATTTAGACCGCAATACAAATCTTGCTCAACAACGCTACAACAACACCATGAACACTAACCAATTCAACACGGGGCTTGAGCAACAGATTTACGGCAACAAAATGGGAAATGTCGCGGCAAATGCCAATCTCACGGGACAGCAACTTGCAAATTCAATGAACGCGAACGCCGCTAACGCAGGGCTTTTGGGCAATCAATATTCCGCGCAAATGGGCAACAACGCCACAAAATCAAATACTCTTCAGCAGATTATGGGCAACACGCAAGGCACAAACCAGATGAACGCGGGCTTAACTCAACAGCAACTGGGTAATTCGGCAAATCTGGCGAACACGGGTATTAACGCCTCGCAACAGCTTTTTGATTCTACAAACAGCGGCTCTAATTCATTGGCAAATTTTTATAATCAGCAGGCAAATCTTTTAAACAACGCGCTCGGCAATCAGGGCAATCTTGTTCAGCAGTGGTTGACTGACGCTTTGAATGTTGGGAACACGAATTACGGCATTGCAAACAACGTGCTCGGCAGTCAGGGCAATCTCGCTCAACAATTCTTTACAAATGCATTGGGCACGGGCAATGCCAACGCCAATTTGTATCAATCACTCCTGCAAGGCGCAACGCAACCGATAACCACGGCGGCGGCGGCACAGGAAGCGGCAATGACACCCGCCGTTAATTTGTGGAACGCGTCACTTGGCTTGAACGGCGCGAACACGGGCGCACTTGCGGCAGTCGGCGGCAAAGGTACAACCACTTCCACGACTTCAGGCGGCGGCGGCGGTTTCCTTAGCGGGCTTTTCGGCGGCATTTTATAAGGAGAAAAAATCATGGACTTTCAATTTGATTTACAGCGATTCAAAGGCGAGACTACCAATCAACCTGTTTATCAGCCAACCACATACGAGCAACAGTTGCGAAACGTAGCCAATGCCTATCAGCCGTCTTCTTATGAGCAACAACTTCAAGCCTTGAATCTAAAACCACAAAGCACCCCGCAACAAAAAGTTCAGCCGCAACCAGAGCCGCAATCTCAACAATCCGAACAAACGCAAGAGCAACAACTTTCGCCGGTGGAACAAAAAATCGTAGCAAGATTCGGAGATAACGGCAGATTTATTAGTGGCTTGCTTAGAGACCGTTAGGAGAAAAATCATGGGCGATTATGAAGAACTACAAAAACTTTTGGGCTTTAAATTGCCTGAAGAATCATTTCAAGCGCAGGAATTGCCGCAGGAATTTACAAAAGGGCTATTAGGTTCTGCGGGCGGGCAAGATAAAAATCTGCAGAGTTTAATTTCAAACGGGAATAGGGCGGCGGAGCAAATGGCTCAACCGGAGAATCAACTTGCGGAAAACAACCTACTTACTCAAAGGCAAGCCGCCACTCAACAGCAAGCTCAACAAGCACTCGCTCAAAAACAACAAGAGCAAGCGGGCTTAGGCGCATTGCTGGGAACTGTCGCGTCATTTTTCATTCCTAGCGGCTCAATCACCGGCTTTCTTAAGAAAAAATTTTAATCGGAGGTGCTACTGTGGCAAACAAACTGCAAGAATTAATTCGGCAAATGCAAACGCATGGAAACATAGACCCGACGAGCGGCACCGATAACGACGATACATCCGCGTGGCAAAAATCTATGGCTCAAGCGGCAATGGCGCAGAAAATGGATTGGCAAACGCTATTGGGACTTTTGGCGGGAAAAGCACTTCGCGGCGGCTTTGATACGTGGAAAGAAAATTATGACGCACGCGGCGAAGTGAACGATTTAATTGCAAGTAAAAGCCCAGACGAAATAAACGCCGAAATTGTAAAGATAGAAAAAAATAATCCAAACCGAGCCGCATATATGCGAGATACTTGGCAAAGAAAAACGGGACAAAGTATCAATCCTACGGAGCCGCAAGTTAATTCCTCTGCACTTCAGAAAAGAATCGCAGAAATTATTCCGCAACTTGAAGGTAGCCCCAATGCAGATTGGTTAAATCAACCGGATTACAGTTTTAATAATCCCACAGACCCCGCAGAAATATTCAAAAGATTAGGTTGGGGGGCGCGATAAATGGCGTATGAATTCGGCATGACGGACGATTTTAAAAAATTAATCGAGAGTGCACAAAAACTTCAGCAATCAGCCGAACAGCCTAGCGGCACAGATTTAGTAAACGGCGCAATAAAATCAGTACTGCCACAATCAGCCACGCCGCAAAATGTCAATCCTTATCAATTAAATATTCAGCGCGGACTTTTGGGCTTGAAACAAGTTTTTGACGCGGCGCAAAAAGTAAACGACGCTCAAGGAATGCAACAGGCTCACACGGGCGCGGAACTTTTGCGCAACAAAGCAAACGCGGCGGGAATTGACGTGAGCGGCTTTGATTCGGGCGTTTCACTTGCCGACGCTACAAATAATCTCGCTAGCCAAGAGGCGCGGGACATCATGAACGCTTTGCAAGGGCAATATTCCATGAACTCTGACCAATATTACGAGCAAGAATATCGAAATGCAATTATGGACGGGCTTTCAGCGCGGAGGGCAAAAAGGCTTGCGGGAAACAAAGCGCGGGAATATCAAGCAAACCGCGTGGCGTATTTGAACGGGCTTTACAATGGCTACGGGCGCGACGGACTTGTTACCAACGAATATGGCAATCAATTTTTGGGAATGTTGGCAAATGAAAATCCTGTGCTCGCCAATTTCTACGCGACGATTTATCCCAATGTCAAAGACGCTTACCAACGCCAAAATCAGCTTGATGACCTTTTGTTGGCGCAAAAATTCGGCAGGGAAAATCGGCAGGACGCTTTCAATTACAATGCGGCTCTGGAACAGTTGAAGGGCGACATTGCACGGAAAAACTACGCCGCAAATAAAAACATAGACCAAAAAAATTGGGAAGTTCAAGAGAAAATCAAGCAAGAACATAAAAAAATTAAACCTACCAAAGTCGAAACTGCTTTCCAAGAAGGTTTGCAGTGGGCGCAAATGCACGGGCTTGAAGGTGACGAGGCTCTTAAGGTAGCGGCAGATTATACAGATTGGGCTCTCTTGGACGGCGGCAAAAATAGCAAAGGCAATCAAAGCGAGGAGCCAAAACTCACTGAATCGCAACAAAAAGCATTTAATCAATCGGAAAATCTTTTTAATAATGCGTTCAATTCCAATTCGGACGATGACATTGCCGCTTTTGAAGAATTCATCAACGAGCACGGCAAAGAATTTGACGCCGGTTATTATCAAACGTTGAAGGATATGTTGCTCGCACTCAAAGGTTTTCAATTCAAGTTGCACAACGATGACGATAATGCCGCCGCACTTTGGAGCAAAGTCAGTGACGTTAATGTTCTTGAAGAAATGTATCCGAACGAAAATTGGGACGAATACTGGAAATTAAAAGGTGGGAAGCCGAAATGAGTTTGTTCAAAGATTTAATTTTAAGAAACAACGATGAAGAATCCCGCCCCGTTCCTTTTGACAGTTCACCAAAAAGAAGCGGCAGTTTGTTCCGTGACTTAATGGCAAACGCGCAACCCATGAGAGCCGTTTACCCGACGATAGATACACGCGGCAAAGCCCCGATAGAACCGGCGTCGAATGATTTTAAGGCATTGGACGCGCTGGCGGCTGGCGGCGGCACGCTTATGGAACACATAGGCGAGATAGCCGAAAACATAACGCGCCCTGACGATAAAACGCAGTCGCAATGGCATGAACAAGTTTCGCCGTGGATAAAATCACTGCAAGAAGAAGGACGAGCGATAAAAGAACGCAACCTTCACCAATACGAAGATGATTCGGTAAATTATCACCTGCAAAATATTTTATTATCCGCTCCGGAAAGTCTCGGCATAATGGCGGCGTCAACGTTGGCAGGAATCCCTTTGGGCGGCGCAGTTGGAGCGGCGGGCGGCTTTGCTCGCGGTTTATTGTCACAATCTCCTAGAATGGCAAGTTTAATGTGGAATCTTGCTAAGGCGTATCAAGGCGGGAATACTGCGGCAAAATTCGCCCGTGCAGTAATTCCCCAAAACGCCCAAATCGCCACAACTACTGTAATTAGCGCACGTATGGAAGCTGAAGTCGAAGGACTGGAGGCGGCAAAGCGGTACATTGAGAACGCCAAACGCAACGGCACTTACGTCGAAGGGAAATCCGAAGCTGAAGCAGAACAAGTTAAAAATAATATAGTTCGCGACAATATGGCGATAATTCCGGCATTCAATGCCCCACAATACAATATGCTTTTGGGCAAGCCCGCCAAAAGTTTGCTTGGCAAATTAGGCAGATTCGGTTTGGCGGCAGGTTCCGAAGGCGCGGAAGAAATTGCACAGGAATTGGCGAGTACATACGAATTGGGCGAGCCTGTACAAGGGCGCAATATTCGCGACGCGGCTATCGCGGGATTGGGCATGGGTGCAATGTTTCACGGAACAGGAGCCGCCGCAAGATACGCCGCGAACAGAATCACCGGTCAACCTTCCGAAGAAGAAAGCGAACGCTTACAGCAGGAACGCCAAGCCCGATTCAAAGAGTACAGCAATTATGCCGCTAACCAATATAAAAACGCCAGAGAATCTTTTGTTGATACGGCGGAGAAAAACGCTCGACAATCAGTTCGCGACGCATTTGGCGAAAACAATACTTGGGTACGGCAAGGCGACCATGTTAGTTTGAAGGGCGCACAGCCCGATTTGCTTAACGCTATTGATATGCTCGCAAAATTTTATAACGAGCGCACGGGCAAAAAACTTGTCATCACTGCCGGTACCAACGGCGACCACGCGGCGGGCGAACATTCACATTCGGCGGGCTGGAAAGTTGACATTGGCGATTTCGGCGGCGGTGAAGTTGGCGCGAATGAAGACGGCCCTTTAACCACGCGGGACTTCCACAAAGGCAAATTCGCTGATGAATTCATTGCTTACGGGCGCAGTCTCGGCTTAGGCATGAACTGGGAAGGCGACGGCACAAATAACGTTCACATTGATGTTGCGCTGGACGGCACGCAATGGGACGGCAACGGCGACCACGCGGGCGGCTTTAATCCCCGCAACGCCACACGCCCCGATATGCAATTTCAATCAAGGACGCTCACTAACACCGGCTTTGGTAACGTAGATAATTTCATGCGGGCTATCAGCGGGCAAGAATCGGGCGGCAATTACGACGCGTTGAATTCTGATTCCGGTGCAAGCGGCGCATTTCAAATAATGCCTGATAACTGGGCAAATTGGGCGCAGGACGCAGGACTTCCGGCTGACGCACCAATGACACCCGAAAATCAAAACCGCGTTGCCCGAAACAAAATGCTCGAATACTATAATAAATTCGGGAATTGGCGCGATGTTGCCATTGCGTGGTACGCTGGCGAAGGAGCCGTAAGCTGGACGCAAGAAGCTAAAAATCGTCCGCAAGGCGAGTATCCGTCAATTAATGAATACGCTGATTCGGTTATGGCTCGCTTTGAAAAACTTGGCGGCGAAGTTAAAGCTCGCGGCGAAAATATTTCTGAAGACACTAAACAGCAAACGCAATCTTCGCAAACACAGCAGGAACCTACTAAGCCGCTGTTTGATATAACCGCCGAAGACGACGCCACGCAAAAACTTTTTGAGCGATTCGCAGAAGAAAGAAAAAATTCTTCGGAGGGCGCACAAGCCGCCAAAGAATTTGATTTTTTCGCGCCCATGTTCAAGAACGATAAATTTCTTAACACAAAAGAAAATCGGGATAAAATTCGTGAGCGTTACGGCGACGAGTTTACAACTTGGGCGACAAAACAAAATCAGCAGGAAAAACCACAGCCGCCTAAACCAACGCAAGAATCGGAATATCTGAACAAGCCGCAACTGATTGAAACGGCGAATAAATTTTTAGAAAAACTTCGCGCCAAAGGTAAAGACATTCAAACCGTTACCAAACTGCAAAGCGCAATTCAAAGCGGCAATACTTCAGAGATTGAAAATATTTTAAAGCAGAATAACTTTGAAGTTCCTACGCAGTTGCCCGAAAATGTTTTGGCGCAAAATCAAAATCAACCGCGAACTCAAAAACAAAATCAAGAGCAACCGTCAACGGCTAACGAAAAACTGATTAAATTCGCGAGTGCTCCGTTTACTACCGCACAAGGCAAATTAAAAAGTCTTACGGCACGCAAAAAAATTGGCAACGCCATAATCCGACTGGCTAATCAAAACAAAATCGAAATTCCAGACGTTGACTTTGCGGCTTTGCAAAACGGCTCGTCTAAAAAAATGCGGGAATGGCAAAATAAATTGAAGCAAGCGGGCGCGTTCAATATCACTCCGCAAACAAAAGAGCAACCGCAAACAAAAGAGCAACCGCAAACAAAAGAGCAACCGCAAACTCAAGCCCCTTCACAACAAAATCCGGAAATTCAAGCGGCACGCGATAATTGGAATAAAATAAAAGCCATGTATCAAATTCGCGGGAATTTAATGCGTACGCCCGAAGCAGACGAAAATATTACAGCTGGCGTGGCAACTGGCGAAGATTATGTTTTACCAGAGTCTGAATCAGAAATTAGTAAAATATCGCGAAAAGATATTCAACGCGCAACAGAAATTCGGCGTAAACAAAATGATGAGCCAAAGTCGCAACCACAAGCACAATCGCCACAACAGAAAACAAATCAAGCGGAAGAAACAGCCGATGATGAGCGCGATGTTTTTGATTTACTTCCAAATGTTGAAGAGCTTAACGACGTTGAAGAAGAAATTCAAACTACAACGCCACAACAAACTCAAGAAACGCCTGAACAGAAAATAGAACGCCGCGCCGATGAACTGCTGGAAAAAGTTTCTAAAGAAGATAAAATTTTTATTCCGGATTTTGAAACAGGTAAACTAAAAGCAAGGCAAGGTAAAGACGAAAACGGCAGGACAGTAATTCAGACTACTGGGTTGTTTCCAAATCGCGGAGCTTACGACGAGTTTAACTCTCGCTTGAAATTTTGGACACATCATCTCGGAAAATGGGTAGACAGCCGCAAATATGGCAAAAACAGTCGGCATGAAGGAGTAAAGTTAGATAAAAAAGGTGTCTTTCATTTCGATAACGAAGAGGACGCGCTTGTTTTCAAAAAGGCTCTGGAAAAATATTTAGCCATGAGCAAAGAAGAAAAACAAAGCCGCATTGACGCCGGAAAAGAAAAAGCCGAAAAAGCCGAAAAACAACGGCAAGGCAAAAAATCCGATTTAGAAAAACGCATTTCTGAAATTGCCGACGAAGAAAATCGCAATAAAGCGCAAAATGTATTAACCGCGCTCAATCGCGGCATGATAACTTTGGACGAAGCACGCGATGTCGTTGAAAAAATAATTAATCCGCCGCCACAAAAGAATTCTAAATCAAAAACAAAGCCAAAAAGTAAAGGCAAGTGGCGCACAATAGGGAGCGCGGGCAGTCGTGAGGATTTGCAAAATCTTATTCGTGAAAAGTCTTACAACAAGAATGTAGTTATCGAAGACGACGGAACAGTTCATGACCCTGTGAGCGGCAAAAAGCTTAGTTCCATAGTTCGTAACAACAAAGGACGCTGGCAACTTGGCTACTACGATACAGAAGAATCAGCCACAAAAACAACCAAAAACAGTGGGATTTACGGCAACACGAAAAACGCTGTAACCGATTCGGGCGCGAAATACAAAGTTCGCTACAAAGTGGTTGAGGAAAAGGATTTAACCGCGTCGAATGTGATTGACGGAAACGGCGTTCATCGCAATGAAAAATATCCCGCCGAACTTCAGCCGCGTGACCGTGAAACCGTAGTAAATCAAGCGGAATTAATCAAGGCGGCGCAAAATCCCGACGCCGAATTGCTTTTGGACAAAGCGTTGAGTGTGAACAGCGGCGCACCGATTATCCGCGCTGACGGCGTTGTTTTGAATGGCAACGGGCGCACGTTGATTATCCGCGAGGCTTACAAAAACGGAAATGGCGACGCCTACAAAGCCGCGCTGACTGAACGGGCAGAAGAGTTCGGCTTAGACGCAAAAGAAATTTCAAAAATAGAAAAGCCCGTTCTGGTTCGCGAATTGGCACAAGAAAATTCCGATGAAAAAGCATGGCATGACATTGCCAACACAAAAGCGGGCGGCGTGGGTATGTCTCCAGTTGAACAAGCAAAGGCAGACGCTAAAAAACTTTCGCTCGATACTCTTTCGGAAATTCCTTCGGACGAAGTTATCACGTTAAAAATAAAAAATTTAACGGAAAAGGCTAAGGATTTTTTGCGCGGCGTGCTGAATAAAATTATCACGCCCAACGAGCGCGGCACCTATTCCGATAAAAACGGGCAAGCTAACGCCGACGGTTTTACGCGGGCGATTCGGGCGATTGTTTCTTATGCTTACGGCGACGACAAAATAACTGCCCGCCAAAATGAAAATGCCGCCGATGACAACACAAAAATTATTACAAACGCGCTGACGGAAGCCGCGCCGGAAATCGCGCAAATTCAAGCGGGAATAAAACGCGGCGTTTTTCACAGCTACGATTTAAAAGCAATCGGCGAAGCCGCAAATAAATTGAGCACGCTCCGCGACGAGAGCAAAACTGTATCCGATTTTCTCAAGGAAACTGCTCTTGAGGGCACGGAATTAAGCGCGGAAGCTAAGGAAATTTTATCGTTCTTTGATAAAAATAGCCGTTCCGAGAAAAATATCACGGACTTTCTAAAAAATTTGGCGCAAAGGATACGCGAGCAGGGCGACCCGAATCAAAGCGGGCTTTTCGGCGAAACGGAACCCGCGCCGCTCATGGATTTAATTAAATTTGCACGGCAGGAAGTTGAAAACAATCAAGAAGCAAAACCGAAAAAATCTGAAAAAAAATCTGCGCCAACGCCGCAAGAAACTCAATCAAATAACGAGAGCATAAACAAAATGAACGCCGCACTTCGCGAACTTTCAGAAAGAAATATCAACGAGGCGGCGAAAAATCCCGACATTGCCAACGCTCTAAAACAACTAGGCGCGGTGATTAAAAATGGTAAAGTTACTTACCCGAACGATACGATTTACACAAACTGCGTTAATTTCGTCAGCAACAACATGGCGAAATTTTCCGGAAATGGCAAAGTCGACACCACGATAAAAAATTTTGCCGCGCCGGAAGATTTAAATTCGTTCCAAAAGGCACTGGCAAATTTTGGCAATTCGATTGGCGTGCCGGTTTTGTTTTTTAAAGGCGATACAAATTTGAATGGCGCACACGCCAACGGAATCAGCTTTTACAACGTCAATTCTAAATTCTCGCATGAATTTGTTTACTGGCATGAATTCGGGCACTGGCTGAAAAATAATCAGCCCGAACTTTTTCAAGAAATGCTCAACGCGGCAGAAATTACCGACGCGCAAATTGCCGAAAAGAAAAAAAGCCGTCCGGAATTGACGGACGACGAACTTAGGGAAGAGATTATTTGCGACGCGATGAGCGACGTAATTAGGCGCACGGGGCTTTTGAAACAAATCGGCAAGAAAAATTCTTCGCTGATTGAGCGCGTGATTTCATGGGCAAAATCAACGCTGGACAGATTTACCGATTGGTTCCACAGCAAAGAGCGCGGCTTGACTACCGAGCAACGGGCAAAAATGTATGACGCGTTCGGCAAAATCGCTAGGCAGATAGAAGACAAAAACGGCAACAAAATTTTCCGCTACAACAACCGCACACACGAAGTTGAACTTGCCGACGGGCGCAAACTTCCTGAAACTAAAAAAGACGCCACAGAGGGCGAACAACTGTCTCCTAAAGAAACCGTAAAGCAAAAGCTTTTACCTTTAGTTGGGAAACCGATTAAGAATAAATCCACTGGTATGGAAGAGCGCGATAGCAATACGAAATATTCCCTAGACGCGAGCGACAATTCCGGCGAATCTTTCTTGCAGAGGATAAAAAATTTTATCGGCGGACGCCCGCGCAACCAACGAATTCACAAGACAATGAAACGCCAACTCGAAGACTTGAGCAAGATGAAAATTGCGGCGGGACATTTGCCCGAAGGTTTGCAGGTAAAAATTGACGAAATCGAAAGAAGTATTCGCACGGGCAAAGAATATGATTGGCTGAATATTTTGCCCGCAGTTGGAAACGAAGTGTCAAAGCAACTTAAAATCACGCAATCAGCGCAAATGGGCAATTATATCGGCAAATGGATTCTTACCGGTGCACCGAATGACACGTCAGCAGAGGCAAAAGAATTCGCTAAAGCAATGCGCGAAAATCCCGAAATGCGCGATAAACTTTTTGAAGTCAGACAAACTTTCGACAGGTGGAATAACATGAGCACCGAAGAGCAAATGCGTTCTTCCGTGCAATATGAAAGAGAAGTCGCGCCGCTAAAAGAACGCATAGGAGAATTCGGGCGTTACGTTCGCACGCAGTTTGTTGATTCGCAAATGCCGATTCATTACCACGTAGAAAAATTTGAGAAGGCAACGGGCATAAAATTAGCTAACTCGATAAATCCCGTGACGGCGTTTAGAAATTTGCGCGGCATGGGAGCCAGAGCCTATCGCATGATTTACGGCACCGAAACTTCCGTCAAAGTGTTGCAGAGATTTTATCCTAACTTGAAATTCGACAAGTTTAAAACTATCTCAATGATTCTTGAATCAATCGGCGCGGCACCGGGAACGGACACTTACGAACAATTTGATATTTTCGTTAAAGCTTATCACTTCCAAACCATTCACAAGTACAACAACGAAAATTTGGAAGAGCAAGCCGCCGTTCGCGACAAAATCAAAAAACTGCAAGAAGGTTTGAAAAATGCACCTAACAAGGAACAGCGCAAAAAATTTGAAAAAGCCATTGAAAGGCAAGAAGCCGCGCTTGATTATCTGAAGAAAAATTTTATGGCGACGCCGGAAGCTTTTTCGGAAGAAAAATGCAAAGAAATTATCGAGGCGAACAAAGCCAGATTCGAGACGGCAAAAGAAGATTTGGTGCGCTATTCCCGAACAATGCTGGCGATGTTGGCGGACAGCGGCGTTATAAGTTACCGACACTTCACAACGCTGATAAAAAAATATCCGTATTATGTGCCGCTCCACAGGGAATTTGACGAAAACGCGGACTTGAATTCAGCTGACAGCATGAAACATATGCTCGGCTCCGCTAAGGATATGGGCGATTCAATTCAGGCGATAGTCAATAACACGTTTGATTTTGTGCACCGCGCCGAAAAAAATAAAGCAAAACTCCTGCTTGCGAATTTGACAAATTTTGACGGCGTTGGCGGAATTTTTGAGGAAGTGGAAAAAGGTACAAACGACGGAACGATTATAACCTTTTTTGAAAACGGCAAGCGAAAATATCTGCAGTGCTCCGACAAAACGATTGTAAAAGCAGTAAATAATATGAACGTGCCGAGCATGAATCTTTTCATGAAGATGTTAAGCGTGCCGATGAAAATTCTTCGTGGCACGGCGACATATCTTAATCCGAATTTCATGTTTAGAAATCTTTTGCGCGACCCGCAAGACGCGTATATCTACAGCAAAAATTACGGCGGCAATGTGTTTTTGGAATTGGCAAAGGCGATGACGCCATATAACGCCATAGTTGGTTTGACGCACGCTGTTAACATGGACGAGATTTATGATGAGTACATGATTTCCGGCGGCGCACAGGCTAATTTCTTCTCCTTCGATAAAGATTATCGGCAAGAAACTTATGAAAAGCTCACCAAAAAAAATTATCAGCGGTTTGCTTCGCCAAAAGGCGTCTTGAAATTGCTGGAAACTTTGGGCGAATATTCCGAGTTGGGAACGCGCCTAAGCCATTTTGAAAAAGTTAAAAACAGTCTGGCGAAAAAACACGAGGGAGTAAATATTTATGACGACTTGGTTACGGCGGCGTTTGAAACCCGCGACTTAATCGACTTCGCCCGACACGGCGAGGCAGGACGCGCTTGGAACGCAGTAGCCGCTTTTGCCAATCCCGCGATTCAAGGTTGGGATAAATTTTTTAGGAACTTCGATTTAAAGAAACTCAAGAAATTTGGCGGCAACGATGAGACGCAAAAAGAGTGGATTATGTCCGTCGTTAAACTGGGCTTAGAAGTTATTTTGCCTACGCTTGTCCTTACGGCTCTGAACTACGATAAAGACTGGTACAAAGACGACGTGCATGATTGGGAAAAAGAAACGCATTGGATATTGAGCAATGAAGTTAAAATCCCGAAGGGCGCGGATATTGGCGTAAGATTTTTTTCTAATCTCTTTGAAAGTATGCTGAATTCTCAACTGCATAACGACCCCGTGACGACGAAAAAAGCCTTGCAACCGTTTTTAACTTCCCTGCCGGACATTATGCCGACGGCGTTTTTGCCGATATTTGAATGCATGGCGAATTATGATATGTTCCGGCACAAACCGATTGTTCCTATAGACGAACAACTAAACCTTAAAGACACGCCGGAGTTGCAATACGATTCGGGCAATTCAAACATGGCGGTGTATTTGGGCAGGAAGTTCGGCATATCGCCGCGACTTATTGACCACTTTATTTATGGGCACACTTCAAACGTGGGCAGAGGCGCAAACCGCTTGGCAGATACATTGATGTACGAGACGGGATTGAGCGAAAGACGCCCGCCCACATTCACAAAAGATTGGCGACCAATTACCGGCGGCTTGTATCGCGTGCCTTATCGCAACCCAAAAATCGTCACGGATTTTTACAACGAGTTAGACCGGCAAGAAAGTTTCGTTAAAGCCTACGAATTTGAAAAGAAACAAGATAGAAACGCAAAAATCTCCGCCGAATACGACCGAGCATTGCACGCAAGATTAAAGGGCGCGAGAAAATCTATGCAAGCATTAGCAAAGCAGGAACGCGCCGTAATGGAAAACCCAAAATTGACAAGTGAGCAAGTGGAAGAAAAACGGCTGGCAATTCAAAAAAAACGCGTTGAACTTTGCAGAAAAGTTTTCAGACGAGCGCAATAGGCGCATTTTTTATTGGCGGTGATGAAATGAATTTTTACTATCCCGACGGCAACGGCGGACGAAAAATTATCGAGATTGGCGGCACGGATTATTCACTGCCAACGGCGAGTGAATCAATCAAAGGCGGCGTGAAAATCGGCGACGGTTTTAGCATGGACGGCGAAATTTTGAACATTGCGCTTTCGGGCATTACTGATTTTCCGGTTGCGTCTGAAAGTGTTGTGGGCGGAGTAAAAATCGGTGACGGGTTGGAAATGGACGGCGACGTTTTGAAATGCAAAGGCGGCGGCTCTTCCTATTCGTTGCCAATAGCTTCAACTACACAACTTGGCGGCGTGAAAATCGGCAAGGGCTTGGCTATGGACGGTGACACGCTCAACGTTACATTGCAATCTGACAGCGATAGTTCCCGCGCCATTAACATTAAAAACGTGCTCAAAGGAGACGACGCGGAAGAATACGTTTTGCCGACGGCAAGCGAATCAATCAAAGGCGGCGTGATAATTGGCGCAGGTTTGAGTATGACGGGCGATGTTTTGAATGTCACGCTGGAAACTGCCGATGATTATTCCTTGCCTACCGCAAGCCAAACGGTTAAAGGCGGCGTGAAAATCGGCGCGTGGCTGGAAATGGGCGGCGAGTCTTTAAAAATCAGCGAGCCGGTTCTAACTTTTTCACCGGATATTTTTGTTGACGAATTAAAAGCTTATCTGCCGTTCAATTCTTCCGTTACTTACGATGTGCGCGGCAACGTGTGGAATACCACCGGCAACCCGACAATCGGTGCGAAGAATTCAGCGGGCGGCAAGGCTCTGCAACTCGACGGCTCAAGTTCTTTGCTCACCACTGATTTTGAATTGGGCGGGCAAGATTTCACGATTAACGGCTGGGCTTTTATGGACTCTGCCACTTACCTTGATTCTTCAGACGCGAGCAACGACGGAAAAATTTTTTCTGTTTACAACAGCGGAGGCGGGCTGGTTGTGCTGGATAGGGCGTCAGATAATTATGACCGGTTGGCTTTGTGGGTGAATGAAACTGCCGCTATCAGCGTGAACACCGGCATTTATACTTCCGCTAACGTGGATTGCGTTGATAAACTCGTGCACTTTGAAGTTGTTTACCAATACGCCAAAAGGCTCACCACGCTTTATATAAACGGTGTGCAAGCCGCTCAAAAAACCGATTGTCCGCAATACACCCGCCAAAATTTCACTCTGCAGATTGGCTCGCATGGCTTTGTTGGCACTGTGGACGAATTCAAAGTTTTTGACGGCGTGGCTCTTCATACCGGCGATTTCGTTCTGCGCTAAGGAGATTTAGCCATGAGTTTTTATTTTTCTAACGACGGTTCGCAATGCGTTTCTCTGCAGAGCGACGACGGCAAAAATTCTATCAACATAAAAAATATTTTAAAGGGCGGTAAAGGCGGCTCAAATTACGCGATTGGCGAAAATCTCCAACTGCAGAACAATATTTTAAATGCTTTTGGTAACGTGCGCTTTGTGGGGATTTTCGCCGATTTTCCCAGCGACGCTGAAAAAGGGTGGCTCGCTTACGTCAGCGATAGATTTTATCTTTACGACGGCTCCGCGTGGTATGGGTTCGGCTATGACAATCAGCCCAAATATACTGACCCATTTTTATATTATGTATTTCGCCTTACCGACCCAGACGCTTATTCCGGTATCGGCAAGGCAGATTTTTTAACTTACGTTTTCGGTTCCTATGAGCCGCTTGAATATATTGAGGGCGGCAGAATTCCTAAGAATGATTTCATTTCTTACATAATGGAGGATTGAATCATGGCTGAAGAACAATATATTACTGAACAAAATTTTCTTGACCGTATGCGCGACTTTCGTAAAGCGAACGACGCACGATACAAGTACAAGTACGACGATTCCGAAAGTTCGACCGTGATTGCCGGTTTGATTATCTTGGACACTGCTCCTTCCACGATTGAGGGCGCAATGTGGCTTTCTGTTGACTAAGGAGATTTTTTATGGCGACGTATTTAATTAACGTTTATAAAGACAACCCGACCGCCGGCGCGAAAGACGGCACCAAAGTTTCTAACGATTACACCAACCCCATACACTTTGACTTGAACGCCGCCGAAAACGAATCGCAGATTATCCCGCTGGCGGTGCGCTGTGATGACGGCTATCACACTGTCCCGCCCACGACCTTAACCGACTACAACGACACCAAAGACCGCTACCAACTTTCTCTCGACGGCGTGACTTGGAGCGATTCAATAACTTTTGCCAGTGGTATCGGTAGCACGAATGTTTTGTTTTACGCCAAAGCCCGCTCTACTTCCACTGACCACGGGCAACTTGACCGCTCCGCAAAATTTTTAATCGACTGCGAACTGGAGCGCGACTGATATGAGCAATTTAAAAGCTTATCTGCCGTTTGACGAATCAGCCACTGCCGACAAACGCGACGTTTCATGGACTGCAACGGGTAACGTTTCTTTGTCGACCGAAATAAAAAAATTCGGCGCGGCAAGCGTTCATTTGCCTAATGGTGCTTACCTCACCGCGAACAATATTATCGACTTGAACGCGGAAAAGTGGACTTTCGATTGTTGGGCTTATCTTGTTTCAAGTTCCTCAGATAACGGTTATTTTGCGCTAAGCGCAAGAACGGACGCTTCTCGTTACGGAATAATCAACAGCAATGACGGCATTTGGATTGCGGCAACAAGTTCCGGCTGGCAAGCCAAAAATACTTCCATTACTTTTCCGTCCGTCAAAAACCAATGGGTTCATCTAGCCATAGTAAAAAATGGCACGACTGTAACCTTTTATCAAGACGGCGCAAGCGTCTGGAGTTTTACGACGAGCGCATTGGACAATAGCGGCGCATTTATTCTCGGCGGCAATTATTATGGCTACGATACGGACATTTATTTTGATGAAGTTCGTATCGTTGAGGGCGAGGCTTTGTGGACGGATAATTTCACGCCGCCGACTGAAACGGATTATTTGAAAATGGACCGTGTGGCAACACGTTATTTATCCTTTACCGGCAACGCGGGCTGTTACGGCGAACTTCCGCTTGCAGTTTTGCCCGGCGCGACTACGTTCACCATTGAAGCAAAATTTTCTACCACGACGACTGCCAGTAATAACAGTAATTTCGGCTGGAAAACGATTGTCGGGCGCGAAATTAGCAGCTATTGGCAAGATGATTTCGGGCTTTGCGTAAATGGAGGCAAGCTTTGTTTTTGGGCGGAGCCTAAAAGCGGCGGCTCTAATTCGACGCATAACACAACGTCAAACGCGACAGTCAACGACGGGCAAATTCACGAAGTAGCAGTCGTATCGTCGGGCGGTGCGATTGATTTATATTGCGACGGCGAACTTGTTGCTCACACCGATAACGTCAACGCTAAAATTTTTGCAAACCAAACAATTTTAATGGCTTACAATTCCAATTCTAATTCGTATCTGCAGATGGACTTGTACGAGGCTCGTTTTTGGAGCATTGCCCGCACGGCAGAAGAAATTTTCGCTGATATAGACGGCACCGAGCAAGGTTTAGAGGCTTGGTATATTCCGAGCGAAGACGGTTTGCGGGATTATTCCGGCAATAATCGCCATGCCACGCTTTACGGCTCTCCTGCCTACACCGAGGCAACGAGTATCCACGCGAATATTTTAGTCGGCGTAGAAACACGAATCCGCAACACCAACGACTGGAAATATTTTTTCAACACAGCCGAAAATTTGATTGTTGAGGGTACCACGCTGACTAATCTTCCGCCCGAACAATCAATCACCGGCTCCGCTTTTTACCAGACGCAACGCGCTAAATGTTTCGACATTCCCGCCACCAACGAAATTTGGCTTAAATTTGATATTTACTTTGACGGCTCCAATCGCTGGCGGGCTTATAACGGCGGCTCCAATGGTGATAGTGGCATTGCGTCACAGACCGACGGACGATTGAGCTATTTCATAAATGGCGGCAACTCTTTTTCTAGAGATTTTAGCGGCATTTGCAAAGTCAATCAGTTGCAGACGGTGTTATTGCACATGGTTAGCGGCAGTTCCGACGGCGTCGTTGAGGCGTGGGTTGACGGCACTTTTATTTACAGCTACACGGGCGATGTAAATCACGGGCAAGATTTTGCTGATATTTATTTGCAATCAGACGGCGCGGGTACTTTCTTTAGCAGCGTCATAATCTCGAACGGGCAAATATTCAGCGAAGAAGGAGCGCAAAAAGTTTTCGTCGCTGTGGAAAGTGCGATTCGCAACCGCTTGACTTCATGGCGATATACCAACCCCGGCACCGCTGATTATTTCGACTTCGAGGGCGCGACAACCGTCAAAGTCCCTTACACGCAGTCCGTCACCGGCACAGCTTTTTACGGCGGCGGGCGTCTTGATATGTTCAACACTCCTGCAGGCGTCAAGGAAGTCTGGATTAAATTCGATTTGTACGTCCGCGAATACAACGCCGCAAGCGTATTAAGGTATGACTATTTTGTTTATGGCGGGCATACTTCTGCCAAACTCAATCAATTTTGCGGTTTCCAAAGCACACGGCAAGGGTTTTATGATTACATTGACAGCTTTACAGTTTTCGGCGGCGGACAGCTCACTCCAACCACTGCCGCATTGCACAAATATCTTTTGCACATGAAATCCGGCGCAACCGACGGCTTGTTTGAATTTACTGTTGATAAGGAGACTTATTCATACACAGGCAATGTCAACGGCGGCGAAGACTTCACTTGTCTTTATCTTTATAGTCAATCTGACTACGCGCTTTTCTCAAACATTGTTGTCAGTGACAGTCCTGTAGACATAAACGAAGGTTGGAGTAACGAACTTGTGCCCGTTGAAACAAAAGTTACCGCGCCTGTGCTGAATATCCGCCGACAAGGTGAGACGCTGAAATTTCCCCTGCAACGTTCGCCAAAAATAATTTCTCCTGCTGTGGCTGTGCGCTGGCAAGACCGGAATTGGTACAATCCCTTGACAGAAACAAAAGGTTATGTGTCTGTCCGCCATGACGATAAAAATTATTATCTCTCTTCTGAAATATAGAGTGTCAAGTCAATGCTTAACTCCTGTGGGAGTTTTTTTATTGGGGGTGTTTATGTGGAAGAAGAATTGTTGTTTAAACTGCTCGGCAATATCGGCGTTCCTGCCGCCATTTGTTTTTACACTCTTTTTGGCGTTAATAAAACTCTTAAGGATTTAACTTCCGCCATTAACAAACTTACTACCGACGTGGACAAGCGCGAAGCGGAACAATCGCACGAAATTGCTAGGCTCAAAGATAAAGTAAACGAATTAGCTTTTAAAGTTGAAAATCTTTTGCGGAAGGACTGATTTTTTATGCGCTACACTGTATCCACTGATTTTATTCCTATCAACGAGACGCGCGGCACTATTCAAAATCCTAGCCACATTTTTTCCATTGAGGTTTCTAATCAGCCTGTTCCCAATTCCGGCGTTTTGCTTTTCCCGCTCAATAAATACACTTTCACCAACGAAAAGCTTTATGTACGCTGTGTTGACGGTTCCGCCGTGATTAACGTCGTCCCGTTTATCGTCGACGCAGGTGTCGTTTCTAGTGGCGGTTCTTCTTCTGTCGACGTGGACGAACACTTTACCGACGACGATTTACACGATATTTTTGATTTTTGAGCATGACAGGCTACTAACCTGTTTTTTTTATAAGGAGGCTTTCATTATGGTTTTCCAAGAAAAAACCACTGCGATTCTCTGGGCAAAACTCGCTGATTCTAGCGAATATCTGTCCATTGGCGGCGTTAATTCGGCTACTTCCACGCCCGAAAACGCCGTCGCTCAAACCAACAAGTTGCTCGCCATTTTCGGCAAATCCATTACTGCCGATAAGTTGAGCGTCATTACCACTAAGGAGGCAGTCGACAATGGCTAAAACTCTTACCCTTACTCTCGGTTACAAGGACACCAACTTTATCCGTAAGATGAAATTCGGCGGGCTTAGCGACGCTGATTTAACCAATCTCGTTGCCAACGTTCAGGCTTTTAACGCTTCCATTGCGGGCGGTACCGATGACGGCTTGAACGAATTCTTTGTTTCCGACGATTTCGACGCCACTAACAATATCGGCACGCTCGCCGGCATTACCGCCGCCAGCACCGACGATTCCACTGATACTTTTGTCGTTTAAGGAGGCTTTACCATGTCTGATAACGTTTCTGCCGTC
>Ga0310697_10001265_pt1 | contig 30480 bp, 28 predicted proteins | sample 172DNAGHGlowgp2_FD_203883 | JGI IMG/M metagenome (GOLD analysis project Ga0310697, IMG submission 203883) | Sheep rumen microbial communities from Palmerston North, Manawatu-Wanganui, New Zealand - 1728 DNA GHGlow gp2 (v2) (version 2) | ecosystem: Host-associated > Mammals > Digestive system >... | reverse complement strand
CATTTATTTCCAAGACAACGAATTCAATAATCTCTCACACGAATGTCTAAAAACAAACATCATGAATAGTAATGTAAGCAATCAAGCGTGTTGGCGACAGCTTCAGCGCTCCTTCGAGGGCCTCGCAGAGGACATGGACGCGGTGCTGAATATCATCGATGAAATGGCTGATTTCGATGTCTCCGCCGCCACCGATTTGTGTAATAAAGTGCGCCGCACCAACGCGCACGACAGCGTAGAGTACGCCCTCGCCCTCGAAGCCAGCACATGGGTGCGCATCCTCAGCTACCTGCGCGACAGCACCACCACCCTGCAGCTCCTCGCCACCAAGCGCGACTTCATCCTCACCCTCATGCGCCAGCAGCTCGCCGCCGCCGACCCCAATGCCGACCCGAATGACATAGAGCATGAATTAGCCCTCCAACTCACGGAAAGACACGGACAGTAACGGAAATACACGGAAAACAGGTCCTATAGACAACAAAAAAATGAATATTTGGAAACGAATGACCATAATGCCCATAATTCTACAACTAAGAAGCACAAATTTCTCTATTGCCAAATTATGACTATTATGGTCATTTGTTTCCCTAAAAAAATTTCCGTGTCTTTCCGTCCTTTTCCGTGTTTTTCCGTGCCAAAGGTATTTCCGTGATTAAAGAACGAAAGGAGAAGAAAAATGAAAGAAAAAAGCACCAAAAAAGAAAGTAATAAAGAAGAGGCTAAGGAAGAAGGCCATACCGGTCTGGTTTTTGCGCCTCGTCAGCAGGCCTCGCCGAGCGAGGATTTGAAGATCAACTGGGACGCCTTCATCCGCTTCTTCAACGCCACACTCCAGATGCACGGCAGCGCCATACGCCCCATCGCCTACCTGAGCAAAGGCAAGAAATCGCGCGTGCAGGCCCTGGTGAACCGCTGGAACACGAAGCAGGCCCTCGTAGATGCCGTCGTGAGCATGGCGCGCAGCGACTTCCTCAACGGCCGCAAGAAAGGCTACCCCTTCATCGCCAGCTTCATATGGCTCACCGAGAGCGACGAGCACTTCGAGAAAGTCCTCAACGGCTACTACGACAACCCTCCCGCCGCCGACCTCACCCCCGATGAGCAACGCCAACTCGAAGCCGAGCGCTACCGCCAGCAGCAGGACACCCGCCGCGCCGAAGTCCGCCGCATCGACGAAGAGGAACGCGAACGTCGGGCTCGGGAACGCGACGAGCGAGCCAAGAACTGCGTCAGCTACGAGGAATACCAGCGGCTGAAGGCCCAAGGACTGATCGTCCGCCCTTGTTGAATTCTGGAATCAATTTTGAATAATTTCCACGCGTAGCGTGCTCCTTAGAAAACCGTCTTACGACGGGAAATTTATCAAATTAAAAACAAAATTATAAAGAAACTTGAACCCTGAAACCTGAAACTTGAAACTTGAAACTATTAAGCTATTAAACCCCTAAAACTCTAAACAACAATGAGACTCCTACTGAAAAGACAATATCTGGGCCGCCGCTACACCACAGGGCTGCTCTTCCTCGAGAACCCCAAGACTGGCGACATGGAACTCGTCGCCGACACCATCGAGCCACCCGTAAAGCAACGCGAATACGAAGGCAGCGTCGTGGCCATCCCCGCAGGCCGCTACCCCGTCGTCGTCACCTGGTCACCCCGCTTCCAGCGCTGGCTGCCGCTCGTGACACACGTCGAAGGCCGCAGCGGCATCCGCATCCACGCCGGCAACACCGTGCGCGACACCAGCGGCTGCATCCTCGTCGGCCGCGCCACCACCCGCGGCACCATCACCGACTCGCGCCGCACCCTCGCCATCCTGCTCTACCGCCTCGCCCACCGTCCCGACGGCACCGCCCTCCGCCTCGACATCGAAGAACCGCTGGAGCCTCTGCCCTTAGACGACCTCGATGAATCAGAAGGCCCCAATGCCATGGAGGACGATCTCGATGAAATAGATGACGAATCCTAAACAATTTTTGCAATGTACATCACTATGACTATCAACACGCTACAGCCGCGGCCACCTCCTTGCTGCCACGCACCCATTGCCACCTCGCGAAATCGTCATACCTTTGCACCGTCAAAACCAACGCACCGCGGTGCATCGCCTTGTACAGTGCACTGCAAACGCCATCGCACCGCACTATGGCCCCACCCCGCCCTCCCCAAGGGGAGGGAGCCAACCCGGGACGCAACGCAACAATGTCAGGCGCCGACATTCGAGCGAAGCGAGGCCCTCCCCCCACGGGGGAGCGGGGAGAGGGGCACTTAACCTAACCAATTTATTAACCCTTAAAACCAAATCCCCCATTAGTAGAGGTATCTACTCCCCTCTTTAAAAGAGAGGGGTTGGGGGTGAGTCCTATGAAGAACACTCTCAAGTACTCTCTTGCCATGCGCAAGAACCCCGCTCATCCTGAAGAGCCCGAAAAGGCTTACGCCACCCTGCAGCTCAACGGCGTCCTCGACATCAACGCCCTGGCTGACCACATGTCCAACCACAACAGCATCTACTCCAAGGGCACCATCGTTGGCGTCATCACCGACATGTGCCACTGCATCAAGGAGGCCATCACCGAGGGCAACGCCGTCCTGCTCGGCGAGCTCGGCCGCTTCGCCCCCTCCATCAGCAGCGAAGGCACCCTGCCCGGCGTGGATGCCGAAGGCAACCCCAAGACCGCCATGGAGATGTTCACCGAGGCCAACATCAAGCAGGTCAACGTGAACTACGAGCTCGGCACCGGCCTCGACTTCAAGCGCGAGGACTTCAACTTCGAGTACGTCACCAGCCGCAAGGCGCAGGCCGCCGCCAAGAAGGCCCAGAAGAAGGGTCAGTCCAGCGCCGACTGGAGCGACGACGACGAAGGCAACGACGAGCCCTAAGCCCCGCTAGGTGAGTGGCGCGCAAGCGCCCTCACCGCTTTTCAAGAACCACAGAATACATGTTTTTGAACACGGATTGAGCGGATCCAACGGATCTTTTCTTAGACAACGAATTTTACGAATTAAACGAATTCTTGGAGCAGCGAGAGCCATCAAGCTTGCTTGGATTGCCGAGTCGTGACAAGAATGGACAAAGTCAATTCCTAGAGCGGCACGCTACGCAGGTGCCGAATGACATCTGAGAACTGAACTTAAATCTTCATAAATCTAAACTTAAATCTCTTTCTTTGAACATAAATGTCCATAATGAACCATAATGGAGCATCGCACTCGGAGCACGGGATTGGCTCACAGCTTGGCTGTGTGCCGTAGGAGATTTCGAAGGCTGCCACTCTGAAAACTAGTTTTCAAGATGGTCTGCCTTGAAAACTCCAAGCTCCAAGGACAAGTCCTTTGAGCGTCATCCCTTGCACCGCCCACGCAGATTTAGGTCCTGATTTAAGCCTGATTTAAGTTCAGTTCATAATCTGTGGTCTTAGCTGCTAGAAAAATTATGGTAATTACGGCCATTCGTGTAAAAAAAGAAAAAGATTTAGGTCCTGATTTAAGCTTGATTTAAGTTCTGAGATAGACCTGATTTAAGTTCTACCCTTTATCCGTGAAATCTGAGTCATCCGTGGTCTTAAATGCTAGAAAAATTATGGTAATTACGGCTATTCGTGTAAAAAAGAAAAAGATTTAAGTTCAGATTTAAGCCAAATTTAAGTTCTTTCCATCATCCGTGGCATCAGTGTAATCCGTGGTTGAAGAATAAGAACATAAATCTCACAGAAATCTAAACTTAAATCTCTTTCATTGAACACAAATGACCATAATGGATCATAATGGAACATTCGCACTCGGAGATAGGGATTACGGTAATTACGGCTATTCGTGTAAAAAAGAAAAAGATTTATGTCCTGATTTAAGCCAAATTTAAGTTCCTATTCTTCAACCGCAAAGGCTGGCGCAGTGTATCAATGGTCGCTCCGCTCAAAATGAAAGCAAAAATTATATGTGAATATTAAAGTAAAAATTTTTGTTTCAAATAAATCAAATTTAAGTTCCCTCCCCTCGCGCCTGCGCGATAAATTATAAGGTAATTCGCATCTTTTCTTGCAAAATCTTTTGCCAATTAGATGATATTGCGTACATTTGCGCCGATTTACGCATAAACTCTAACAAAAATAACTAACAAACTTTATCAACAAATGAAAAGAAAACTACTTTTCGCGATTGGCGCATTCCTATGCTCCGTCGCCACGTGGGCGCAGACAGATGTGACGTCTACGTACATCACGAATGCCGGTTTTGACGAATCAGGCGATTTCCAAACTGTCGATGTTGCAACTGGCAATAGTAATCAGCGCAAGGCTGTTACTGGTTGGTCTCATTCTGGAGGTGACACCTATACGACAGGTGCTGCCATTGGTTTCGGAACAACTGGCAAAATAAATGGAGCCAACCTCCCCTCGGAAAATGCTGATGGTGGTACCACAGGCGGCGCTCTCTGTCTCAATGCTGCATGGAAATCTCATGTTTGGTATTCTCAAGACGTTACGCTGCCGGCAGGTAATTACACCATGACATTCAAGGTCAACAATGTTGGTCAGAATGCTCAGTTCGAGAAGGACCCTGTGATGTTCTCTTTCACTACAACTGACGGTTCCAGCTTCTCAGGAAATGTTCATTCTTATCCTGTAAGCACTTGGACTACGCAGACAATAACCTTTGCTCTCGCTGCTGAGACCACAGGTTCCATCAAAATAGGTTATAAAGCAGGTAACACAGGCTCCAACAATACACCTAAGCTCGTTGTTGACTATGTCAAGGCTATGTATAATAGCAACTATACCGCTACTTTGCAATCGGCTATTGACCGTGCAACTATTTTGAATGCACGTGCTTCTGATGACGATTTGGCAGCTGCTATCACGACGGCTCAAGGTGTACTGGATGCGGCTGACAATACCGTTGCCTATCAGGCAACCATTAACTCTGCTGTTACGACGCTTCGTTCAGCCATCTCAACAGCTGCCGCTAAGGTGATTCTGCTTGAAGGCGAGAATATCACTTTCATGTTTGAAAATGCCGACTTTGAGAGTGGAACACCTGTTACTGTTGGTATTACCACTTACGACTATGATGCAGCTACGAACGGAACACATTACAGCCGTATGCAGGTTGTTGAAGGTTGGACGATTGTTGCAAATGGCAACGCTAAGTCTGCTGGTATCTATCAATTCGGCCAGAATCCCTTCTTGGGTAGTGTAGGAAACCAGTATCAGGCACCCGCCTCTGGCTCTGCTGTTGGTGAGGAGAAGGCTCTCGGTATCGTAGCTGTTTGGAGCAGTCCTGCTCAGTACAAACAGGATTGCACCCTGCCTGCTGGTAGCTATATCATTGAAGTGCCTGTTTACAACACCGCTGGCACGACGGCCTTCTCCAAGAACCTGATTGGTTTCGTGGAGAATGGTGGCACAGAGCATCTTGCAACAGCTAAGACATACGCTACAGGCTCTTGGACCACGGAGAAGATTATCTTCGAACTGGCCAACGAGACCGCTGGTTACCTGTCTTTAGGATATACTGCAGCTAATTCAGGTTCTGGCGCTATGCCTCACCTCTTCATTGATGGAGTGAAGGTTACCTATACCTCTCCGATCGCTGCTGCTTATCAGAGATATCAAGATGCTCTCGCTGCAGCAAATACAGCTATTGCTAGTGGAGATTATACCAATGTGACAGGCTCAGAGAGGACTGCTTTGCAGGCTGCCATCGATGCTACTCCTGCTCAGACTAAGGAAGCATATAACAATGCTGCTGATGCTCTGGATGCTGCTCGTGAAGCTTTCACAGATGCCAAGGCTAACTATGATGCCCTTGTTGCCGTTAATGCGATGATTACTGCTGCCGGTACGTTGGAGTATGCTGATGCCGAAAAGAAGCCCTCAGCTTCTGTGACAGCGACCAGTGCTTCTGACGCTTCTGACAAGGTAACTTCTCAGACCACAGCCCTCCGTGCATACTACGAGAGCAATGCTAAGGCTGAAGGTGTCGTTGGTGCAGTAGATTATTCTTCTGCTGTAGCTGATGCAAATGCTGAAACTAACACGGGTTGGACGAATGGCGTCGGAATCAAGAATGGCGACCAGCCTTATACGAACTCGGATGGAACTACCGCGGCCAAATACCTTGATGGCGGCTGGAAGGCAAGTGCCGCTTGTGATATTGATATGACTCGTACTGTCGAGATTCCTGCAGGTACGTATCTGCTTACTGTAAAGGCTCGTGGCGCTCAGGATTTGACCGTGTATACTCTTTCAATCGCAGGTGAAACGCTCAACTTGCCTCATGCTAACGGCGGCTCCAATGGAGTGTTCGGAAATGGTTGGGAAGATGCTTCCATCGAGTTTGAAAGCGATGGTACCGCTCAGACACTTGAGGTCATTGCTCAATCCACAGCCAACCAGCAATGGTTCTCAATGAATGACTTCCGTCTCGTACAGCTCGAGTTCAATAGCGATGCCTATGCAAATACGCCATCTGATTACAATGCCATGAATGCCGCTATAGGTGTTGCCGAAGCTAAGACTCTCGGCTTTGACGAAGGGGAATATGCACCTTATAACAACATCGAAGCTCTCACAGCTCTCGCTACAGCCAAGGCCATTAACCAAACGGCATCAAATACGAACCTGAAAGCTGAGTTGGCAGCCCTTACTACAGCACTAAGTAATTGGAATGTTAACGCTGAAGAAGTAAATGCCGTTCACAATGGAAACTTCGCAACAAGTCAGGATCTCGGTTGGACCTTTACCGGATGGGGTGAGTTCGTAAGTGGACTGAATTCTAACACGAATGCCAGCAACGGAACAGCTCGTTCGTCAAATCCTGGTACACTTACTTATGGCAACAAGGTTGGATATACAATGCCCTTGGATGGTAATACCGTTTATCGTCTGACCTTCAAGGTTTCCTCTTGGGATAATGATAACAAGAACACCGGTACAGGTGTTAGTGTCCTCAATGGCTCAAGTGAGGGCTTGGCAACAAAGGACTTCGCAGCAAGCGGAACAAACCGTGACCAATATGGTGCCTTCAAGACATACACTACTGTATTTGAAACAGGTGCGGCTGGCGATTATACGCTTGTGATAACTGCCAAGGGTAATCGTTCGGTATATACTGACATCGTATTGAAGAAGGCTGTTGCTGATGTTATTAATATTTCTGAAGAAGATGCTGCAGCTCCCTCTACTTCGGATTATGCTAACGTGACGCTGACCCGCACACTCGTCGGTGGCCAGTGGAACGGTTTCAGCTTGCCCTTCAGCCTCACCGCGGAGCAGCTTGCAGCATCCGCATTGAATGGCGCCATGATTAAGCAGTTCTCTTCTGTTGCTGACAATGTAATTTCGACGGAAGATGCCGATGCAATTGTCGCCGGTGAGCCTTACCTCGTGAAGCCCGCAGGCAATATCGAGAACCCGAGCTTTGAGGGTGTTGAAGTCAGCAATCCCGCTGAGGCTGTTAAGGGTGAAGGTGCCTATACCTTCCAGGCTCACCTCTACAACACAGAGTTGGCAACCGATGGTAGCGTAGCTTACGTATCCACGACCGACAGCAGCATCAAGAAGCTGACCTCTGACGGTATCAAGGGTATGCGTGCTATCTTCAACATCCCGACATCTGGCTCAGCAAAGGCTCTGCTGATTGACTTTGGCGGCGCAGACGGTATCCTCTCTGTGGATGCTAAGGGCAATGTCACTGAGAACGGCACCATCTACAACCTCGCTGGTCAGCGCATGAGCAAGGCACAGAAGGGTGTGAACATCATCAATGGCAAGAAAGTGCTTGTAAAATAAAGACCCACTCCGCCCGTTGGGCACCCCTCCCGTCAGGGAGGGGAGCCTGCGGGAAGATAGTGAAAATAATAAGTATAATCATTAAACAATGACCCAATAAACTCTCTCAAGCGCTAGCCGCTTCCCTCCCTCACGGGAGGGATTCGAGGGTGGGTCTTTATATAAGACAATGAAAAAGACATATATCATTCCTTCGACAACTATCGTTGCACTTTCTATGACCGATGGTGTCCTCAACAATGTGAGTGCGAATGGAACCGTTACCATCAACCCAGGAACGATCAGTGGAGGTAATGGTGGCGATGCCACCAAGACCTCTGGTGACTGGAGCGACATTTGGAACAATAAGTAAGAATGGACAATTGTCTACATTCCGCTGACAATTGCCATTTCAATCATCATCGCGCCCTGCACTCGTTCGTGAGTCGCAGGGCGCGATGTTAAATGATGATATTTCTACTGTTTAGCTAAAAAATACCTAATATTTTTGGCAGAATCGCTGAAAATACGCTACCTTTGCAGCGTTGTGCTTTCACTAACATTAGGACTTGTATTAACTAATAAAAGAAAATAAGTATAATTATGGGAGTTTATATTGCTGCAATCGTATTGGGAGTGCCAGGGATATTGTTCCTGCTTTATTGTCTCACTCCATCAGGAAAGAAATGGATGCGACTGAACGGTCTGCTTTAGTCGCTTAGACTTATCTATAATCATCGCGCCCTGCACTCGTTCGTGAGTCGCAGGGCGCGATGTTTTGTACAGTGAGACAATCGAAGGATTGGAAAAGTGTACAAAATAGAGCCATTTCATATTGGAAAAGTGTACAAAACAGGCCTATTTCATGTTGGAAAAGTGTAAGAAATAGGTCTATTTCATGTTGGAAAAGTGTAAGAAATAGGCCTATTTCATGTTGGAAAAGTGTAAATTTTGGTTTCTTTTCTTGCTCGTTTCAATTGAAAATCATACTTTTGCAGCGAACAAAGCAAGATTATAGAAGAAAACATCATGATAAAACGTAAAATCAGCCCGTTTGTCCACGACTTTATCACGCATGATAAGCGTGCTTTATTAGTGACCGGCGCTCGACAAGTCGGTAAGACATTCCTGATAAGACAGATCGGGAAAGAATGCTTCGAGCATGTCGTTGAAGTGAATTTTCTGGAACAGCCTGATGCCGTGGGAATCTTCCAAGAGCCCAAAAGTGCCCGGGACATCTTGCTGCGGCTCTCGGCATTTGTCAACAAGCCTTTGGTTCCGGGCAAGACTCTTATTTTCTTCGACGAAGTGCAGGAGTGTAAGGAAATCGTTACGGCCATCAAATTCCTCGTGGATGAAGGCAGTTACAAATATGTGATGAGCGGCTCGCTTCTTGGCGTGGAGTTGAAAGACCTGCGCAGCGTGCCTGTGGGATATATGGATGAAATAGAAATGTATCCCTTAGACCTCGTGGAGTTCTTTGCAGCTATCGGCATTGGCGACGATGTGGTCACTCATTTGCGCGAGGCGTATGAACAGCAGCGACCTGTAGATACGTTCATCCACCAGCGGATGTTGGAGGCAATACGCTTGTATCTCATCGTGGGGGGCATGCCTGCAGCCGTGCAGAAATATCTCGACACGAACAACCTGAGGAAGGTGTATGAGGAGCAACGAGGCATTATCAGAACCTATAAACGTGACATCACGCGCTATGATCCTGAACGCAAACTTCAGATAGAGGAAATCTATGACCTGATTCCTTCGGAACTCAATGCGAAGAACAAGAGGTTCATTCTCAAAGAGCTGAATGAGAAAGCGCGCTTCAACAGATATGAAGACAGCTTTGTGTGGCTGAAAGATGCAGGGGTCGCTATTTCCACCTACAATCTGGAAGAGCCCAAGCTACCATTACTGCTCAACAAACAGCGCAATCTCTTCAAGCTGTTCCTGAATGATGTGGGGCTTCTGGCGGCCATGTATGGTGGCAGCATACAAGCAAGGCTACTCAGCAAGGACTCAAACATCAACTTCGGAGGCATCTACGAAAATCTTGTGGCGCAGGAATTATACGCCCACGGCTTCGCGGTGGAACACGCCCTGTACTACTTCAACAGCAAGAAACAGGGCGAGCTGGATTTTGTCGTTGAACACGATAACAATGTCGTACCGATTGAAGTCAAGTCCGGCAAGGACTATGCACGGCACAATGCGCTATCCAATATCATGGAAAATGAGGAGTATCAAATCTCTTCAGCCGCAGTCTTTTGTCAAGACAATGTGCACACGCAAGGGCGCATCACCTATTATCCCATTTACATGATTGCCTTCATGGAACGAGCCCAGCCCGCAGACACTATCTATCACTTCAATCTTGCGGGATTGGGAGATAAGTGAAGCGTTACTTCCTCGCGTACACGCGGACATATTCTATTTCATAACGCAGGGGGAAGGCGGTGTCGTCGATGGGGCCGCCGTTGTCGCCGCCTAAGGCGAGGTTCAGGAGAATGTACTGCGGACGGGTGAAGGGTTGTATCAATTGTCAGACGGGAAAGAGCGTGTGAGGTGTGATGAAGGAGCTTCGGATGCGCCATTCCTTGGGGTAGAGGTTGTTGGCGCGGGTGCCGAGGTTCTTGACGAGGCCGAGGCGCTGGCCACGGAAGCAGACCTGCACGATACCGCGTGGGGTGTCAGGGGGCAGGACGAGAGCTTCGCGCTGCAGGTAGCGGATGGCATCGTCGAGGGAGAGCTCTACGCGTGGGGCGTCGGGAGCTTCGAGCTGGTCGGTGGGGAGGGTCGGCAGTTTGGAGAAGGCGGCGATGAAATCGTCCTTTTTCGCATGCTGCTCTGCTTCGCCGTCCTTCTGCAGGACGGCACAGAAGAAACCCTCACCGCGTACCCTCCCAGGGAGAAAATGGAGGCCCCCTGTGGTCCCCCGGCGGGGGACGGTTGAGGGTTGAGGGTTGAGGGATGAGGGTTGAGAGGGGGACTGCAAGGGGTCTTTGAGGTTCCAAGTGGGATCAACGGGGATAGGGAGGAGGGTGGCGCCGAGGTGGCGGGCAATCCATTCGACATTGTCCTCATCTTCCTCGGGGTTGAAGGTGCAGGTGCTGTAGATGAGGATGCCGCCGGGGCGCAGGGCGGGCCAGATATCCTCCACGATGGTGCGCTGCAGGGCAGCACATTCGGCCACGAACGACGGTGACCACTGGCGCACGGCTTCTTCTTCCTTACGCATCATCCCTTCGCCAGAGCAGGGGACGTCGGCCAGGATGAGGTCGAAATGGCGCTTGCCGCGTAGGGCTTTCGTGAGATCGCGGGCGTAGGTCTGCGTCACGAGGACATTCGGATGGCCCCATTTGGCGAGGTTCTCTGCCAACACCTGTGCACGCGCACGGAGAGGTTCATTGCTCACCAGCAGGCAGTCGTCGGGCAGCAGCGAACGCAGCAGCGTGCTCTTGCCGCCAGGGGCAGCACAGAGATCGAGGGCTGCGGTAATGCCCTGCGGACAGCGGGGCATTACCGCTGCACGCAACACATGGGCCAAAAACATGGAGCTGGCTTCCTGAACGTAGTAGGCACCGGCGTGGAGGAGCGGGTCGGCAGTGAACTGCGGACGCTCACGCAGGTAGAAGCCCTCCGGACACCAAGGCACGCGGCCGTCGGCACCTTCGGGTTCAAGGTCTATGGGCAGGCGTCGGGGGTTGAGGCGTATGCTGACAGCGGGCTCGCCGTCCATGCCCTGCAGCAAAGCCTCCACATCCTCCCTACTCCACCGCGCGGCGAAGTAGCATTCAAAGTCTTTCGGTAGTTTCATGGTACAAAGGTAGGGAAAAGTTTAAAGTTTAAGGTTTAAAGTTTAAAGTTTTAGGGAGTTTTCGTGATTATTTTACTAATTTTGCCGCGGAAAACGACAGAACGATGAAACAATACCTCGATTTACTACAGCGCATCCTCGATGAGGGGGCTGTGAAGACCGATCGCACAGGCACGGGCACGAAGAGCGTGTTCGGCCACCAGATGCGGTTCCACATGGCCGACGGCTTCCCCCTGTTGACCACCAAGAAGCTGCACCTGCGCAGCATCATACACGAGCTGTTATGGTTCCTCAAGGGGGACACCAATATCCAATACCTCCACGACAATAAGGTGACGATATGGGACGAGTGGGCCGATGAGAACGGCGACCTGGGGCCTGTGTATGGCCACCAGTGGCGCTCGTGGCCCGACTACAACGGCGGCACCATCGACCAGATTGCCAACGTGGTGGATCTCATCAAGCACCACCCTGACTCGCGGCGAATGATGGTGTCGGCATGGAATGTGGCCGAAGTGGATAAGATGGCGCTGCCGCCCTGCCACTGCCTGTTCCAGTTCTATGTTGCCGACGGCCGCCTGAGCCTGCAGCTCTACCAACGATCGGCGGACACGTTCCTGGGCGTGCCGTTCAACATCGCGTCCTACGCCCTGCTGCTGCAGATGATGGCGCAGGTCACGGGACTCGAAGCGGGCGATTTCATCCACACGACGGGTGACACACATCTCTACCTCAACCATATCGAGCAGGCACGGCTGCAGCTGACGCGCACGCCGCGACCCCTGCCCCGCATGGTGATCAATCCCGATGTGAAAGACCTCTTCGCTTTCCGCTACGAGGATTTCCAGCTTGAAGGCTACGACCCGTGGCCGCATATTAAGGCGGAGGTAGCGGTCTAGGGACTCACCCCCGACCCCTCTCTACGCAGAGAGGGGAGTATATACCTAAGCATCTATAAAAGATTTCACTTAAGCACCTATCAAGTTTTTATTTTCATGAGTACCAGTTCACAAAACATCATACGCCCCTCTCTGGTTAGAGAGGGGTCGGGGGTGAGTCTTGTAGCGGCGGTGGCGGAGAATGGGGCCATCGGACATGAGAACAAACTGCTGTACTGGTTGCCCAACGACCTGAAGCGGTTCAAGGCGCTCACGACAGGACATACCATCGTGATGGGCCGCAAGACGTTTGAGTCGCTGCCCAAGGGGGCGCTGCCCAACCGCAGGAACATCGTGCTGACGAGAAATGCCGATTTCACCGCCGAAAACGTGGAGGTATTCGCTTCGCTGGAGCAGGCCTTGGCTGCCTGCAAGCCCGACGAGGAGGTCTTCGTTATTGGCGGTGCCAGCGTGTATGCCGAAGCGCTGCCCTACGCCGATAAGCTGCAACTGACATTGGTACACGACACACCCGCTGCTGCCGATGTATTCTTCCCACAGCTGAACCCGGATGAATGGAAGGTGACAGCAGAAGAACACCACGACGCCGACGAGCGCCATGCGTTTGACTACACGTTCATAGATTATGAACGTCGTTTAAGGTTTAAAGTTTAAGGTTTTAAGTTTAAGGTTTAATGGTTTAATGGGTCGCTACGCTCAAAATTAAAGCAAAAATTATAAATAAAATTAAAACAAAAATTTTTGTTTCAAATTTTGAGTAACCGAGTAAGCAGTGAGAGCCATGATGCTCGCATCAATGGCCGAGTCGCGTTCGAGGACGACAAAGTCAACGAAGTGACGACCAGAATATTAGAGTTAAAGGGCGCTTAGCGAAAGAAAGAGAAATTGACGCTGCCGTAAGCGCGATGCCCAATGAAATGAGGGTGTCGCGAGAAGTCTTGTGCCTTGCCGTGCTCCAAGACGAAGAGACCGTTGGGATTTAGTATTGATGATTGACGATTGATGATTGAGGATTGCTCATTGTTTTCATCATTCATCATTCTTAAATCATCATTAAAGATCAGGTCGGGCAGTTGCTCCAGCTGGGGTAAGGCGTAAGGGGGATCGGCAAAGATGAAGTCATAGGAGCCCGGGGATTTCTTGAGGAAGCGAAGGACATCGGCACGCAGGAGCGTGACATCGTCCTCAGCCTTCAGCTGGCGCAGGAACTGACGGATGAAGGAGATATGCTGCGGGTCCAGTTCTACAGCCGTCACATGAGCGCAGCCTCGCGAGAGCAGTTCCAGCGTGATGCTGCCCGTGCCGGCAAAAAGGTCGAGGGCCTGCGGGGCCTCCTCCTCGAAATCGACGTAAGAGCGCAAGACATTGAACAGGTTCTCCTTGGCAAAGTCCGTCGTAGGACGTGCCTTGAAGCTCCGCGGCACCTCAAAATGCCGCCCTTTATATTTCCCTGCAACAACTCGCATTCGTTAATTTTTTAATGTTTTACCAACAGTCCGCAGGCTCTCCCCTCCCTTACGGGAGGGGTCGGGGGTGGGTCTATAGCCTATTCAGCAGCAGCGCCTTCAGGTCTGCGGGTACCTGCTTCTCATGAGCCAGGGGCACATTGGGGAAGATGGCCTTGTGAAGGACGGTCTGCACATTGACGATATACTCCGCCAACGCCTTGCGCAGGGGTTCGGCGTCGGATGCCGACTGATAGCAAAGCACCAGGTGGTCGTTGCGGTTGTCGAAGCCTAACGTCTGCCAGATGTTCAGCGTGTAGTATAGCGTGTCGATGAGATGGTCGGAGTGGAACGTGTTGGCCAGCCACAGGTGTCCGTCCTTGAAGGCGAACAGCGAGAAGCCTTTCTCCTCGGGGCACATATAGAGGTAGCGGGCATTACCCTGGCGATAGTCCTCGTCGAAATGAAGGAGACGCTCCATCAGCATGGCACGCGAAGCGAAGAGGCGCGCCGTGGGATAGTACTGGAGGATGGCCTCCTCGACCTCACGCGGGATGGCGTAGATCTCCACCGACTCCAACTGTGGCTGGATGGTGTAGGCTACGCGCAGCTCATCGATGTTCTGCGAGGCAAAGACGTGGCCATAGACGGCAGCGGCCTCATCGCGATGGAACTCCTCCAGCGGCACACGCGTGGCGGGGGAGCACAGCAGGACATAGGTCTGGTCGATCTGACGGTTGAAATAGTCGGGGCGGCTCAGTTCATGCTGCAGCTGCTGGGCCAGAGGCACGCTGTCCGTGGTGCGGAAATGCTCGCCGCGCACAAGGCTGCTCGTCTGCGGGTCACAGACGAAAAAAGAAAATCCATCCGCGTGTATGCGGATGGATAGACTTAGCGGATGATAGGATTTATTCCCAGTTGCCGGCATTGTTGTTCCAGTTGCTGAGGTCACCAATCTTCAAACCGGGATAGTTGCCCATATCGTCGGCCAGCTGACGGCGGTTGACGATGAGGCGGTCACCATTGCGGCCCATGCCCTTGAGGAAGGACTCATCGGGAGCGCAGCACTCCATGACATACTGAGTGGTACCGGAGCGCGTGATACTCAGGAACGTGTTCAGCTGGAAGGTGTCACCCTGAGCATAAGGAATATAGCGCAGGCTGTCGGGATCGAAGTCGGGGCCGAAGAGGGAGTCGCAGAGGTTCACCCATGTGGTGTCGCGACGGAAGCCCTGCAGGCCGTTGGCAGCGATGGCGGCAGCGTCGCCACTGTTCACGATGGCAGCAGCCTTGGCCTCGGTGAGACCCTTCTCCATCTGTTCATCGGAAAGGGTTCCTTCCTTGACAATCTTAGGAATACGGCCGTTGCGCACAAATTCCACGAGTTTCCACAAGCTGTCGCAGTAGGCAGCCTCGGGGCTCTGGAGCTTGTACTCCTCCTCGGCGTCCTTGATCTGAAGCAGACGGGCCTTGACGGCGTTTTCACGAACGGTCACTTCCTTCTGGAAGTCGATGTCATCCTGGATGCTACGCCAGCAAATGAAGAGCAATCCAATGACACAAAGTGCTAAAAGTGCATTAAAAATCTTTTTCATAACGCGTATATGAAGCTTTTTGTTTATATTTGCATCGCAAAAGTAGCAAGAATTATTTGAATACACCGCATCTTCATTGATTTTTTTCGCTTTCAATGACAATAAAAGACCAAATGAGGGGTTTCATCCTCGAGAAATTCGGGTTTCAGCCCACCGAAGAGCAGGAAAATGCCGTCAGTATGATGGCTGACTTCCTGTTTGCACAACAACGTGACTCGGTGTTCGTGTTGCGAGGCTATGCCGGCACGGGAAAGACATCGCTCGTGGGCGCCCTCGTGAAGTGTATGGACGCCCTGCAACAGCGCACGGTGCTGATGGCTCCGACGGGTCGTGCAGCCAAGGTCTTTGCCTTGAACGCCTGTCACACGGCCTACACCATCCATAAACGTATCTATCGGCAGAAGACGTTCACGGGCGAGATGACGGACTTCACGCAGAATGTCAACCTGCTCAAGCACACGCTGTTCATTGTCGATGAAGCCTCGATGATCAGCAACGAAGGGGGCTACGGCAGTGTCTTCGGCACGGGGCGTCTGCTGGACGACCTGATTCAGTTCGTCTATTCCGGCGAGGGCTGCCGACTGATGCTGGTGGGCGATACGGCGCAGCTGCCACCTGTCGGCGAGGAGCTCAGCCCAGCCTTGGAGCCTGACTTCCTGGCCGGCTACGGTCTGGAGGTGCAGCAGATTACGCTCACGCAGGTGGTGCGACAGCTCTCGGACAGCGGCATCCTGTGGAATGCCACCATGCTGAGGCAGCTCATCACAGAGGAGGAGGTATATGCCTTCCCACACCTGCGCGTGACGGGCTTCCCCGATATCCGCGTGATGCCGGGCGACGAGCTCATCGAGGCGCTGGAAGACTCCTACTACCGCTGCGGCACGGATCAGACCATCGTTATCACGCGCTCCAACAAACGCGCCAACGCCTTCAACCAAGGCATCCGAGGGCGCATCCTCGGCTATGAGGAGGAGCTGACGAGCGGCGACCAGCTGATGATCGTCAAGAACAACTACCACTGGGTGCAGCCCGAGGGTGTGACGGAGGGCGAGGAGGAACGCGCCACGATGGATTTCATCGCCAACGGCGACGTGGCCACCATCCGGCGCTATCGCAACGAACGCGAGCAGCACGGCTTCCGCTTCGTAGATGTCACGCTGCGCTTCCCCGACTACGACGACATGGAGGTGGAAGCCACCGCCATCCTCGACACGCTCACCAGCGAGGCGCCCGCCCTCACGCGAGAGCAGCAGGAGACGCTGTTCCAACACGTGTGGGACGACTACCCCGAGAAGCACAACAAGCGCGACCGCATGAAAGCCGTGAAGGAAGACCCCTTCTTCAACGCCCTGCAGATCAAATACGCCTATGCCGTCACCTGCCACAAGGCACAGGGCGGACAGTGGCAGCGCGTGTTCATAGACCAAGGCTATATGACGGAGGACATGCTCTCCCCCGATTACTTCCGCTGGCTCTACACCGCGCTGACGCGCGCCACGGAGAACGTCTATCTCGTGAACTGGCCCGCCATAGAAACAACGATGGCCGCCCCCGAGTAGAGAGCGGCCATCATTCAATGGATAACTATTAGTTTCTGCGCGTTGCAGAGTAGTTGATCTTCAAAGCCCACGACTTACGCAGCACTTCCTTGATATCGGTGATGATACCCATCTGGGTGTGCTGGTCAATCTTCATGGACATCACCTGCGAGGCAGGGTCAGGCATCGTCGTACGCTCCTGCGCCACGAAGTCCATCACCTCACGCGGCTCGGCATAGCGGTCGTTGAGCTGAATGCGGGTACCGCTACCCATCTGAGCGCGAAGCTGGTCGGTGGGAGGACCGACATAGATGAACGACACGCAGGACTTCTTCTCCAGCTTCTCGAGTTCCGTACCGGAAGGAACGGTGAACTTCACCTTCAGCGTCACCTCACGCATGGTGGTAACGATCATGAAGAAGAACAGGATGGTGAAGATCAAGTCGGGGAGAGATGAAGTGTTCATCTCCGGCATTTCTCTTTTTCCTTGTTTTTTAGCCATGATTAGTTTCCTCCATAGTTTTTGGGTTCAGCCTCAGAGATCTTCTGGGGGTAGTACGTGCGGATAGCGACCTGCTCATCCTCGGAGCAACGGGCGTAGGGGTGACCGAACTTGGCGATGGCCAAGTCGTCGCGCAGCTCGTTGTAGGCGGCTACCAGTTCGTTCTGTACCTGGAAATAAATGTTATAGGGCGTACCGCGGTCGGTCTGCACGGAGATGACATGCTTGTCAGTGACATAGCACGTACCGAGCAGGTCGATGACCTTGGCATGCTTCTCGGGGAGCTTGGGCGAGTTGGCGCGGTTCTCAATGAACTCCTTGGCGCGGGCACGCAGCTGACCTATATCGATGAAGTCATGGTTGACCATCAAGTAGCCAGCAGCGTTGAGACGCACGTTGAGCACATTGCGCTCCTTCACGTCAATCTGTGCATCTTCCTGATTGGGCTCGGGCGGCTGCGGGAGGCGGCGGGCCAGACCCATATCGGTGTCCATAGAGGTGGTCACCAGGAAGAAGATCAGCAGGATGAAAGAGATGTCCGCCGTTGAACTGGAGTTCAGCCCAGGCACTTTCTTCTTCTTTCTTGCCATAGTTTATATTGGACAATTTTACGATTTACAATTTTACAATTTTCCTCCGATTCGACAACCTACAATTCAACAATGAATTGTCAAATTGTAAATTGTCCAATCGTCCAATAGGATTACTCCTTCGGGGTAGCACTCTTGGTGAGATAGCCGCTCATGCTGACGACGACAGCCACCACAGCGATCACTGCGAGGATGTAGATGGTGAGCAGCCACATGTCAACAACCGTAACCATGCCTGCGGAAGTCGTGACACCAGACACCGTGGTGTAGGCTTCCTCACCCAGACCGGAGATGACACCGATGATGAGAGCTACGATGACAGTGCCCCAGGTGCACAGCGTGATCTTACCGCTGGGAATGCCGGTGGGGTTGGGACCTGTGTTACCAGAGTTGATGGTAGCACCACGGACGAGGCTCCAGATGGTGAGGCCTGCCGTGACGAAAAACAGCGCGTACATCAGGATCAAGACGAGATCCGTGAGTGCCGGCGATACGTGTACACCATCGAAGTCCATGTTGTTGTAATCGATCAGGAAGAACAGAAGGAAACACAACACGCCAAGACCGATGCAAGAGTACAACGCGATACTGGACAGTTTCTCGAGTTTCATAATTTACTAAGGTTTTTAAGGGTTAAACCTTAATGATTACTTCTTGCACTTCGGGGACTTCACGCACATGTCGAGCAGGCTCATAGCAGCCTCTTCCATGTTGGAGTTCAGAGCCTCCACGCGGCTGAGGACGTAGTTGTAGAACACCTGCAGAATCAGAGCGACCACGATACCGAAGATGGTGGTGATAAGGGCGACCTTCATACCACCGGCAACGACTGTCGGGCTGATATCACCTGCGCGCTCGATATCATCGAATGCCTGCACCATACCGATCACAGTTCCGAGGAAGCCGAGTGACGGAGCCATAGCGATGAACAGGGTAATCCAGGAGCAGTTCTCCTCGAGGTAAGCGCCCTGAACCTCAGCCTCAATATTGATACTGCGCTCGATGGTGGCGATGTCGTTCTGATCCTCACTGGCCAGGCACTGCAAAGCCTTCTTGGACACCTGAGCCACGGGGCCGCGAGTGCCAGCGCAATATTCGATAGCCTCCTCAACCTTGTTGGCCTTCACCTTCTCAGCGAGAGTAGCCATGAACTTACGGGTGTTCACCTGAGCCAGCGTCAGATAGATCACACGCTCAATGCAGAATGCGAGACCCAGCACGAGGGCGATAGATACGAGGCTCATGAAGCCTGCGTCACCTTCAATGAACTTGGTCTTCAGGGTCTTGTGCAGACCTTCTTCCTCCTCAACGGGAGCGACAGCCTCTTCTACAGCGGGAGCCTCTGCCTCTTCGGCGACACTGTCTGTAGCCTCAGCAGCTACGGAATCAACCTGCTCGGCAGCAGCCTCTTCAGCTACTTCGTCCTGAGCCATTACGGAGGGTGTCATGCCAAAGGAGAAGGCAGCCACCATTGCAACAATTGCAAAATACTTTTTCATTTTGTTTTTGATTTAATAATGAATGAATTTGTTATTTGATGTCTGATTATATCGCTATTTCGGGACAAAAATATCTTTTTTTTCTTGAAGCCTCAACATTTTCCTGCAAAAAGTTTACTTCGGAGGGCTTTTTTCCTGCTTTTTCACCTCGAAAGTACACTTTATTGGCATTTTGGGAAGGTGTTAAGGGCATTTTGGGTCGTTTCAGCGGCCACTTCCTCGGCACTCACACCATAGATGTCTGACAAGCGGTCTATCACATGGGGTATGAAGGCCGTTTCGTTGCGCTTTCCACGGTGGGGAGCAGGGGCCAGATAAGGGGCATCGGTCTCCAAGATGATTCGCGAGAGCGGCACGACGTTCCGCAGCACCTCACCGAGATGACTGTTCTTGAAGGTCAGCACGCCTCCGATGCCGAGCATGAAGCCGGGGAAGGTGGAGAGCAGCTCCTCCGCCACCTCCTCACTGCCGCTGAAGCAGTGGAAGCAACCGGTCATCGGTTGATGGTTGATGGTTGAGGGTTGAGGGTTGAGGAAGTTTTTCAGAACTGTCACTAGTTCGCGATGGGCCTTGCGGGTATGTATCATGAGAGGGAGGTGATAGCGGACGGCCCATTCTATCTGGCAGGCGAAGACCTGCTGTTGCTCTTCATAACGCGAGCGGTCCCAATAATAATCGAGTCCGACCTCGCCCACGGCAATAAACGGGTGCTCGGGTGCAGCAAGCAGCGCCTCCATATCATCAAGCACTGTGCTCCAATCGTCACTGATGTCCTCGGGGTGCAGTCCTATCATGGGATAAAGGAATCCCGGGTGCTGCTGTGCCAATGTGAGCATGGGCTCCACGGTGGCCGCATTGATATTGGGCAGGAACACCTTGATGGCACCTGCCTCGCGGGCACGTGAGATGACGTCGTCTCTGTCGTTGTCAAAGGCTTCGTCGTACAGGTGGCTATGGGTGTCGATGAACAAGTTTAATGTTTAATGTTTAAGGTTTAAAGTTGAGGGGTGAGGGTTAGGATTTTCTGCCGAAGAGGGCGAGGGCTAAGTGGCGCAGGTTCTCCTTGCACTCGTTGGGAAGCGCTACGGCATCGAGGTTGACGAAGGCGGCGTCGAAGTAAGCATGGATGCGCTCCTCAGCCAACTGGCGCACGCCGATCTCGTTGTAAAGAGCCGTCACGGCGGCAATCTTCTCGCGAGCAGCCTCGGGCGTGGCGACCTCGGTAGCAAGCCATTTCTCCAAAGCTTCGCGCTGCGCGCTGTTAGCCAGTCGCAGGGCATTGATGAGCATGAAGGTCTTCTTTCCTTCAAGAATGTCGCCGCCGATGTTCTTGCCAAACGTCTTGGGGTCGCCATAGACATCCAGCAGGTCGTCCTGCAGTTGGAACGCAAGACCTATATTCTCGCCGAAGCGATACAGAAGGTCTGCATCTGCAGCTGGCGCATCGGCCTGGAGGGCACCTAACTTCAGGGCACAAGCCAAGAGGACGGAGGTCTTCAAGCGTATCATCTCGATATACTCCTCCTCACGCACATCCATGCGGCTCTCGAAGTCCATATCATACTGCTGCCCTTCACCAATCTCCAAAGCCGTCGTCGTGAACAGGTCCAGGACCGCCTTCAGGTGGTCGGCACTCGCCTGCCCCATCAGCTGATAGGCCAGCACGAGCATGGCATCGCCTGAGAGGATCGCGGTGTTCTCATCCCACACCTTATGCACCGTGGGCTTACCACGACGTATGTCGGCCTTGTCCATCACGTCATCGTGCAGGAGGGTATAGTTGTGGTACATCTCCAACCCCAAGGCGGTGGGGAGGACACGCTCCATATCGTCGCGATAGAGTTGGTATGCCATCAGCAGCAAGACCGGACGGATACGCTTTCCGCCCAATGACAACTCATATTTCACAGGTGTATATAGCCCCTCCGGCTGACGGTCCAAGGGCAGGTTGGCCAGCGCTTGATTAAAGAAGTCAAGGGTCTCTTGAAAGTTCTTCATAGGTCCTGTAAATGATTTTTTCCTTGATTGACTGAAAAAGAGGCTCCGCTTCTTTAGGCGCAGCCTCTTTATAAATTATATAATAAGGTGTAATTATTGCAGACGGAACATGACGGGCAAGTTGAAGCGCGAACGTACGGGCTTGTTACCCTGACGAGCGGGCTTCCACTTCGGCATCTCCTTGACCACGCGCTCAGCTTCCTTCGAGAGGGAGGGATCAGGAGAACGCAGCACCTTCACATCCACGATAGAACCGTCCTTGTTCACCACGAACTGTACGAACACACGGCCTTGGATACCCTGCTCCTGAGCGATAGCCGGGTACTTGATATGCTTGGCAAGCCAGTCATAGCAAGCCTGGTCGCCACCGGGGAACATGGCGTTCTCCTCTACGACCTCGAAGATGCGGTCATCATCGCCCTCTTCACGCACAGGACCTACAGGAGCTGCTACGACAGCCGTGGGAGCACCGGTACCTGTCACGGTGGAAATGGCCTGGTTGACTTCCTCGGAGGTCTGCACCTCTTCTTCGGCCAACTCTGTCTCATCATCCACGATGTTCAGGATCTCAGCCACCTTGGGAGCTGCTGCGGGCGGGGGAGCCATCTGTTCCTTCTGCGTAGTGATAGGAATCATGTCCTCCTCAAACGCACTCTCATAGATGGGTTCCAATTCTTCATACTTGATTTCACGGGTCGTGTACTCGAAAGCCACGAACATCACTGCGAGCGTCAGGACATAACCAAGCAGGAGGCTGGTGCCACGTTGGCCACGCAGTTCGTCAGTCATTGATTTAATTTCTTCCATAGGGATTATTGAGCTTTATCTAATTTCAATGGTAAATGGACACAATTCACGTGTCACGCGCCACAAAAGTAGGACATTTTTTTGATACATGAATTCCTTTCGGGCATTTTTTTCGCTTCAAGTGGCTTTTTTTATAAAAAAACGGGGTCTTTACACCCTAAAATGGGTATTCTTTACGTTATATAAAGGAAATAATGCGTAACTTTGTACGCAAAACCAAGACATGAGCATCAAAAAAATATGGATCGTGCTACTTTGTGCCTGCGGATGGTCCTCTGCGGGGGCACAAAACGAGAGTTCGTCGGTGTTTCACTTTCTGAAACTTCCGACGTCGGCTCATGCCATGGCACTGGGCGGCTTCAATGTCTCCATTCCCGACGATGACGCCTCGCTATTGTTCCAAAATCCGGCGCTCATGGCCAACGTGAGCGACAAGAGCATCAACCTCAGCTTCTTCACCTATATGCAAGGATGCAAGGCAGGTAATGCTTCGTGGGTGATGTCTCACGGCGAACGCGGTTCCTGGGGCGTCGGTGCGCAGTTCCTGGGCTACGGTTCCATGCGGGAATTCTCAGCCGAAGAGGTGGAACTGGGAAGCTATTCGGCCTTGGACATGGCCATCAGCGGTGGCTACACCTATGCACTCACGGAACACCTATCGGGCGGCGTCACGGGTAAGTTCATCTATTCGAAATACGGCAGCTATTCCTCCATCGGGTTAGCGGCAGATCTGGGCGTGAACTATTGGAACGATGACATCGGACTGTATATCTCTGCTGTGGCAGCCAACCTGGGCGGACAGGTGAAAGCTTTTGGCGACCATCATGAACGTTTACCCTTCGATCTGCGCATCGGCTTTACCCAGCAGCTGGCCAAAGCTCCTATTCGCATCTCCATCTCGTTTGTCGATCTGTCACGCTGGCGTACCACGGACTACTACACGGCGGGCGAGGAGCTCTCCGTGGGGCGCATCTTCACCAACCACCTCATCTTGGGATTGGACATCACCCCCATGGACCTCTTCTACATCTCGGCGGGATACAACTTCCGTCGCGCATACGAACTGAAAGCGGCAGGCAGCAGCCATGCCGCAGGTTTAACGTTGGGAGCGGGCATCAATGTGAAGAAGTTCAGCCTCGGACTTTCCTACGCCAAGTACCATGTGTCTATGCCAGCTTTCATGATTACGGCGCAATACCACCTTTAGGGTTTATGGTTGATGGTTTATGGTTTATGGTTTAAGGTTTAAAGTTTAAAGAGTTCAAGATATGAAAAAGATAACGATTGCCATTGACGGCCACAGCTCCTGCGGAAAGAGCACGATGGCCAAGGACTTAGCCCGTGAGATTGGCTATATCTACATCGACAGCGGCGCCATGTATCGCTGCTGCACCCTCTTCTGCATCCAACAGGGCCTCATCAATGCGGATGGCACCATCCAGGCCGACGAGCTGGAACGTCGCATGTCCGAAATACACGTATCCTTCCAGTTGAATACTGAGACGGGGCGCCCTGATGCTTACCTGAACGGAATCTGTGTGGAACGTGAGATTCGCACGATGGAAGTATCCTCGCACGTCAGCCCCGTGGCAGCCCTGCCTTTTGTGCGTGCAGCGATGACAGCCCAGCAGCAGGCGATGGGACGCGAAGGCGGCATCGTGATGGACGGCCGGGACATCGGCACGGCCGTGTTCCCCCATGCGGAGCTGAAGATCTTCGTCACAGCTTCCGACGAGATTCGTGCACAACGTCGCTACGATGAATTGGTGGCGAAAGGGGAACACCCCGACTTCAATGCCGTCCTTGAAAACCTGCGCGAACGCGACCGCATCGACTCCACGCGCGCCGTAGCTCCCCTGCGCCAGGCACCCGATGCCCTCGTCCTCGACAACAGCCACCTCACCATTCCCGAACAGAAGCAATGGCTGATAGAAAGGTTTAAGGAAAAGACCCTCCCCCCTACCCCTCCCTTGTAGGGCGGGGAGTAATTACCTGACAAGATTTATTTTTATCAATGAACAGCAAGGAGCAAGTAGCAATAGTGTCCACTCCCTTCCCTACAAGGGAGGGGCAGGGAGGTGGGTCTATTGAAATTGACACCGGTTCAGGTTTTTGCTTTGGCGTGACACGCGCCATCGGCAAGGCAGAGGAGGAGTTGCAGAATGGAAAACCTCTCTACTGCCTTGGTGACATCGTGCATAACGACCGCGAGGTAGAACGCCTGCAGGCTGCAGGGCTCATCACCATCGACCACGAGCAGTTTGCCGCCCTGCAGGATGCCAATGTGCTGTTGCGCGCACACGGCGAACCGCCCTCCACCTACGAACAGGCGCAACGCAATCATATCCATCTTATCGACGCCACCTGCCCTGTGGTCCTGCACCTACAAGAACGTATCAAGCGCGAGTACGATGCTGACACGAGCCACCGGAAACAAATCGTCATCTTCGGTAAGCGCGGTCATGCTGAGGTCTTGGGGCTGGTTGGGCAGACTGAAGGTACGGCCATTGTCATTGAAACACCCGAGGAAGCCACACGCCTTGACTTCCAACGCGACATCGCGCTCTACAGTCAAACCACAAAGTCGCTGGAAGGGTTCCGGCAAGTGGTGGAGTACATCCAGCAACATATCAAGCCTTCGGCTACGTTTACGTACTACGACACCATCTGCCGCCAGGTTGCCAACCGCATTCCCCACATTCGTGAATTTGCCACGCAGCATGACATCGTTCTCTTCGTGTGTGGCCACAAGAGCAGCAATGGACACGCGCTTTTTCAAGAATGCTCGCGCGCGAACGCGCGTTCCTTTATGATTGAGCACCCCTCAGAGATTGCTCAGCATACCGAACTCATTGATTTACTCCATGCGTTAGCCTCCCATGAGGACACGCATCCCCTTTCCATCGGCATCTGCGGAGCGACCTCCACGCCCAAATGGCTGATGGGTTCCTGTAAGACCGAGGTGGAAAAACTGCTTGCCACGCCTAATACTTAAATACCGATCCACCGACAAACTCACGCATAATGGACGTGGGGGGAATCTCCTTGTCAGAGATGGGAATAAAGTAGTGAATGAATTTCACGAGACGATGGGCTTCGCTGTACTCAGGACAGTTGCGAGGCACTGAAGCCAATATAATCTCCGCATGGGTGCGCAACACCGCAAATTCGATATTCAACGCCGAGTTAAACATCACGTCGGCATTCTCCTGGAAAGGAAGAATCCATTTCTCCTCAGCATCGCAGACATTCTTCCAATGACTGATGGTTTCCTGGGCTGAAAACGCTCCTTTGTTATAGTCGCGAATGATACGGCGCAACAGACGGTTATCCTGCGTGGGAATCCAATTGTGATCATCAAGGGATATATTGGTGAGCGCAGAGACAAAGATCTTGAACTTCATCGCATCGGGGATGCGTTCTGTGAGCATCGGGTTCAAGGCATGAATGCCCTCGATAATCAGGACGCTGTCGTTCTGTAACTTCAGGCGCTTCCCATTATACTCCCGTTTGCCGGTCGTGAAATTGTATTCCGGAACCTCTACACGCTCCCCTGCCATGAGACGCGCGAGATGGTCCTCCAGCAGGTCACAATCGACGGCCTTGATATTGTCAAAATCATAGGATCCATCGGGTAAAAGAGGGGTATCTACGCGATTCACAAAATAGTCGTCCGTGGAGAATGACAAGGGTCGTAGGCCACAAGCCAGCAGCTGAATGCACAAACGCTTGCAGAAGGTGGTCTTACCAGAGCTGGAAGGACCTGTGATGAGGACGAGACGGATGGGATGCTCAGGATCGTGGAAGCGTGCGTCAATCTCCTCGGCAATCTTCACAATCTTCTTCTCTTGCAAGGCCTCACTGACCTGTATAAGCTCGGAAGCATGTCCCTTCAGGATGGCTTTGTTGACATCGCCCGCGTTGGAATGGCGCATAATGATGTCCCAACGTACCTTTTCAGCGAACATCGCATAGGTCTTCGGCTGATCCATCTTGGGTGCAAGACGATTGGCGTTATATCTGTCTGGCACACGCAGGAGGAGACCATCTTGGTAATGCTCCAGCCCCCACACCTTCAGATAGCCTGCCGACGGCACCAGCGGACCATAATAGTAATCCACCGTGTCACCCAGCATATAATAGTCGGAATAACTCTGTCCGCTGGTTTCCAACAGCTTCACCTTATCGGCAAAACCACGTTCACGGAAGATGCGAAGGGCCTCTTCCGTCGTGGCCTCGAAGCGGTGGAAAGGCTCATCCTGTTGAATGATCTCCTGCATCCGCTGGCGAATACGCTGCACATCCTCATCGGTGAGGGCGTCAGCCTCACGTTTCTTGAAATTACAATAGTAACCACGTGACAGCGGATGTTCGATGAAGAGCTTGCTTCCGGGGAAGACATCGCACGTAGCCTTGTAGAGCACGAAGCACAACGAGCGGACATAGACCCGATGCCCTGAACCCGTACACGCGTCCAGGAACTCCACATCACGATTCTGATACAAGCGGAACTTCAGTCCCTGCGAGGCGTTATTCACTTTTGCCGACACCACAGGAAATGGCATCTGCAGCTCATCGGCAAATTCACGATAGGCATCCAACAAGGAGGTCCCTTCGGGGAAACTCTTCGTGACATTGTTGTTCTTGCAGCGAATCTGAAGCATAGGGCATATCGGTCATTAGAATGGCGCAAAGGTAAGGAAAAGTTTAAAGTTTATCGTCTAAAGTCCTAGTTTTTTGGTACCAGAATAGAAAGTTTGTCATATTTCGGCTTCTTTTTGATAGATTTTCTATATCTTTGCCGCATCTAAACGTTCATTTTCTCACGAAACACATGATAAGAACATGAAAATTGGTATTCTCTCCGCCATGACAAAAGAGCATGAGCAGCTCACGTCCCTGCTCACCGACGCCCACACCGAACAGGAAGGGCGCTACACATTCGTCTGCGGACAATTGGGGGCGAACACGCTCATCCTCATGTCATGCGGTATTGGAAAGGTCAATGCTGCCGTAGGTGCCACCACATTGATTCATCGCTACCAACCCGACTGCGTCATCTCTACGGGGTGTGCCGGCGGCATCGATGACAGTTTGGAGGTGATGGACGTTGTGGTAAGCACAGAGATCACCTACCACGATGTTAGCATCCCTGGCTGCGAGCACGGTCAGATACAAGGCCTACCTGCCCGTTTCCGTGCGGAGCAGGAGCTGGTGGAAATCGCACAGAAGACACATCATAAAGTTCGTCCCGGGCTCATCTGCTCCGGTGACCAATTCATCAGTAACCGCGAACAGCTCAACGTCATCAAGGCACAGTTCCCCGAGGCGTTGGCCGTGGATATGGAGAGCGCTGCCATCGCGCAGACGTGCTTCCTGCACTCCGTGCCCTTCGTGAGCTTCCGCATCCTCAGTGACACTCCCGGAGCCGACAAGCACCTGGAACAGTACTTTAACTTCTGGGACGAGATGGCAAATCGCTCGTTTGACACCACCCGTCAGTTCCTCAGCGCACTGCCCGAACGCTTCACGATGCTGCCCTTTGAGGAATAGAACGACGAATCATATCAATCATTACGAATAGAATCAAGATGGAAGTTATACAGAGTTTTACCATTGACCATACCCAACTGAAGCCCGGCATCTATGTGTCAAGACAAGACAAGGGTTTCACCACGTATGACCTTCGTATCACGGAACCCAACAAGGAGCCCGCTGTCGCCCCTGCGGCCCTTCATAGCATAGAACATCTGATGGCCACATGGTTCCGTAATTCATCCGTCAAAGACGATGTGGTGTATGTCGGTCCTATGGGTTGCCTGACAGGCATGTATATCGTGATGACGGGTGAGTATTCCATTCAGGATATGAGAGCGCTGACCATCCAGTGCTTAGAGTGGGTGCTCACGCAGGAGGAAGTACCCGCTACCACTCCCGAGACCTGTGGGAATTATCTGCTTCACGATCTGCCTATGTGCAAATGGGAATGCCAGCGCTACCTCAACCGTCTGAAAAATGATTTCCATTGCGAATACAACAAGCTTCAGGTAACCTTGGAAGACGGAAAGGTCTTTGCCGATGCGTGATTATTAAAGATTAAGGATTAGAGATTAGAGATTAAAGATGATGGAATCAGTCAGTAACTTCATCGCTGATGCCGCCTCGCAGTTGTGGGGCTGGCCAATGATTCTATTGCTGCTGGGCACGCATCTTTATCTCACTGTGCGCCTGCGCTTTCCGCAGCGCCACATCTTCCGCGCCATCCGGCTCTCCTTTACCCGCGACGATAATGCCGAGGGCGATGTGAGCCAGTTTGGAGCGCTCGCGACCTCACTGGCTGCCACCATCGGAACGGGTAACATCGTGGGCGTTGCGACAGCCATTGCCATGGGCGGTCCTGGAGCGGTGCTGTGGTGCTGGATTACTGGCGTCCTGGGCATTGCCACGAAGTACTCCGAAGGGCTGCTGGCTGTCAAGTATCGTGTCAAGACAAGCGATGGCACCATGCTCGGCGGCCCGATGTACGCCCTGGAACGCGGCCTCGGATGGAAGAATATGGCCATCGCGTTCTGCATCCTGACAGCCTGCGCTGCCTTTGGTATTGGCAACACCGTGCAAAGCAACGCCATCTCGCTGCTCTGCCAAGAGACATACGGCATCCCCCCCATCACCACGGGCCTCGTGTTGGCCGCACTGGCGGGTCTTGTCATCTTCTTTGGCGTGAAAGGCATTGCCAGGTTTTGCACAGCATTGGTACCCCTGATGGCACTGCTCTATGTGCTGGGATGTATCTATATCCTCTTCGTCAACGGAGCCTACGTATGGGATGCGCTATGTCTCATTGTTCACAGCGCCTTCTCGCCCAAAGCGGCTGGCGGCGGCTTCGTCGGCACCACGATTATGATGACCGCCCGCTACGGCATCGCCCGAGGGTTGTTCTCCAACGAGAGCGGTATGGGCTCAGCACCGATCGTGGCTGCAGCCGCCAAGACCAAAGATCCCGTGCGACAGGCGCTCGTTTCATCAACGGCGACCTTCTGGGACACCGTCGTCATTTGTGCGCTCACAGGACTGGTACTCGTCAGCAGCATCATAGCCTACCCCGACATCCACTATAGCAATGGCGGCGCGCTTACCAAGATGGCTTTCGACAAGATTCCCGTCATCGGGGCTCCATTGTTGACGTTTGGCATTGTCACCTTCGCCTTCTCCACGATTCTCGGTTGGAGCTACTACGGCGAACGTGCCGTTGAATACCTCAGCGGTAAGCGCTTCATCACACCCTATCGATTGGTTTATGTCGGTGCCATCTTCGCAGGAGCTGTCGTGCAACTCACCTTTGTATGGAACCTGGCCGACCTGCTCAACGGTCTCATGGCCATTCCCAACCTACTCTCGCTCCTCGCCCTCTCTGGTGTCATCGTAGCCGAAACCCGCAAAACCCTCAACCCTCAACCATAAACTTTAATCTCTAATCTTTAATCTCTAATCTTTAAACTTTAATCTTTAAACTATATGCTCCCCTGTCCCTTCCATCTGCTCACAGGTCTCAATTGTCCCTTTTGTGGGGGACAACGCATGATGGAGGCTTTACTGCACGGACAGATCGTCCATGCCTTTTGGCTCAATCCTGCCTTGGCCGTAGCGCTACCCATCATCGGTGTATGGTGGCTGTGGAAACGGGAAATCTCTTCCCGCACGGCGCTCGTGATGCTGGGTGTGGCTGTGGCATGGGGCATCACCCGAAATATACTATCCATTTAAACCATATTCATCTTTTCAAAAAACAGAACAAATGAAAAAACTCGAAATTGGAGACATTGTCTCTCGCTCGTGGGACCTTGCAGTAAAGCACTGGCCCATCTTCGTCCTCGTTGCTGTGATTAACTCTTTCGCAAGCGGGATGGGCGTCAAAGTTGACCCCGCCAGCTACCTCGAAGCCCTCAACGTGTCTGACATAGCCACCCAGATGGCATTGCTCTCTGAAGCCATACAGGTGAACTATATAGCAGCACTCA
>Ga0310697_10001264_pt1 | contig 30495 bp, 23 predicted proteins | sample 172DNAGHGlowgp2_FD_203883 | JGI IMG/M metagenome (GOLD analysis project Ga0310697, IMG submission 203883) | Sheep rumen microbial communities from Palmerston North, Manawatu-Wanganui, New Zealand - 1728 DNA GHGlow gp2 (v2) (version 2) | ecosystem: Host-associated > Mammals > Digestive system >... | reverse complement strand
CAGGTGCAGGGTGTCGGGGTGCGGTTGGCCGAGGGCAGGGGGTAGAGGCAATGGCGTTTGGGGGCAGACGCGGGACAATATTTTTTTCGCGGGAGGGTGTTACAATCGGATTTATTTCGTATATTTGCAGTCGGAAAAGAGAGGGTCTGCGACGAGAGCGGACCGGAGCAAATGACGATACACGAGTCCATAGAGCGGTTCCACGACTATATTGCCACCGAGCAGCGACTGGCTGCGGGGACGGTGGAGAACTACATGCGCGACTTGTGCGACCTGGAGGCCTTCCTCGAGCGGGACGGTGTGACGGCCCTTGAGGAGCTGGATGCCCGCGGGCTGAGGGGATGGCAGATGGAGCACATGGAGGAGGGGGAGTCGGCGGGCACCGTCAAACGGCGCCTGTCGAGCGTGAGCAGCTGGCTGCGGTTCCTGCGCCGGCACGGGTTGTATGACCGTGACCTTATGGCAAAGGTGTCGGCTCCGCGCCAGCCGCGGCGTCTGCCGGTGTTCTTCAAGGAGAAAGAGTTGGAGCACCTGTACGACGAGGGCCTCTTCGGCGACGACTTCGAAGGGCGGCGGGACCGGCTGATGCTGCGGATGCTTTACGAGACGGGGATGAGGCGGTCGGAGCTGACGGGGCTGCGCGACAGCAGTGCGGACCTGCACAGGCTGACCATCAAGGTGCTCGGCAAGCGCAACAAAGAGAGGCTGATACCGATAGAAAAAGAGTTGGCGCACAATATTTCGGATTACCTGACGTTAAAACAGCAGACATTCGGCGACACAGAGTGGATGTTCGTGGACAGGAACGGGCGCCAGGCCACGCCAGGGCTGGTGTACCGCACGGTGAAGAAATACATGACCGGTCTTTCGACGGCCGACCGCATCTCGCCGCACGTGTTCCGCCACAGCTTCGCCACCCACATACTCAACGAGGGTGGAGACCTGCTGGCCATCAAGGAGATTCTGGGACACGAGGACCTTGCCACCACCGAGGTGTACACCCATGTCACGCGCGAGCACCTCAAGGACGTCTACAGTCACGCACACCCGCGAAGCCGCGCAAAGAACAGGAAAGGAACAAAATAACAACCAAAAAAAAGGAGGATATTATGAACACCATCATCAACACTGCCAAGTTCACGGCTGACGAGAAACTCGAGAAATTCATCAACGACAAAGTTGCCAAGCTCGATCGTCTGATAGACCGCGCTGTAAAATGTGAAGTGTTTCTCAAGATAGACAAGCCCGAGAGCGAGAACAACAAGATAGCTGAGATGCGCCTCTACGTTCCCGGCAACGACCTGTTCGTCACCAAGCAAGCCGACTCCTTCGAGCAGGCAGTGGCCGACTGTGTCGATGCACTGAAGGTGCAGATAGAGAAGTACAAAAACGCCTGACCATATGGACATCAGAACGCTGAACATCGACGAGAGTGCCCGGCAGAACGCCTTGGCGTGGCTCGAAGGCGACTATGACGAGGCCACCAAACAGGCCATTCGCGACATGGCCGAGCAGAACCCGCAGGAGCTCAACGAGAGCTTCTACCGCCATTTGGAGTTCGGTACCGGCGGACTGCGCGGCATCATGGGCGTGGGCACCAACCGCATGAACCGCTACACGGTGGCGATGGCTACACAGGGACTGGCCAACTATGTGAGGAAGGTCTGTGCCGGCGAGAAGGAGCTGCGCGCCGCCGTGAGCCACGACAGCCGCAACCACAGTCGCGAGTTTGCCGAGATCACCGCGGCGGTGCTCGCCGCCAATGGATTCAAGGTCTACCTCTTCGACGGTATGCGTCCCACGCCGGAGCTGAGCTTTGCGGTGCGCCATTTCAAGTGCCACACCGGCGTGATGGTTACCGCCTCGCACAACCCCAAGGAGTATAACGGCTACAAGGCCTACTGGAGCGACGGCTGCCAGCTGACGGCGCCGCACGACACGGCCGTTATCGACGAGGTGCTGAAAATCAAACATGTCTCCGACGTGAAGATGACGGGTGGCGAAAAGAACATCACCATCATCGGCGAGGATGTGGACAAGGTGTACCTGGCCCGCGTGGAGAAGAACGCGCTGAACCCCGAGGTCATCAAGAAGCACCACGACGTGAAGATAGTCTACACGCCGCTGCACGGCACCGGCATCGTGCTCATACCGCGAATGCTGAAACAGCTGGGCTTCACCAATGTCAATGTCGTCGAGGCGCAGGCCGTTCCCGATGGCAACTTCCCCACCACCCCCAGTCCCAACCCCGAGGAGCATGCCGCCATGAAGATGGCCGTGGACCTGGCCAAAGAGATTGACGCCGACATAGTGTTTGCCAGCGACCCCGACGCCGACCGCGTGGGCGTGGCCGTGAAGAGGCCCGACGGCGAATGGATGCTGCTCAACGGCAACCAGACCATGAGCGTGCTCTTCTACTACATCGTCAAGCAGTGGCAGCAGAAGCAGTTGCTCACAGGCAACGAGTTCATGGTGAAGACAATTGTCACCAGCGAGTTGCCCGCCGACATCGCCACCCGCGCGGGCATCAAGATCTACGACGTGCTGACGGGCTTCAAGTTCATCGGTGGCAAGATACGCGAGCTTGAGGGCGTGGAGACCTTCATCGCCGGTGGCGAGGAGAGCTACGGCTACATGATAGGCGACTTCGTGCGCGACAAGGACGCCGTGTCGGCCTGTTCGATGATTGCCGAGATAGCGGCTTGGGCGCTGGAGCAGGGCAAGACCTTCTTCGACGTGCTGGTCGACATCTACCGCGAGTACGGCTTCTACAAGGAAGGCTTGGTCAGCGTGGTGCGCAAGGGCAAGAGCGGCGCCGAGGAGATACAGCAGATGATGCGCGACTACCGCTCGAATCCCCCTGCGGAGATCGATGGCGAGAAAGTTGTCTGCATCAAAGACTACCAGTGCCTGGAGAGCAAGGACCTGCTGACCGGCAAGGTGACCAAGATTGACTTGCCGAAGAGCAACGTGCTGCAGTTCTTCACTGACAAGGGCAACAAAATCACCGTACGTCCCAGCGGCACCGAGCCCAAGATCAAGTTCTACTTCTCGGTCAAGGACGAGCTGTGCTGCAAGGAGTGCTTCGACAAGACCAACGACGCCCTCGACGCCAAGATTGAAAGCATCAAGAGGAGTATGAAGCTGGTGTAAGCAAGAGTTAGTCCAGCACTAACACGGCTATACGGTCAAAAACTCCCGGACGGGGGATAGTGAATGCCCGTCTATGTAAAAGAAGGTGCCCCAAAACTTATGGGACACCTTCTTATGTTGTATAGCCGGTTGTGCGTATCACTGCATCAGTTTGAGCAGGTCCTGGCCGATGTCGCGGCGCAGGTAGCAGTTGTCCCAGGCTATGCTGTGGACGCGGTTGTAGCTTTTCAGCAGTGCTTCGGGCAACGACGGGGCCAGCGCTGTGGCGCAGAGGACCCGGCCGCCGTTGGTGAGCAGCTGCCCGTCGGCGTCGCGGCGTGTGCCGCAATGGAATATCTGTACATCGTCGGCGTCGGTTCCGAGGTCTATGGGGAGACCTTTGGCGTAGGAGCCGGGATAGCCGCCGGCCACCATCATCACGCAGGCCGCCGTACGGCTGTCGACGGTCAGCGAGCACTGGTCGAGGGAGCCTTCGGCGGTGTGTGCGAAGAGGTCCACGACGTCGCTCTTCAGTCGCGGGAAGACGCTCTCGGTTTCGGGGTCGCCCATACGCACGTTGTATTCAATGACGTAGGGGTCACCGTTGCAGTTCATGAGGCCGATGAAGAGGAAGCCCTTGTAGGGTATTTTCTCGTCGCGGAGGCCGCGTACGGTGGGTTTCACGATACGGTCTTCGACTTTTTTCATAAACTCTTTGTCGGCGAACGGTACAGGGCTTACCGAGCCCATGCCGCCGGTGTTGAGGCCTGTGTCGCCTTCGCCGATGCGCTTGTAGTCTTTGGCGCTCGGCAACATCAAGTAGTGGCTGCCGTCGGTGAGGATGAAGACGCTGAGTTCTATGCCGCTGAGGTATTCCTCCACCACTACGCTGGCGCTTGCGCTGCCGAATTTGCCGTCCAGCATCTCAGCCAGCTGCTGCTTGGCTTCGTCAAGGGTGTCGATGATGAGCACCCCTTTGCCGGCGGCCAATCCGTCGGCTTTGAGCACGTAGGGGGGCTGGAGACTTTCGAGGAAAGTCTGGCCATCGGAGAGAGTGTCGGGGGTGAAGGTGCGGTATTGTGCTGTGGGTATCTTGTGGCGCATCATGAAGGCTTTGGCGTAGTCCTTACTGCCTTCGAGCATGGCACCTTGGCGCTGAGGACCAATCACCTTCACATGGCTCAGCACGGGCGTCTCAGCGAAGTGGTCGGCGATGCCGGCCACCAGGGGAGCCTCAGGTCCCACCACGACCATCTCGACGCGGTGGTCGATGACGAAACGACCCACAGCCTCGAAATCCATGGAGTCCAGGTCGACATTCTCGCCCACGTTGGCGGTGCCAGCGTTGCCGGGAGCTATGTACAGCTTGCTGCAATGTGCGCTGTGTGCAATCTTTACGGCGATGGCGTGTTCGCGACCGCCCGATCCGATGAGGAGTATATTCATTATTGTACCCTATTTATGCTATGACAATACAGCGGCAAAAGTACGAAAAAAAAACGACATACACGGGAGGTGTGTGCAAAAACGTCTTATTTTGTCGCGTCGGCTACGATGGCGGCATGGTCGAAGGCCAGCGGGGGGAGCTGAGAGAGAGGCCACCAGCGTAGCGCTGCCGCGTCGTCGCCGGCCGAGGCGGCGATGGTGGAAGTAAGAGCGATGTGGTAGGCGGCGGTGACGGTGCGGCCGCGCGGATCGCGTCCCGGAGCGCTGTAGACTCCGACGAGCCGCAGCTGCCGCTCGTCGGCAGTGATGCCGGTCTCTTCCTGGAGTTCGCGCACGGCACAATGTTCTATGGTTTCGTCCATCTCCATAAATCCGCCGGGCAGAGCCCACTGGCCGCGGAACGGGTCGCGTCCACGCTGCACCAGAAGCACGTGTCCGTGGCCGTCGGTCACCACGCAGTCGGCGGTGAGCATGGGACGTGGATATTCGTAGCTGTACATAATGTGTCGGTATTCAGGTGTTGATTTTGCGGTTGTCAGCCGTCGGGTCGGCGGCGCGGCTCCGGTTCACCACCCATACGCCGGCGAAGACCAGTGCGGCGGCAGCCACCTTGGTCAGCGTCAGGCGGTCCATGCCGGTCTCTATGGCCACGGCGATAGCTATGATGGGCTGCAGGTAGCCGTACATGCTCACCAGGGTGGGCCTGATACGCTGTTGTCCGATGGGGATGAGATAGTAGGCGATGAAGGTGGAGAAGACAATCATGAACCCTATCTCCCACCAAACGCCCGAGGGGACTGCTCCGAAGTCGCTATGCGGCAGGTGAGGAATGGTGAATGGCAGCGAGAGCAGGAAAGAGAAGAGGAACATCCACTTCATGCTCGTCACTACAGAATAGCGTGCAATCAGCGGACGGCAGGTGCCGAGATAGAGAGCGAAGACGATGTAGTTGGCGAAGCAGTAGACTATGCCTATCGGTTCGGTCTCCGAGGCGCCGCTGCCGCCGAAGGTGCTCTGGAGGATGAGCCAGAGGATGCCCCCAAAGCTCAGTGCCACACCGAGGGTCTTCTTCCATGTAATGGGTTCTTTCAGGAATATGGCGGCCACGAACATGGTGAATATGGGCGTTGTGGTGCTCATCACCGAGAGGTCAACCGGCGTGGTGTGTGCTATGGCGTGGAGGAAGGTGAGCTGCGGTGTCAGCAGACCCAACACCCCTGCGCCGGCGAGACGTATTACGTCACGCAGGGGTACCCGTTCGCGTGGCGTCAGCAGCGAGACAAGCCAGAACAGGGCCCCGGCCACCAAGGCCCGCATACTGAACAGCACGACAGGATGCAAGCCGCCCTCGGTGGCTATGTCGCGACACACAACTACGTTGATGCCGAAGATGATATATGCTGCTGCACAGGCTATGTGGCCTGTCGCCGTCCGTCGGTCTATCCACATGATTTCATTATAACGCCGTTGGTATGGTTGTAGTATGGGTATGATGCTTTTTTTCTGCCGATTGCGTCGGCCAGGCACAATAAACGGGTGCGGTTGCCGTTTCGTTAAAAAATTACAGGATATGCATATCAAGATTGTCAACACCAGCCATCACCCACTACCGAAGTATGAGACGGCGCAGTCGGCGGGGATGGATTTGAGGGCTTATCTGCCCGAAGGATCAATCACGCTGAAGCCGATGGAGAGAGGACTCGTGAAGACGGGACTCTTCATGGAGCTGCCGGCGGGCTACGAGGCGCAGGTGCGACCGCGCAGCGGACTGGCGCTGAAGAAGGGCATCACGGTGCTCAACTCGCCCGGCACCATCGATGCCGACTACCGCGGAGAGATATGCGTCATCCTCATCAACCTCAGCAATGAGGACTTCGTCATCAACGACGGGGAGCGTATCGCCCAGATGGTCATCGCCCGCCATGAGCAGGCCGAAATCATAGAGGTGCAGGAGCTCAGCGACACCGAACGCGGCAGCGGCGGCTTCGGCCACACGGGGAGGAGTTAAGAGTTATGAGTTAAGAGTTATGGGTTATGAGTTAGGAGTTAAGCGATTGGTGCTGTGGGTTGCAATATTCTCGCAACTCATTGTGTCATGTGCGCATGCACAGCAGACGAGCACAATGCCGCTGCGCACGGGCGCCGAGCAGCTGATGGAGATAATCAACCATCCCACCGAAAGCACCGCCGACATGGTGCAGGACCTGCGCAACCGCAACGGCGGCGGCGTGGCCGTGGTGGGCAACCAGACGTCGATAGTGGCTGGCATCCACCTGGTGGACACCCTGCTGGCCTGCGGCGTCAACGTGACCAAGATATTCTGCCCCGAACATGGCTTCCGCGGCACGGCGGCGGCGGGGGCGCACATTGACAACAGCACCGACCCCAAGACTGGCCTGCCCATCATCAGCCTCTACGGCAAGAACAAGAAGCCCACGCCGGAGCAGATGGCGGATGTGGACTACGTCGTCTTCGACCTGCAGGATGTGGGGTGCCGGTTCTATACGTATTTAAGTACATTGCACTACGTGATGGAGGCCTGCGCCGAGCGTGGCATACCGCTGATAGTCCTCGACCGTCCCAACCCCAACGGCTACATGCTTGACGGCCCGGTGCTGGACACGGCCACTTGCCGCTCCTTCGTGGGCATGCACCCCGTGCCGGTGGTCTATGGCATGACCATCGGGGAGTATGCGCAGATGATCAACGGCGAGGGGTGGCTCCGACCTGATGCCGACCTGATGCCGGAGGGCAGGCGGGACGCCTGCGTACCCAGTGGACAGGCGGGACGCCTGCGCTCCCAGTGTGACCTTACTGTCGTTCCCATGCAGGGCTACGACCGCCACGGCTTCTACCAGTTGCCTGTGGCGCCGTCGCCCAACCTGCGCACGGCGCATGCCGTAGCGCTCTACCCGAGTCTCTGCTTTTTCGAAGGCACCCACTGCGGGGTGGGTCGTGGCACCGACTACCCCTTTGAGTGGGTCACCTACGGCACCGACACCCTCGACCTGCGGTCGTATTCCGTCGGCGAAGAGGACCCAGACCTGATAGACCTCTGGCCGCTGATGGAGATGTATCGCCGTGTGCCGCAGGGCAAATTCTTCCTCAAGAGCAACTTCTTTGAGAAGCTGGCCGGCACCACCGAACTGCGCAAGCAGATAGAGGCCGGCATGAGCGAGGAGGAGATACGCGCCACGTGGCAGCCTGGGCTCGACGAGTTCAGGAAAATCAGAGAGAAATACCTAATATATTAATACCTATGAAGAAATCAACATTGTTCCTTGCAGTCGCCGCGATGCTGTTCGGCGCCTGCTGCAACAAGCAAGAGACCGCCACCGAGGTCAACACGGCCGACGTGGTGATGCAGAACATCCTGAACCGCAAGAGCGTGCGGCAGTACACGGGCGACACCATCCCTGCCGCCACCTTAGAGCAGCTGCTCCGCGCCGCGCAGGCTGCCCCCACGGGTCGCGACTGGCGCCCCTGGAGCTTCGTGGTCGTCACCCCCGACCAGGACCTTGAAGCCATCTTTGGCGACAACCACAACATGCGTATGTTCAAACAGGCCGGAGCCATCGTCATTCTCTGTGCCGACACCGTCCACATGGGCCCCACGCGCGACAACCCCGACGGCCCGGATGTGGCCCAGGTGAACCACCTCTGGCGTGACGACCTCGGTGCCGCCACCGAGAACCTGCTGCTCGCCGTCGAAGCCTACGGCCTCGGCGCCTGCTGGACAGCCTGCTACCCCTATCCGGACAGAATGAACCCCATACGCCAGAGCCTCGGGCTGCCCGCCACGGTGGTGCCCTACGCTGTGGTGCCTGTGGGAGTGCCTGCCGGCGAGACGCAGCCCAAAGACAAATGGGATCCGAGCAGGATACACTATAACCGCTGGTAACCATCAGCGCGACGTGCAATAAAATGTTGTGTCAAAACAGATTTATTTTGTATCTTTGTCGGCGCATCGCGAAGGGTGATGTGCCGACAAATCGTTGACACCCTGAACGATGCGCGAAAATGTTATAGGTAAAAACAATAGGATATAGCAATGAAAAAGATTCTTATCGTCGGTGCCGGCGGACAGATTGGCTCTGAGCTGACACGTAATTTGAGAGACATCTATGGCGACAGCAATGTGGTCTGCAGCGACCTGCGTCCGCTGAAGGGCGACCCCTACGAGCGTGGCCCGGTGGAGCGCATCGACAGCACCCAGATTATGCAGATTGCCACTGCCGTCAAGCAGTACAACATCGACACCATCTACAACCTGGCCGCCATCCTGAGCGCCACGGCCGAGCTCAACCCGATGCTGGGTTGGAATGTTGGCATCGGAAGCCTCGTGAACTGCCTCGAGGTGGCCCGCCTCTTCGGCTGCGCCGTCTTCACGCCCAGCAGCATCGGAGCCTTCGGCCCCAGCACGCCCCACGACAACACGCCGCAGGACACCATCCAGCGCCCCAACACCATCTACGGTGTCACGAAGGTCACCGGCGAGCTCCTTTCGGACTACTACTTCACCCGCTTCGGAGTGGACACCCGCTCGGTGCGTTTCCCGGGTCTCATCAGCTATCAGACCCTGCCCGGCGGCGGCACGACCGACTACGCCGTGGAGATTTACTATGCCGCCGTCAAGGGCGAGAAGTTCGTCTGCCCGCTGAAGAAAGGCACCTATATGGACATGATGTACATGCCGGACGCGCAGAAGGCCATGATAGACATCATGGAGGCTGACCCCAGCAAGCTGGTGCACCGCAACTCGTTCAACGTGACGAGCATGAGCTTCGACCCCGAGATTATCTACAACGCCATCAAGAAGCGCTACCCGCAGTTCGAGATGGTCTACGAGCCGGAGCCCATCAAGCAGGCCATTGCCGACAGCTGGCCCAACAAGATGGACGACAGCTGCGCCCGCAAGGAGTGGGGCTGGAATCCGCAGTACGACCTGGAGAAGATGACGGACGACATGATCCTCAACCTCAAGAAGAAACTGCTCTAAGCGACAGACAGAAAACAGCAAGGCCCTGCATCGTGAACGGTGCAGGGCCTTGTCTTTATTCGTGGTTTACTCGGGGCGCTTGCCGCCGATGGCCTCCGAGATGTTGATGACATAGTCGCCGAGCTTCTCGTACTGTGCGTAGAGGCTGCTGTAGGCGTTGCCGATGGCGTAGTCGTAGACGCCGAGTTTGAGTGCGTCGAGGTGCTGGGCGCGGAGTCGGTCGCGGTAGGCGTTGATTTCGTGTTCGGCGGCGTAGGCGGCGTCGAGGTCGACGTGGTCGTAGTCGTGGAGGTTGGAGTCCATCACGTCGAGGGCTTTCTGCACGAGCTCGCTCATGTGTTTGAGGTTGGCGTTGAGGCCGGCGTCGAAGTGGACGGCGTCTTCGCGCTTGTTCTTGCGAGTCATGGCAATCTGGTAGATGGTGTCGCCGATGCTCTCCAGGTTGTCTATGATGCGCAGCATGGAGCTGATGCGTTCGGAGGCGTGCTGGCTGACGTCGCCGCTACCCACACGGGTGAGGAACTTGGTGATTTCCAGCTCCATGTGGTCTGTGATGTCTTCGTATTTGGCGATGCGGGCCATGATGTTGTCGAACTCCTCCTCGCTCTGGGCGGTGCGGAGACCCGGCAGGAAGGTGTACATGCGGAGCACCCGCTTGGAGAAGTCCTCGATCTCGCTCTTAGCGCTCTGCAGGTTGAGCTCGGCGGTGGAGAGCCAGTTGCCCTCGATGTAGGTGAGGCGGAACTCGTCCTCGCTCTCCTCGTCCTTGGCCTTCACCATCCAGTCCACGATGCGCAGGATTTGCGGGATGAAGAAGGCGAGGATAATGGTGTTGCCCACGTTGAAGACGGTGTGGAAGAGCGAGATGGCCATTGGTACGGACTCTGGGTTGTAGGCGGCGTCGGCGGCAGGGGTGTAGGGGCTGCAGCCGGTCATGCCCTCGGTGAGGGAGGCTATGAAGCGCATCAGGGGCGAGAAGACGACGAGGGTGATGATGACGCCGACGACGTTGAATACGAGGTGTGCGCGGGCGGCCTTCTTGCCGGCCGAGTTGGCCACCATGGCGGCCAGGTTGGCGGTGATGGTGGTGCCGATGTTCTGACCCATGACGAGCGCCACGGCCACGTCGAATCCAATCCATCCGTTGTAGCACATCACGAGGGTGATGGCCATCATGGCCGCTGAGGCCTGGACGAGGCATGTCAGGGCCGCGCCGATGGCGATGAAGAGGAGGATGGACCAGAAGCCATAGTCGCTCATTGTGGCCAAGGCCTGCAGGAAGGCAGGGTACTCCTCGAGGTTGGGCATGGCGTCCTGAAGGAGTTCCATGCCGATGAGCAGGAGGGCGAGGCCGATGATGGACTGGCCGATGGACTTCATGCGGTCTTTGTGGGAGAAGATGAAGAAGAGGCTCACGGTGGCGAGGAGCATGGGGAGGCTGAGCCCTTCGCCGCTGCCGCCGAGTCCGAAGAGGGTGATGATCCAGGCGGTCACGGTGGTGCCGATGTTGGCGCCCATGATGACGGCGACGGCGCCGGCGAGTGAGAGGAGGCCGGCGTTGACGAAGCTGACCACCATGACCGTGGTGGCCGAGGAGCTCTGGATGGCGGCGGTCACGACGGTGCCGGTCAGAATGCCGCTGAGCGGCTTGCCGGTGAAGCGTCGCAGGACGGCTCGCATTTTGGAGCCGGCAATCTTCTGAAGGCCTTCGCTCATGAGTTTCATGGCGAAGAGGAACACCGCCAGCGCGCCGGCGAACTTAATGATAATGAGGAGGATGTCGATAAAAGTCATAGTCGTACCAATGCATATTTCGCTTTGCAAAGGTACGACTATGATATTAAATATCCTTAATTAGATTGTTACGTTTTTGTTAAGTTTTAGTTGCGCGCGGTTAAGTGTTACATAATGACCAGTTTACGGACTGTGGTGCTGCCCATGGCGGTGATGCGGACGAAGTAGGTGCCCCGCGGGAGGGTGGAGGTGTCGATGAGGTGTTTGGTGGCTGGGAGTGCCGAGTGGAAGAGAGTGCGGCCGTTCAGGTCGAGCAGTGTGACGGAGGCGGCTTGAGCGACGTCGACGGTGACGGAGGTGGAGGCTGGGTTGGGGTAGATGGCGACGGCGGCGTCCACGTTGGCGAGGTCGATGCCGACGGTGTCGCTGTTGTAGGGGGGATAGGTGCCGGCCATGGTCCACACGGAGGAGGTGCCGTCGGGGCAGTGGGACATGACGAAGAAGTCGTAGCTCTTGCCGTTCATGTCGAGTCCTTCGATGGTGACGGACTGGTCGGCGGTGACGATGGTGTCGATGGCTTCTTCGCGGAGGAAGTCGTGGAGGCCGTACATGACGCTGTAGCGGTCGGGTTCGGTGGCGTTGTCGCTGTCGCCGCCGTTCCAGCTGACACTGACGGCTGAGGGGCCGACGGGCGAGACGCGGGCGTTGGCGATGTCGCGGCAGTGAGAGGTGACGAAGGTGAGGGTGTCGCTCCATGGAGAGCGGCTGTTGAAGTCGCAGAGGAGGCGCATGCAGGCGTGGTAGGCCACGGTGGGTGCCAGGTTGTGGAGCGAGACGGATGTTTCGGCGGTGGTGAAGATGGTGTCGATGAGGTAGTTGAAGACGCGCACCTGCCAACGAGAGGCTCCCTGGCTGTCGAAGAGGAGGGTGGCGTTGCGGCTGTCGACCTCGGCCAGCGATGGTGCGGGCGGGGTGGGGCAGTCGGGGATGGAGGTGGCGATGTGGTCCACGTGCCAGGGCGAGTAGCCGCTGGAGCAGGGTCTGCGTACGCCGACGATGTAGTGGGTGTGTGGGTCGAGGTTGTGGAAGGTGTAGGTGCCGCCCGAGGCGAGGATGCCGGTGTCGGAGGCGGTCCAGTACTGGTTAGAGGTAATCTGCACCTCGCAGTTCTCGGCGGAGTTGTAGGTCATGGTGACGCTGTTGCTGGTGGAGGAGAGGGAGAGGATGCGCGGCATGTTGCACTGGGGCATCTCGTTTGGGCAGACGAGGAAGCGGATGTTGCTGCGGTTGTAGCTTTCCTGGGCGGGCTTGGTGGTGTCGAAGGCGGCGGTGTCGGAACGGTAGACATAGGCGCCGCCGGCGCGGTTGATGTAGCCGAGGAAGAGCGCATCGGTGGCGATGGGTGTGTTTTCGCAGACGAAGGTGAGGACGAGGTTGCTGTCGGCGTAGTGGTGGATGGGCTGGTTGAAGTAGATGGTGTTCCAGCCTGGGGTGAGGTGGAGGGAGCCGGTGTAGACCATGTCGCCCAAGGGGGCCCAACCGGCGAGGCTGTCGCTTTCGGTGTGTGCGACGTAGATGGTGCAGAACTTGATGTCGTAGGAGGGTGCGTAGCCGTAGTATTCGATTTCGATGCCGGCCATGTCGGACTCCTGGCCGGCGAGGTCGTAGACGTCGAAGAGCTGCTGAGAGGCGGAGTAGCGTGAGTTGCTCAGCGGGAGGTGGGGGAGAGTGTAGACGGTCTGGTGGAGGTTGTAGTGTGAGATTTCGACGCCCTGTATGTTGTCGCAGAGGGTGGTGAAGTGGATGGTGTCGGAGACGGCCTGTATGTCGCCGCCGCAGAAGAGTTCGATCCAGACGCGGTAGTCGCTCAGTTCGTCGAGGTTGCAGATGGTGAAGGGGGAGGCGTCGGCATAGAAGCGGCCGTTGGGGTTGCCGTTGCCGTCAATGACGTTGATGATGAAGTAGGAGTTGGCGTTGCGGCCGAGGTCGACCTGCCAGGAGAGGTCGGCGCAGTAGCTCCAGACGTTGCCGACGGCGAGGTTGGAGATGCGACGAGAGCAGTCGGGGATGCGGTCGAGGACGATGTTGTCGACGAGGATGGTGTTGTCGGAGACGCGGAAGGCTACGAAGCGTCCCTGTCCGGTGTATTCGTCGAAGGGGATTTGGTAGTGCTTCCAGAGGCCGGAGGGGTCGCTGCCTATGATGGCGACGGGGCTGAAAGAGGAGAGCTCGTGGGGGTGGTCCATGATGCCGACTTCGATTTGGCCGCTGGAGACGGGATCGATGCGCATGTCGAACTCGAGGAAGAGGTCGCGGAGGGAGTCGACCTCGGGGAGGACGGCGAGGGAGGGCTGCTGGGAGGCCATCAGGCGGAGGACGGTGTTGCTGTCGGAGACAAACAGGTCGTTATGGTAGTAGGAGTTCGGTGAGGTGTAGTGGAAGTTCCAGCAGGGGATGGCCAGTTCGGGCTGAGGGACGAGGTCTTCGAAGTTCTGTAGGTAGGGCAGGTCGAAGTGGCTGAGGGGTGAGCAACCGGTGGAGAAGGAGGTGGAGGCGAGGGCGAAGGACTCGACGTTTTCGGCGCAGACGGCGGCGGCGGTGACGGTGTAGAGGGTTCCGGGTTCGAGTGGGAGCAGCTGGCCGACGCTGTCGAAGATGAATACGGACTCGGTCTGGCCGTTGTGCTGGAGGTAGAGGTGGTAGGTGCCGGTGTTGAGGGTGTCGAGGACGTGGACGGTGGCTTCGGAGGAAAGGATATGAGAGACTTCGACGCCGACGGGGTGTCGGCAGCCGTTGCTGCGGAGGATGACCAGGTTGTCGATTTTTGCCGATACGGAGGGTGATTCGGCCGTTTTGCTGATGCGGAAGGCGAGCCTGGCGAGGGTGTCGATGGTGACGGTGTCGGTGTAGAACTCGACGTGGGTCCAGTTGTAGTTGTAGTTGTTGTGGATGCTAAAGGATGTGATGGGGTGGAAGGTGGTGTCGTCGGCCACGGTGAAGCCCACGTCGAGGGTGGTATTTGGGGATATGATGACGTAGTCGAAGCTGACGAAGAGCTCGTCGGGTGGTGCGGCGATGGTGGGAGTGGCGATGGTGTTGGTGTCGGCATAATAGTAGCGGGCGTAATTCACAAGAAGTGTACCATTGGACACAGTCCAACGGGAGGTGGCCGGGTATTGGAGCCAGCAGGGGACGGTGTCGCCGTTGTCGAGGAAGTCGAAGTTTTGGCGGTAGGGCAGGTTGATGTCGCCGCAGGAGGTGAACACGTAACCGGCGAGGATCCAGCGGGTGGAGTCGTCTGGGCAGAGGCTTCGGACCTCGAGGATGTATTGCTGTGTGGGCTGGAGTGTGTTGAGGGTGATGGAGGTGGCCTCGGTGTAGAAGATTTCGGCGGTGGCGGCGGAGTCGTCGACGACGTAGGCCTTGACCTCGTAGGGCTGCGGCACGAGGCTGTAGTCTTCCCAGGAGAGGGAGACTACGTTGGCGTAGGCGGTGTCGATGTGGACCGAAGAGGGGGCGTGGCAGTCGCCCACGGGGGCGGCGGTGACGTTGTCGATGTACAGGTTGCTGTGGCCAGAGCCCATCCAGCGGAAGGCGATGCGCACGGGTACGTCGGCGGCGAGGGTGGTGACGGTGTCGGTGTAGAAGTCATAGTGGAGCCAGTTGGAGGAGCCGCCGTAGTCGAGGTAGGCTGTCTCGATGGAGAGGAGGGGTATGAAGAGGTCGGCGCCGTCGACGTCGGCGAGGAGGCCGGCCTGGAGGGTTCCGCCGTAGGAGGACATCATGTCGAAGCCGACGTGCATGCGGTCGCCGTTGGTGAAGATGGCCGGGCTGGCGATGGAGGCCGGGATGCTGTCGTTGGTGTAGTTGAGCCTGATGTATCTCGAGCCCAGGCCGTAGATGGAGCTGTTGTGTGCGGCATAGGTCCAGCAGTTGGGCAGGCTGCCATACTGGTAGGCATCGAAGTTGTCGGCGAAGGGGAGAGAGAAGAGGCCGCAGAGGGTGTAGAAGTCGAGGACGGCGGGGTCGGTGGTGTCGCCGAGTGGGCAGACGGCGCGGAGCTCGATGTGGTGGGAGCTGTTGGGGAGCAGATCGGTGAGTTCCAGTGTGTTGGTGTCGGTGTCGATAGGCAGGCCGCCGTCCACGGAGACGATCCAGTGGTCGACCACGGCCTCGTCCCAACGGATGGAGGCCCAGGTGCTGTCGACGGCGGAGAGTTGGAGGCCGGAGGTGGCGGGGCAGGACGGCGCCGCACGGACAGTCAGGTCGTTAATGACGATGGGCGAGTAGTTGGGCGAGGTGTTGCGGCAGCGGAGCGCTATATGCCTGGCGGTCGTTCCGTCGAAGCTGATCCAGAGGTTTTGGCCGGCGTAGTGATTGACAAGCGAGTACAGTGGTGTGTAGGTTGTGGTGTCGGTGGGGTCGGTCATGATGCCGACCTCCAGTTCCTGAGAAAAGGTGGTAACGATGTGGAGAGAGAGGTTTACGGCCATGGCGTCGGCGGGCACGGCGGGCAGGGTGACCCACTGGCACCAACCCGTGTCCGAACAGAGGAATTGCAGTCTGCCGACAAACACCCTGGGGTAGTAGACGCCGTAGAGGCTGTCGCCCCTCACCACTGTCCAGCAGGGCGGCAAGCCGTTCTGCACCTGGAAGTTCTCGTTGTAGGGCAGCGTCATGGTGTCGCAGGGGGTCTGTGCCAGAGTGACCCCATGGCCTATGGAGGCCAGGACAACAATCGTCAGTAACAGTCTCTTCATCATAATAGTGTCTGTTTTTGGGACCCGGGGCGACCGTTTACACACCCCGGACGGACCGCGGGCGATGAGGTTAGCGCGGTGGTTGCCAGTGTGATACGGGGAGGGTTCGGTCGTCGTGGCTCCTTGTTTTCCGACTACAAATATACAATTTTTTTATATATGCAAGAAAAAAAATGCGGTGAGGTGCGGAGGGGAGGTGAAGGAGGTGAAAGAGGTGAGAGGTGAAAGGTGAAAGGTGAAATGGGTAGGGGTTGGGGGTAGAGTTGGGGTAGAGAGGGGGTAGAGGGGACCCAGAGAGGGGGTAGAGGGGACCCAGAGAGGGGGTAGAGAGGACCCAGAGAGGGGGTAGAGAGGGAGGGGTGTTTTGTTAATTTTTGTTATTGGTTGTGTGATTTAGGAAAAAAAGTGTATATTTGCGGTGATGCAATCGCGGAGAAGATTGCTATAAGCCATTAATCCATAAAACAATACACTATGTACGAAATCAAGCAACATCCCATACTCGACATCGAGGAGGCCGAGGTGGTGGAGTTTATGTACGAAGGTAGGAAGGTGAGTGGTCGCAAGGGCTATACGATAGCCAAGGCGCTGCACGAGGCCGGGTATCCGGTGCACAGCCACTCGCTCGACGGGCGCAACCGGTCGCTGGAGTGTGGAATAGGCAAGTGCGGAGCCTGCGAGATGCTGGTGGACGGCCGTGTGCGCCGCATCTGTATCACCCCTGTGGACGGGGTGAAAGAGGTGAGGCTGCTGGAGGCCGGGGAGTGGAAGACTGGGGCTGGCGCCGCTGCGCGTCCGGCGGCTCCCGTGGGGCCGGTATCTGTCTACAAGACCACGGTGGCCATCGTGGGCGCCGGTCCGGCCGGTCTGGCCTGCCGGGAGCAGCTGCGGCGGTTCGGCGTCGACTGCCTTGTGGTGGACAACAACGGCCGCATAGGAGGCCAGTTCAACATGCAGACCCACCAGTTCTTCTTCTTCGAGCGCGAGAAGAAGTACGGCGGAATGCGAGGTTTCGAGATTGCGAAGTCGCTGGCCGGCGACGGCGGGCAGCCGGACGATATACTGCTCAACCACACGGTATGGGACATACTGGAGGGGCCGCGCATTGCCGTGAAGAACATAGCCACCGGTGCGATGGCCTATATCGACGCGCAGTACCTCGTGGTGGCCACGGGGGCGGTGCCTTTCATGCCGCCTTTCGAGAACGACGACGTGCCGGGAGTGTACACTGCCGCTGTCTTCCAGAAGATGATGAACCAGGAGCATACGCTGCTGGGCAAGCGGGTGCTCACCGTTGGGGCGGGCAACATAGGCTACCTGACGTCGTACCAGGCAGTGCAGGCCGGCGCCACGATACGCGCCATTGTGGAGGCGCAGCCCCGCGAGGGCGGCTTCCCGGTGCAGGCCAACCGTGTGCGGCGCCTCGGCATACCCATCATGACGGGCTACACCTTGGTCCGCGCCATCCCCAACGCCGACCACACCGGCATCACCGGCGCCGTAATAGCGCGGTGCGAGAACTTCAAGGTCGTCCCCGGCACGGAGCAGGTGGTCGACGACATAGACATCATAAACATCTGTACGGGCCTCACGCCCGACAATCAGCTGCTCGCCAAGGGGCGCGAGCTCTTCGGCCACCGTGTCTACGGGGCCGGCGACGCGGTGCGGATAGGCGAGGGTACGAGTGCCGTGCTGCGCGGGCGCCAGGCGGCCTACGAGATAGCGCAGGACCTTGGACTGCGCTATGACTACGACGAGTATCTCGACATATCGCGCCAGTATATCGACTCGCAGCAGCACCCTGTGCGGCTGAAAGAGCGGCCTGACCTGCCGTCGGCCGAGCGCATGGCCGAGCGGCCCTTCGTGCAGATTGACTGCCTCTACGGCTTTGCCTGCAACCCATGCACCTTCAGCTGTCCGCAGGGTGCCATCAGCAAGCCTACCACCGGCAGCACCCCGACGGTGGACTACACGAAGTGCATCGGCTGTATGGAGTGTGTGAACCACTGTCCGGGACTGGCAATCTTCGGCTACAACACCCAGAAGCAGTGGTGCTTCCTGCCGGTGGAGTACAGTGTTGCCGAGGGAGCCGAAGTCTTCCTGGTCGACAACGACGGCAAGCCGGTGGGCGAAGGCGTGGTGGAGAAGGTGATGGTGAAGCCGAACAAGACCAATGTGGCCCGCGTGAAGGTGGCAAGCCTGACGGCGGCCGCGATTACCGACGTAAAGGGCTTCCTGGTGAAAGAGGCTGGTAAAGACAGTAGGGGGCTTAAGGATGTTGAGGTACAGAAAGACCAGAAGGCACCAACCTATATCTGCCACTGCGAGGACCTCACGGACAAGCAGATACTGGATGCTGTTGGCGACCGCAGATACATCTCGGTCGACGAGCTGAAGCACATCACCCGCATGGGTATGGGTCCTTGCCGCGGCAAGCGGTGCATAGCGCGTGCACGGCTGCTGCTGCGCCAGCACGGCATAGAGCTCACGGGCGACGCCACGCCGCGAGCGCCGCTGAGCAACCAGGTGACGCTGGGCGACGTGTACAGCGAAGGCCGCAAGGAGGTCTTTGTCTTCCCGAAGGGCAACGAGGTGCAGCACGAGGATGTGCGGGTGCTCATAGCCGGCGGCGGCATAGCCGGCAGCGGCCTTTTCCGCTACTTCAGCGAGGCGGGTCTGAAACCGGTGATGGTGAACTGGAGCCGTGGCGCCTCGTGGCGCAACATCGGCGGTGGCCGTCCGGCCTTCAGCAACCCGGACATAGCCGACATAGCGCGTCACAGCCACGAGATATTCCGCCAGATACAGTCGGTGCACAACATCAACTACAAGCCCACTACCTATGTGAACTTGGTGCACGACGACGCAACCTACCGCGCCCTCGACGCCAGCCGAGCCTGGAGCGATGCCTACATGGTGGAGCGCAAGGACTTCCGGCGAGAGGTGTCGCCCTTGTGGGACGACAGCCGCGACACCTACAGCCACGCCCTCATCACACGCGACTGCTGGCAGGCCACGCCGGGCCGTGTGATAGACTACATACGTGGCATAGGTACTTCGCTCGGCGGCCGCTACTATGAGGACTGCGAGCTTCTCAGTGTGGCCCGCAAGGACGACCGCGTGGTGGCCTTGGTGCGCAACCACGAGGGACACTATGTGGAGTACACCTGCGACCACTTTGTGAACGCCATGGGTTGGGGAGCGGAGAAGTTCACCGACATGCTGGGCATCGACACGGGCCTCTACCCCGTGAAGCACCAGGCCTTCATCACACGGCGTCTGCCGATGATGGGACCCGGCGGACGTCCGCTGGACATGATTATAGACCGTCGCCACTACCACGGCTTCAGTGCCGTCTACGGACAGCAGTTTGCCCATACGGGCCAGATAATAGGCTGTGCCAGCCCCGACACCGACGCCTACGAGACGCGACAGAACATCAAGTACAACAGCAAGGAGTTCCTGGAGATAGTGAGTGAGGTCTTTGCCGAGTGGATACCGGCGCTGCGCGACGTGAGCTTCCTGGCCTGCTGGGCCGGACGCTACACCGAACCTCGCTACATTGTGGACCCGGAGGTGGGTCTGCTCACCGGCCTGCGCGGTCACGGCTTCATGCTGGGACAGTACTTGGCCAAGCTCTATGTAGACAAGTATCTCGGCCGCGAGGTGCCGGGTTACATGAAAGACCTGGCCCTGAGTGGCAATGGACTGAGTGAAAATGCATTCAAATAACCTCAACGACTGACTGACAACAGAACGATGAACAAAGAAGAGCGATACGGCCGCTTGCTGGAGCAGGCGGCCGCCCTCTGTGAGGGCGAGAAGGATATGACGGCCAAGATGGCCAATGTGAGTGCCTTGCTGCATTACGAGATGGGCTTCTGGTGGACGGGGTTCTACCGTGTTGTGGGCGACGAGCTCCTGCTCGGCCCCTTCCAGGGACCGCTGGCGTGTGTCCATATAGGCTATGGGCGCGGAGTGTGCGGTACGGCGTGGAAAGAAGGCCGCACGCTGGTGGTGACGGATGTGGAGCGCTTCGACGGTCATATAGCCTGCAGCTCGGAGTCGAAGAGCGAGATAGTGGTGCCGATGTACGAAGATGGCAGGGTGACCGCCGTGCTCGACATAGACAGCCGCCATGTGGCCACCTTCGACGAGGTAGACCGAGAGTGGCTGGAACGTATAGTGGCGCTGATGGTGTGAGAGATACGTTTTTTTTGCCGCCGTATCGGAAAATGTTCGTATCTTTGCACCGCTTGTATTGAGTATTAACATAAAACAAAGCGATATGACACAAACAACTACAAAGACATTGCGCGACAGCGCCGCCATGCGGTGGATAGCGCTTCTGCTGCTGGCCTTGGCCATGTTCTGCAGCTATGTATTCATGGACATTCTCTCGCCCATCAAAGACTTGATGCAGGAGACCCGCGGCTGGGACAGCCTGGCTTTCGGCACCATGCAGGGTTCTGAGGTGTTCCTCAACGTGTTCGTCTTCTTCCTCATCTTTGCCGGTATCATCCTTGACAAGATGGGTGTGCGCTTCACGGCAGTCCTTTCGGGTGCGGTGATGCTGGTGGGCGGTCTGATCAAGTACTACGCCATCAGCGACTCGTTCGTCGGTGTCGACGAGCTTGGCAACCACACAGCCCTCTACAACTGGTTCACGAACAACCTGAACTACATACCCCTCTTCGACGAGATCGGCGTGGCTCCGTTCTATCGCGGCATGCCTGCCAGTGCCAAACTGGCGGCCTGTGGCTTCATGATTTTCGGTTGCGGCTGCGAGATGGCCGGTATCACGGTGAGCCGTGGTATCGTGAAGTGGTTCAAAGGCCGCGAGACCGCTCTGGCAATGGGCAGCGAGATGGCCCTGGCACGTCTGGGTGTAGCCACCTGCATGATTTTCAGCCCCTACTTTGCCAAGCTCGGCGGCGAGATCAACGTCAGCCGCTCGGTGGCCTTCGGTGTGGTGCTCCTCTGCATCGCCCTGATTATGTTCATCACCTACTTCTTCATGGACAAGAAGCTCGACGCTCAGACCGGCGAGGCCGAGGAGAAGGACGACCCCTTCAAGATCAAAGACCTTGGCAAGATATTCTCCAGCCTTGGCTTCTGGCTCGTGGCCCTGCTCTGCGTGCTCTACTACAGTGCCATCTTCCCCTTCCAGAAATACGCCGTCAACATGCTGCAGTGCAACCTCACCCTCACCGAGGCTGACCCCAACACCTTCTGGGGTGGCAATTCGGTGACCATCGTGCAGTACATACTGATGCTCGTGGTGGCTGCCGCCTCGTTCTCGAGCAACTTCATGAAGACCAACAAAGGCCTCAAATACGGCCTCATGGCCCTGGCCGTGGTGGCCCTGGTGGTGTACTGCTACATGGGCTATATGCGCGGCACGGCGGAGACCATCTTCGCGGTGTTCCCGCTGCTGGCTGTGGCCATCACCCCCATCCTCGGCAACTATGTCGACACCAAGGGTAAGGCTGCCACCATGCTGCTGCTGGGCTCGGTGCTGCTGATTCTGTGCCACCTGACCTTTGCCTTCATCCTGCCCGTCTTCAAGGGCAACGCGGTTGGCGGTGTGGTCGTGGCCTACGTCACCATCCTGGTGCTCGGTGCCTCGTTCTCGCTGGTGCCGGCCGCCCTGTGGCCTTCGGTGCCCAAGCTGGTCGACGAGAAGATCATCGGTTCGGCATACGCCCTCATCTTCTGGATACAGAATATCGGCCTCTGGCTCTTCCCGCTGTTGATTGGCAAGGTGCTGGAGAACACCAACCCCGCCGGTACTGCCGCCACCGAGCTCGACTACACGTGGGCCCTGGTGATGCTGGCCGCCCTCGGTGTGGCCGCCGGACTCATAGCCCTTTACCTCCGCGTGGTCGACAAGAAGAAACATCTCGGCCTCGAGGAGCCCAACATCAAGTGAGAGAGTAGTGAGAGGCAATGAGCTGAAGCCACGCATCGGATTCTTCGGGCGTCGCAATGTGGGCAAGAGCTCGCTGGTGAACTACCTCGCCGGACAGCAAGTCGCCATCGTGAGCGACACGGCCGGCACAACCACAGACCCTGTGCGCAAGTCGATGGAAATCGGCGGCATAGGGCCTGTGGTCCTTGTAGACACCGCCGGAATAGACGACGAAGGCGAGCTTGGGGCGCTGCGAGTGCAGAAGAGCATGGCGGCGCTGGCCGAGGTGGACCTGGCGCTGCTGCTCTACACCGAGTGGGGCGAGCCGGAGGAGATGGTGGAGCGCTGGTGCCGTGACCACGGCACCGCGGTACTGAAGTTGCGGTCCAAGGCGGAGCCCTTAAACCGCGAAGCGCTGATAGCGGCCATCCGTGCGGCCCTGCCGGAAAGCGCCTACAGAGGCCGTTCGCTTCTGGGCGACGTGGTGGGCAGGGGTGACGTGGTGGTGCTGGTGACACCCATAGACAGTTCGGCCCCCGAGGGGCGCATGATACTGCCGCAGGTGCAGGTGCTGCGCGACCTGATGGACCTTCACGCCGAGGCCATGTTCTGCCAGCCCGAGGAGCTGACGACGACCCTGGCGTCGCTCAAAGAGCCGCCGCGGCTGGTGGTGACTGACAGCCAGGCGTTCAAGCGGGTGGCAGAGGTGGTGCCGGAGGAGGTTCCGCTGACGAGTTTCAGCGTGGTGCTGGCGCGACAGAAAGGACTGTTCGACGACTACCTGCGCGGTACGCAGACCATAGCCGCCCTGCAGGACGGCGACCGGGTGCTGCTGCTCGAAAGCTGCACCCACAACGTCACCTGCGAGGATATAGGCCGAGTGAAGCTGCCCGCCGCCCTGCGGCGTGCCACGGGCAAGGACCTGCAGTTCGACATACTCGGAGGCGGCACCCCGCTTACCACGCTGGAACACCCGGTTGCAGCATACAAGCTGGTCATACAGTGCGGCGGGTGTGTCATCACGGCCCAGCAGGTGAGAGCCCGTCTGCTGCCGGCGTTGGAAGCCGGTGTGCCGGTGAGCAACTACGGCCTGGCGCTGGCCTGGTGCAACGGCATCTTCGACAGAGCAACACGTATATTTCAATAGTAGACAAACTTCATAAACAACGAAAAAAAGACGCAACATGAACACTAACAAATACGTCATCGTGGTTAACCGCGAGGCCGGTTCCGGTGGCAAGGAGATAGCCGAGAAGCTTGGCGCCCTGCTGAATGTCAACGTATACAGCAAAGCCGCCATCAAGAAATTGGTGGAGCATTTCGACCTGAACGAAGAGGAGATAGAACAGATACGGTCGCGCAAGCAGAACTGGTGGGACGAGGTGTGCCAGTTCTACAAACAGTTTGCTGCCGCCAGCGACCCACTGGCCATAGACCGAGAGGTGACTCCCAAGCAGTTGTACCACACCGAGGCCAAGCTCCTGAAGGAGCTGGCCGCCAAAGAGAACTGTGTCATTGTGGGGCGTGCCGGATTCCACATCTTCAAGGACGACCCCAATGCCATCAAAGTGTTCATCATGGCCGACCGAAAGGACCGTGTGAAGCGCATGAGCCAGAAGTTGAACATCAGTGATAAGGAAGCCGATAAGATAATAGACGAGGTCGACAAGCAGCGCGAGAACTTCACTAAGACGTTTTCCGGCACGTCGCGCTACGACGCGCGCAACTACGACCTGGTGTACAACGTCTCGTGCATCGACCCTGACGTGGTGGTCCGAACGCTGGTCGATATTGTAAAAGGGGAAAAACACATATCTTGATGATAGACACAAACAAGAAGCCGGAGCTCTATTTCATTGTGGCAATCGCGCAGAACGGAGCCATCGGCAAGGACAACGACCTGCTGTGGCACCTCTCGGGCGACCTGAAACACTTCAAGCAGCTCACCATGGGCCACCCCGTGGTCATGGGGCGCAAGACGTGGGAGAGCCTTCCCAAGAAGCCTCTGCCGGGCCGTTTGAATGTGGTGATGACACAAAACCAGAGTTTCAAGGCCGAAGGGGCTACGGTGGTACATTCCATCAACGGACTCTTCAGAGCCCTGAAAGAATGCGACGAGGAGGCCTTTGTCATGGGTGGTGCCGCCATATACAAACTCCTGCTGCCCTATGCGAAACGGCTGTATATGACGCGCGTGTACCGCGACTTCGAGGCCGATGTCTACTTCCCGACCATCGATATGTCCGAGTTCACCATGGTGACGAAGAGCGAGACGATGCACGACGAGGGGAGCGGGTTGGACTACGCCTATGAGGAGTACGACAGGAAGTTCAGAGTTAAGAGTTAAGAGTTCAGAGTTAAGGGTTAAGAGTTCAGAGTTAAGGGTGTCAATGAACGTTACGATAATCAATATTGGCGACGAGCTGCTGATAGGGCAGGTTGTCAATACGAATGCCTCGACGATGGCACGTATGCTCACCGAGGCGGGAATGGAAGTGGGGAAGACGACCGTCGTGGGAGACAGCCGCGACGACATCTGGCAGGCGGTGGACGGAGCTATGCACTCGTCGGACGCCGTGCTGGTGACGGGCGGGCTGGGACCGACGAAGGACGACATAACGAAGAAACTGCTGTGCGACTACTTCCACTCGGAGTTGGTGGAGAGCGAGGTGGCGCTGGAGAATGTGAAGAGACTGTTCGCCGTGCGCGGCTTCGAGCTGACGCCCGTCAACAGGGCCCAGGCCCTGGTGCCGAAGTGCTGCGAGGTGCTGAACAACGACGTGGGCACGGCGCCGTGCATGTGGTTTCAAGTTGAAAGTGGAAAGTGGAAAGTGGAAAGAGAGGCTACGCAGGACGGCCTTCCACATACCGTGCTGGTGTCGCTGCCAGGTGTGCCGCACGAGATGGAGTGGCTGATGCAGAACAGGGTCATCCCCAAGCTGCAGGAGACCTTCCAGACAGACGTCATCATCAACAAGAACATACTGACGCAGGGCATCGGCGAGTCGTTCCTGTCGGACCTGATTGAGCCGTGGGAGCTGGCGCTGCCGGAGTGCATACGGCTGGCCTACTTGCCCGTGGCGGGCATGACCAAGCTGCGGTTGACGGCCCGAGGGAGACAGGCGGACGACCTGCGGAAGGCCATAGACGGCGCGGTGGAAGGCCTCTATCGGATTGCCGGACAGTATATCGTCGGCGAGGACTGCGAGACCCTGGCCGAGCTGACGCACAAGACCCTCACGGAGCGGGGCCTCACGCTGGCCACCGCCGAGAGCTGCACGGGCGGCACCATAGCCAGCCAGCTGACGGCGCAAGCGGGAGCCTCGGCCTACTTCAAAGGGGGCGTGGTGGCCTACAGCAACGAGGTGAAGGAGTGCGCCCTCGGCGTGCAGCACAGCACGCTGGAGGCCCACGGCGCGGTGAGCGAGGAGACGGCGAGGGAGATGGCCGAAGGGGTGCGCACGCGCCTCGGCGCCGACCTGGCCATAGCCACCACCGGCATAGCCGGACCCGACGGGGGCACACGGGAGAAGCCCGTGGGCACGGTGTGGATTGCCGTGGCCGACGCCACGCACACGGAGGCCCAGCTGCTGAGTTTCCCCGGCCGGCGCCGCCAGCAGAACATCGACCGCACGGTCAACCAAGCGTTCGCGATGTTGATGAAACTGGTAGTTAAGTAGACAGTAGGCAGTAGTTAAGTAGTCAAGCCAATAGTAAAATAGACAGTAGTAAAGACATATGCCAAAAGCACTGATTACCATACTGCTGCTCATTGTGAGCAACATCTTCATGACCTTCGCCTGGTACGGCAACCTGAAGCTCACCGAGATGAAGATCAACACCAGCTGGCCGCTGATACTCATTATCCTCACCTCGTGGGGAGTCGCCTTCTTCGAGTACTCGTTCATGATACCGGCCAACCGCATCGGTAGCCAGATCAACGGGGGACCCTTCTCGCTGATGCAGCTGAAGATACTGGCCGAGTGCATCTCGCTGACGGTCTTCACCGTCATCGTGGCCACCGTGTTCAAGAGCGAGCCTATCCGCTGGAACCACCTGGTCAGCTTTGTCTTCATACTGCTGGCGGTGGTCTTCGCGTTCTGGAAAACGAAATAGCACAGCGCGATGAGTGACTCTCTTATGACACAGCTGATTGTCAGGTCTGTCCTGAAAAAACTGGACAGCCGCAACCGGCAGCAGTCGCAGCTCAAGGACTACGGCAAGACCACTGTGTTCAAAGCCCGCGGCGGCGCCTGGTTCACGATTGTTCTCAGTTGCCTCATCATAGCGATAATGCTGTATTTGCTGATTTTCATCGACTCTGACTTTTGGATGTATGTAGTGTGCATATTCGGCATAGTTATTTTCATATTTATCCTACGCAAGAGTATCTCGATGCTCAAGGCACAGATTATTGTGGGGCCGGAGAAGCTGGTGCTGGACGGCGCTATAGAATACACAACGAAAAGAAAAAAGAGGTACTGGATGACCCAGGGCCTGGAGACAAGCGACCTGGTGGTGGAGATACCGTGGAGCAGCATCTCCCTTCTGGCAACCGATTTTCCCACACTGGTAGTCAAGAACTACGCCGGAGAATGTTTCTTGATGGAGCTCAATTACTTCGACATGAAGGTGACACGGGAAATCAGCAAATACCACAAAATAGAAGAAACGGTATTATGATTATGAAGAAGACATGGATTCTGGCGCTGCCGCTGCTATTGGCGGCCTGTAGTTCAAAGCTCGACATGGTGGAACTGACCGACTGGCAGTTTGAATACAACGGACAGCAGTACCCTGCCACGGTGCCGGGATTCATCCACACCGACCTCATGGCCAACGGTCTCATCCCCGACCCATACTATGGCACCAACGAGGACTCGATGCAATGGGTAGGAGACAGTTTATGGATATACCGCACCTATCTTCACTATGACAAACTGCCTGACGGCGACACACTCTGGCTGGTGTTCGAGGGACTTGCCGGCAACGCAACCCTTTGGATTGGCAACCCATACCCTGAAGACACCATAAACGGCGCAATAATAATGCCACAACATATTGGGTCAATGGATAATATGTTCTGTCAGTATAAGATTCCTTTGCCTGGTGTGAAAAAGTTGGAAAAACAGTTCATCTTCAAGGATTCGATACCCATTATGATTATGTTCGAGCCTTTGAACGACTCTGTCCGCGAGATGAAATACGGCATTCCCCTGCCCGAACGGCGGGCTTTCACGCGCATAGCGCCCTACCAGCAGGGCTGGGACTGGGGGCCGCGGCTGGCCACCTGCGGCATCTGGAAGCGGGTGTATATCACCAACAAATCTCAATCAGAACTAAAAGAACCATCAGACGACAATTCTTTCTGTTCTTTTAGTTCCGATTGGAATAAAATAGAACTGCGGCAGGAGCGGGACAGCATCGGGCAGAGCTTCACCTTCTACAAAGACGGCAAGCCCATCTTCATAAAGGGGGCCAACTGGATACCGGTGCACTCGTTCCCCGTGCTGGACAGCGCCAACAGGGCCCGCTACCGCTACCTGCTCTGCTCGGCCAAGGAGGCGGGGTTCAACATGATACGCATCTGGGGCGGCGGCATCTACGAGCACGACTACTTCTACGACCTCTGCGACTCGCTGGGGCTGATGGTGTGGCAGGACTTTGTCTTCGCCGGCACCCCCTATTCCGACAACGAGGAGATGCTGCGCAGCATCGACCGCGAGGCGCGGCAGCAGGTGGCCCGCCTGTCGAAGCACCCCTGTATCGTGCTGTGGTGCGGCAACAACGAGGTGAAGAACGGCTGGGAAGACTGGGGCTGGCAAGGCCAGTTCAACTGGACGCCCGAGCAGCGCGCCCGGCTGGAGAAGGCCATGGACACCATCTTCGGATATTCTAGTACCACTAGCAATACCAGTTCCACCAGCATCCTCGCCAAGGCCGTCAGGGACTGCGACCCGCAGCAGCGGCCCTACATCACCACCTCGCCGCTCTACGGCTGGGGGCACCCGGAGTGCACCACCCACGGCGACAGCCACTACTGGGGCGTGTGGTGGGGGGAGCTGCCCTTCGAGGTCTACAAGGAGAAGACAGGGCGCTTCATGAGCGAGTACGGCTTCCAGAGCTACCCCATGATGAGCACCATACGCCAGTTCTGCACGGAGGACCAGCTCAGCATCGAGTCGCCCACGCTGCGCAACCACCAGAAGCACAGCCGCGGCCGCGAGATAATAGACAAGGCCATGCGGCAGTACTACGGCTTCGACAGCCGGACGCTCGGCCTGGAGGACTACGCCTACGTCAGCCAGCTGCTGCAGGCGTGGGGCGTGGGGTACGGCATATTTTGCCACCTTGAGGCCGGTATGGCAGGCGGGACGCCTGCGCACCCGGCAGGCACGGCAGGCGGGACGCCTGCGCTCCCGGCTGGTATGGCAGGCGAGACGCCTGCGCACCCGGCAGGCGAGACGCCTGCGCTCCCGGGGCGCTGCAGCGGCACCCTATACTGGCAGCTGAACGACTGCTGGCCGGTGGCGTCGTGGAGTTCGATAGACTACTACGGCAACTGGAAGGCGTTGCACTACCGCGCGCAGGCGCTGTTTAGAGTGGAAAGTGGAAAGTGGAAGGAGGAAAGCGAGAGGTGGCGGCAGTACTATTCCGTGTATCCGAAGGACCGGAGATACGAGGAGCCCGAGTACCGGACAAGCCAGGCGTGGCAGAGCGACGGAGCCCTTGTGGTCAGTCTGCGTGCGGAGAGCGACCTGTACGACGTGTACCTCGACACGGAGCCCCATGTGGACGGCCATTTCACGCGCAACTTCTTCGACCTCAAAGCCGGCGAGACCGTGTCGGCCAAGTTCGTCCCCTACGACGCGAAAGCTGACGTCAGCCGAGTCAAAGTCAGGGTGCGCACCCTCAACGAGTTGTACCGCAAAGCGCGCTGAAGCGAAATAAATTCCGTCATGTCAGAAAAAAAGCGTAACTTTGCAGCATAAAATTGTATAAAATAAAATAATAACAAACAGATATGCAGAGAGATACACAGATTTTCGACCTCATACAGAAAGAGCGTGAGCGTCAGACCAAAGGCATCGAGCTGATTGCCTCTGAGAACTTCGTCAGCGACCAGGTGATGGAAGCCATGGGCTCCGTCATGACCAACAAATACGCCGAAGGCTATCCCGGCAAGCGCTACTACGGCGGCTGCCAGATTGTGGACCAGAGCGAGACCATCGCCATCGAGCGCGCCAAGAAGCTCTACGGTGCCTGCTGGGCCAACGTGCAGCCCCACAGCGGTGCCCAGGCCAACATGGCCGTGTTCCTGGCCTGCTTGAACAGCGGCGACACCTTCATGGGCATGGACCTCAACCACGGCGGTCACCTTTCGCACGGCAGCCCCGTGAACTTCAGCGGTATCAACTACCATGTGGTTGGCTACCAGGTGAAGGAAGAGACCGGCATTGTCGACTATGACGACATGGAGAAGAAGGCCCTGGAGCACCGTCCGAAACTCATCATCGGCGGTGGCTCGGCCTACAGCCGCGACTGGGATTGGGCCCGCATGCGCGAGATTGCCGACAAAATCGGCGCCATCCTCATGGGCGACATCAGCCACCCCAGCGGCCTGATTGCCAAGGGTTACCTGAACAACGCCTTGAAGTATTGCCACATTGTCACCACCACGACCCACAAGACCCTGCGCGGACCGCGCGGCGGTATGATTCTGATGGGCGAGGACTTCGACAACCCGTGGGGCAAGACCACGCCGAAGGGTGAGATCAAGAAGATGAGCGCCCTGCTGGACAGCGCCGTTTTCCCCGGCACCCAGGGCGGTCCGCTGGAGCACGTCATCGCCGCCAAGGCTGTGGCCCTCGGCGAGGCCCTGACCGACAGCTACGACCAGTACATACAGCAGGTGATGAAGAACGCCAAGGTGATGAGCGAGGCCTTCATGGCCAAGGGCTACAAGGTCATCAGCGGCGGTACCGACAACCACCTGATGCTCATCGACCTGCGTCCGAAGTTCCCCGAGCTGACCGGTAAGGAAGCCGAGAACGCCCTGGTGGCCGCCGACATCACCATCAACAAGAACATGGTGCCCTTCGACAGCCGTAGTGCCTTCAAGACCAGCGGTCTGCGCGTCGGAACGCCCGCCATCACGACCCGTGGCCTGAAGGAAGGCGACATGGGTGTCATCGTCGACATGATCGACCAGGTGCTCTGCGCTCCGACCGACGAGGCCGTCCGCGCCAAGATTGCCGGCCAGGCCAACGAGATGATGCAGAACCGTCCGCTCTTCGCCTGGTAAGAAATTGCCAGAGGGAGAGAGACTCCCTGTAAAAGAAAATCCGACCCGTCAGGTTTGTCCGACGGGTCGGATTTTTTTAGTTGAAAATTGACAGTTGAAGGGGTAGGGAGGGGGTAGAGAGGGGGTAGAGAGGGGGTAGAGAGGGGGTAGAGAGGGACCCTATTCGCCGGACAGAATATTATGCTTCGCCGCCGAGGGGGCTTAAATT
>Ga0310697_10001263_pt1 | contig 30497 bp, 26 predicted proteins | sample 172DNAGHGlowgp2_FD_203883 | JGI IMG/M metagenome (GOLD analysis project Ga0310697, IMG submission 203883) | Sheep rumen microbial communities from Palmerston North, Manawatu-Wanganui, New Zealand - 1728 DNA GHGlow gp2 (v2) (version 2) | ecosystem: Host-associated > Mammals > Digestive system >... | reverse complement strand
CGCGGCCCTCTTCGAAGGTAGGCTGCTTCCGGAGCGCTTCGAGAAAACCGGGTCAAAGGATTCGTCGGGCGTGACCGTCGTGAGCGCGAAGGAATCCACCGGACGCCTGTTCAGCTACGGCGAAAAAGACGGACGCGTCCAGTGGCTCTTGCGCACGGGCCGCGACGGCAAGCCGGAAAAGACCGTCTTTTTGGACGAAGGGACCCTCGAAGGCCGCACCATGCCCAAGAACATCCGCTTCGAGCGGGACGGAAAAGTCTTTCTTGAAATTTTCATCAAGAAAGTGACCCACGGAAAACCCTTCAGCCTGGGCACCTGGCGCCTGAATATCCCCAAGAGCTTCAAGGCTGTCGGGGAATAGCTGTTTAGCGCTCATTATCGCCATTCTGAGTGCGATGCACGAAGAATCCTGTGCTGCGTTTGTGCCTACGACAGGGCTTTTTTCTACATTGTAATTACTATGAGTTTCAATACCAAGATTCTTTGTATTGGTGCGGGCTACGTCGGTGGCCCCACCATGACCGTTATCGCCGACAAGTGCCCCGATGTGAAGGTGACTGTGGTGGATATCAACCAGGCTCGTATCGATGCCTGGAATAGCGAAAACCTCCCGATTTTTGAACCCGGCCTGGACGACGTGGTAAAGCGTGCCTGTGGCCGCAATCTCTTCTTTAGCACCGACATTCCGGCAGCTATCAAGGAAGCGGACATTATCTTTGTGTCTGTGAACACTCCCACAAAGACATTTGGTCATGGTGCCGGTAAGGCCTCGGACCTGCAGTACTGGGAAAAGACCGCCCGCAACATTCTGGAAATAGCCGACGAGGGCAAGATTATCGTGGAAAAGTCTACGCTGCCGGTTCGTACCGCTGCCGCTATGGAACGAATCTTGAACAGCAATGACAAGGGCTTGCACTTTGAGGTTCTGTCGAACCCCGAGTTCCTGGCCGAAGGAACCGCCATCAAGGACCTGTTTGAACCGGACCGCGTGCTTATCGGGTCCCACCAGACGGAATCGGGACTTGCCGCCTGCCAGAAACTGGTAGACGTGTATGCCCACTGGGTTCCCCGTGACCGAATTCTCACCACGAACCTCTGGAGTTCCGAACTCACCAAGCTTACCGCCAACGCCTTCTTGGCTCAGCGTATCAGTTCCATCAACTCCATCAGCGCCCTTTGCGAAAAGACCGGTGCCGATGTGGACGAGGTGGCTTTTGTGATGGGCAAGGACACCCGTATCGGTTCCAAGTTCCTCAAGGCTTCTATCGGCTTTGGCGGCAGCTGCTTCAAGAAGGATATTTTGAACCTGGTGTACCTTTGCGGCTATTATGGTCTCCCTGAGGTGGCCGCCTACTGGGAATCGGTGGTGAAGATTAATGAATGGCAGACCCACCGCGTGGTGGACCGTATGCTGGAGACCATGTTCAATACCATCGCCGGTAAGAAGATTGCGGTGTTCGGTTTCGCCTTCAAGGCCAATACCGGTGACACCCGCGAAAGCCCGGCGAACCTGGTGGTTCGGGACCTGCTCAATGAACATGCGGTGCCGGTGGTGACCGACCCCAAGGCCATTCCCGACGCCAAGCGCGACCTGAAGGACGTGTTGGACCAGGTGACATTTGAAGAAGACCCCTACAAGGCTGCCGAAGGCGCTCATGCGGTGGTGGTCTGCACCGAATGGAAATGTTTTGCCGAACTGGACTGGAAACGAATCTACAGTTCCATGGCCAAGCCCGCCTTCGTATTTGACGGTCGTAACATCTTGGATGCTGACGCACTCCGTAAGATCGGCTTTGAAGTGTCTTCCATTGGTAAGGGGAAGGCGGAGTAGGGATGATCGACTACCTGGTTGTGGGTGCTGGCCTATTTGGTGCGGTCTTTGCGCATGAAGCGCATAAGCGGGGCAAGAGGGTCCTCGTGATTGACCGTCGCAGCCACATTGCAGGCAATGTCTATACCGAGAATGTGGGTGGAATCAACGTCCATAAGTTTGGAGCCCATATTTTCCATACCAGCAACAAGGAAGTCTGGGATTATATCCAGCAATTTGCAGAGTTCAACCGCTACACCAATAGCCCTGTGGCCCGCTACAAGGACGAACTGTACAACTTGCCCTTCAACATGAACACCTTCAGCCAGATGTGGGGCGTCAAAACTCCGGCAGAAGCCCAAAAGAAACTGGACGAGCAGAAGGCGGAGGCGGTTGCAGCCCTGAACGGCCGGGAGCCCACGAATCTAGAAGAACAGGCCCTTTCCCTGGTGGGTCGCGATATATACGAAAAACTCATCAAGGGTTATACCGAAAAGCAGTGGGGCCGCAAGTGTACTGAACTCCCTGCGTTCATCATCAGGCGCTTGCCCGTGCGCCTGGTCTACGACAACAACTACTTCAACGACAAGTACCAGGGAATACCCGTGGGTGGATACACTCAGATAGTAGAAAACCTGCTGGATGGCGTAGAAGTTCGTCTGGGTGTAGATTTTTTCAAGGAACGTGGCGCACTTACGGAGAATGCGAAAAAGATCGTCTTTACGGGCATGATTGACGAGTATTACGATTACAGGTTTGGTGAACTCGAGTATCGCAGCCTTCGCTTTGAAACGGAAGACTTGCCGCAAGAGAATTTCCAGGGCAATGCCGTGGTCAACTACACCGAGGCTCAAGTACCCTACACCCGAATCATTGAACACAAGCACTTTGAATTCGGCTGTCAGGGTGGAAATGCGACGAACCACACGGTTATAACGCGCGAATATCCGGCAAACTGGAAGCGGGGCGATGAGCCCTACTACCCCATGAATGACGAAAAGAACAACGCACTCTACGCCAAGTACAAGGCTTTGGCCGATGCTGAGACTAATGTCATTTTTGGTGGTCGTCTAGGGATGTACAAGTATTTTGATATGCACCATGTAATCGCAGAAGCGCTTGCATGTGTAGGGAAGGAACTTGGGTAACAGATGAAGGTTGCTGTTCTTGGTACGCGGGGAATCCCCGATGTAATGGGTGGAATAGAAACCCATTGCCAAGAATTGTACCCAAGGCTTGTCCAAAGGGGGGTGAACGTCACCATTTTTGGCAGAAAGGGTTACACTCCGAAGAGTGAACCCTACGAGTATAAGGGGGTGAAGATTATTCCCATTGACTCCCCTCATACAGCGGGTCTGGAGGCGTTTGTACATACTTTTAGGTGTGTTGTTAAGATATGGAGAATGCGCCCGGATGTAGTTCATCTCCATGCCATAGGCCCTGCATTTGTGGCTCCTTTTTTCAGAATGCTCGGTTTGAAGGTGGTCTATACACATCATGGTCAAGACTATAATCGGGCAAAGTGGGGTTCGTTTGCTAAGTTTGTCTTGCGGTTGAGTGAGCGGACGGGAACGTTGTTCTCCAATCGGGTCATTGTCATTTCGAAGTATTTGGATTCCTGGCTGCAAAAAAAATATGGTTGTCATAAGACGACTTTTATCCGGAATGGCGTAAATATCCCGCACCGTCTGAATGAAGAAACGGCTAAGAAGTGGCTTGAAAAGTACGGACTCTACGGCAAGAAGTATATCTTTGCTTTGGGAAGGTTCGTAGAGGAGAAGGGCTTTCACGATTTAGTCAATGCTTACAAGGCTGCCAACATTCCTGACATTTCGCTAGTTGTTGCAGGTACCGCTGACCAGGAGAGCGCCTATTCTAGGAAACTTCGCCAGATGGCGGTTGAAGCGGGTGTTGTGTTGCCCGGTTATATCTATGGCGAAGAGCTTCAGGCCGTTTTCGAGAATGCCTCCCTGTTTGTAATCCCGAGCTATCATGAAGGTTTGCCTATTGCGCTGCTCGAGGCGCTCAGCTACAACCTGAACGTGATTGCAAGCGACATCCCGGCGAATACCGAAGTGCCCCTGCCCGAAGAAAGCTTCTTCAAAACAGGCGATGTGGCGGCCCTGACGGCCAAGCTAAAGCAATTTGCGGGTTCCGTAGAAATCCGGAATTATAGGAAAATCATCGAGGAATACTATAATTGGGATAGGATTGCGGAACAGACGATGGAAGTCTACAAGTCTATTTAGGTTGGTGTGGAGAAAAAGGGAAAGAGATTATATGAGTTGTTCGAATTGTAATTGTGGCTCCAGCAAGATTCAGATGCCGACGGACGTGTCGGTGATAACGACGTATCGTTGCCAGATGCGTTGCAAAATGTGCAATATCTGGAAGAACCCCACCAAGAAAAGCGAAGAAATTCAGGCGAAGGACTTGGAAATCCTTCCGCAACTCAAGTTTGCGAACGTGACTGGCGGCGAGCCTTTTATTCGCCAGGATTTGGAAGATATCGTTGAAGTCCTCTACACCAAGGCCCCGCGCATCGTCATCAGTACGAGCGGCTGGTGGGTCGACCGCGTTATCAAGCTTGCAGAACGTTTCCCGAATATCGGTATCCGCGTCTCTATTGAAGGCCTCGAGGGCACCAACAACTTCTTGCGTGGCCGTGACGACGGCTTTGAACGCGGCATGAAGACACTCAAGACGCTCCACGAGATGGGCGTGAAGGATATCGGCTTTGGCCAGACTCTTAGCAATTGGAACAGCAACGACCTGATTCCGCTTTACGAGCTTGCGCTTTCGATGAATTTCGAGTTCGCGACGGCCGCTTTCCACAACAGCTACTACTTCCACAAGGAAGACAACCAGATTAGCAACAAGGAAGAACTTTGCGAGAACATCGGCAAGCTGGTGAACCGCCTTCTCAAGGAGAACCATCCGAAGTCTTGGTTCCGTGCGTTCTTTAACCTGGGCCTTATCAAGTACATTCAGGGTGGCAAGCGTATGCTGCCGTGCGAAGCCGGCTCCGTGAACTTCTTTACGGACCCGTGGGGCGAAGTCTACCCCTGCAACGGCCTAGAACCACGTTACTGGCAAGAGAGCATGGGCAATATCCACAACGCCAAGAACTTCGAGGAAATCTGGTTCAGCGAGCAGGCGCAGAAGGTGCGCGAGAAGGTCCGCGCTTGCCCCAAGAACTGCTGGATGGTGGGGACTGCCGCTCCCGTGATGAAGAAGTACATTGCGCATGTGGCTCCGTGGGTGCTCAAGGCCAAACTCAAGAGCATGTTCGGCAAGGAAATCGACTGCTCTTGTTTCCCGACATTCGATGTCGGCCAAGATCCGCGTCAGGGCGACTTGAGAATTGAAAAGTAAGAATTCTTTGGATTAAATCCAAAAAACATTGTTAAGCGTATGGGGCGATGTTTTATTCTTTGGCGGAGTCATGTAGTCGCCGTATTCATGGGATAGATATTTATCGAATTCCGTAATAATCTTCAGTTGGGTCCCTTCGAAAGGCGCGGTTGTGTAGCTATTGAACCATGATCTTTCCACGATTTGACGTAAGGTCGCTTGCGGTGTTGTCCCTACCATCATAACGACATATTTGGATTCCTGATTGGTATTGGACTTTGCGTAAGAGGAAATTTTTGTAGCGAGTTTGCGGAGTGTCAATGGTAAAACGGCGATCTTGCCGATTCGCATGAGAACGCGTTTCCATGGTGCGTTCTTTTTTGATGGCTGAAGGAACTTCAATCGGTATAAGTATTTAAGTAATGAAATCTTTTTTGCGTATTTTTGGCTTTGCTCAAGGTCATCAAACGCGTTGTCTAATGGGAATACGTCAATGTTGACGCCGATGTTTTGTGCATTCACGTTTTCGACGAGCAAAGTTCTTGGGTCCGAAACTTTGGCAAATGCGTATGCGTAGTTAGGGTCTGATTCTAAAGAATGAACTTTGTATAAATCGGAATGCTTGGGGTACAGTTGCAAAAAACGTTCGTAATCTTTTCTCAGCATGACGATGTCGATGTCGTCGTCCCAAGGAATAAATCCCTTATGTCGAATTGCTCCTAAAAGAGAACCATATGCCAATGAATAGTTGATATGGTTTGTTTCACAAAAATTGTGAACGTGCTTCATTATTTCTAATTGAATGTTTTTTAATTCAGTATCACTAATAGGTTTCATTGGCTTTCTACTATTTAATGTTGAAAGAATGGACTTCTTGTACATAAAAATAGAATAGATTGGCTTGTTTGAACCGAGCCCCCAAAAGTAGGACTGATTAAAAACAGTGTTATGAGCCCGGTTTTATAAGGGGTTCATTCCGTTAAGGCTCCCCTTTAAATCTCATCGTCTGTCCTGCGGTAGCCGTAGCGGCTCTTGTTCTCCGAATCTCCTGCCTGTTTTGCCCCATAAAATTAAGGAAAGAAAGGAAATTTCTATATTCTTTGATGGTGTATTGCAGAAAACTCTAGAAAAACAGAATCCAGGAGAAAATATGCAAGCGATAATTTTGGCAGCTGGAATGGGGAAGCGTCTTGGTGAATATACCAAGGACAATACGAAGTGCATGGTCCCGGTGAATGGGACTCCCCTGATAGATCGCACGCTTGGTCAATTGAGCAAGTTAGGACTGAATCGCGTTGTCATTGTTGTTGGGTACGAAGGCAAGAAATTGATGGACTATCTCGGAACGGAACGGGATGGCTTGAAAATCGAGTATGTAAACAATCCGATTTACGACAAGACGAACAATATCTATTCCCTTGCGCTTGCGAAAGAACAGCTTCAGGAAGATGATACGCTCCTTATCGAAAGCGACCTGATTTTTGACGACGGAATGTTTGGGCTCCTTCTGGACAATCCGTTCCCCAACTTGGCGTTAGTTGCCAAGTATGAAACCTGGATGGACGGGACCATGGTCAAGATTGACCGGGAGAACAATATCGTCAATTTTGTGACCAAGGCAGCATTCAATTATGATGAGGTTGGTAGCTATTACAAGACTGTCAACATCTACAAGTTCAGCAAGGAATTCTCGCGTACCAAGTATGTCCCCTTCCTGGATGCATACAGCAAGGCCGTAGGCAACAACGAGTATTATGAGAATGTCTTGCGTATTATTTCTTTCTTGAGCAAGAGCGACCTCAAGGCCTTGCCCATCACCAACGAGAAATGGTACGAGATTGACGACAAGCAGGACCTGGATATTGCCGAGGCTCTGTTCGCAGAAGAGAAGGATATCCTTCGCAAGTATTACGGCCGTTATGGTGGATTCTGGCGTTTCCCGAAGATGCTCGATTACTGCTATCTGGTGAATCCGTATTTCCGCAATTCGCGAATCATTGACGAGATGAACGCCAATTTTAGGACGCTTATTGGCGAATATCCTTCGGGCATGAAGGTCAATACGCTTCTCGCCTCCAAGTGCTGGGGAGTGAAGGAAGAATATGTAATCCCCGGCAACGGTGCCGCCGAACTGATTAAGGCCCTGATGGAAGATCTCCCCGGCACGCTGGGCGTGACCCGTCCCACGTTTGAGGAGTACCCGAATCGCCGCAATCCGGAAACCCTTGTCACCTTTGTTCCGAAGAACGCCGATTACCGCTATTCTGCCAAGGATTTGATGGAATTCTTCGGCAAGAATCATGCAGACAATTTGCTGTTGATTAATCCGGACAATCCGTCAGGTAATTTTATTCCTAAAAAGGATGTCTTGACGTTGGCCGAATGGTGCGAAAAAAATGGCACCCGTCTGATAGTGGATGAAAGCTTCGTAGATTTCAGCCATGGCTATGAGGACAATTCGCTTCTTGATGACAAAATTCTGGAAGCGCACCCGCACTTGGTGGTAATGAAGAGTATTTCCAAGAGTTATGGCGTCCCGGGAATCCGCCTTGGAATCCTTTGCTCTGCAGATAAGGACCTCATTGCCAAAATGAAGAAGGTCGTGAGCATTTGGAACCTCAATAGTTTCGCCGAGTTCTTCATGCAGATTTACACCAAGTACGAAAAGGACTACAAACTTGCCTGTGAGCAGTTCATCGAGGAACGGGATGCCTTTGGAGATGAGCTACGTAAAATCAAGTTCCTGAGGGTGATGCCGTCAGAAGCGAACTATTTCCTCTGCGAAATCCTTCCGCCGAAAAACGCGAACAGCCTTGTCCTCACGATGCTCAAGAAGTACAACATTTTGACGCGTGATTGCAGCGACAAGAAGGGCTTCGACGGCAAACAGTACATGCGAATAGCGGTTCGTAGCCACGAAGACAATGCAAGACTTCTCAACGCCTTTAAGGAGTTAGACAAATGAAAATCATTTCTGAAAAACTGATTCGCAGCTTGAACATTTCGCCAAAGGAATGTGTGAAATGGATTCGTGAAAGTTTTGCTATGAAAAAAGAGGCTCAGCTGCCTGCAAAAATAAGCGTGCATCCGGCTGATATGGATTTTTTTACATCCATGCCATGTCTTTTGCCCAAAAACAAGAATGGACGAATGTTTTTTGGAATAAAGGAAGTTCACCGAATTGAAGGAGCGGTTCCAAGTCTTGGTAGTGACATGATGCTGTATGATGCTGCTTCAGGGGAACTGTTGGCTCTTGTGGATAGCGACTGGATAACGACCATGAGAACCGGAGCGGTTGCTGCTGTTTCTGCAAAGGCCCTTCGTGTGAACAATGCTAGTACTTATGGTTTCGTTGGACTCGGAAATACTGCGCGTGCATCGTTGCTGTGCATTCTTGAACAGGAGCCGGAAAAGTTTTTCCAGGTAAAATTACTTCGATACAAGGATCAGGCAGAGCAATTTATTGAACGTTTTAAAGCGTACTCGAACGTGAGTTTTGAAATCATTGACGATATAAAGGATATGGCTTCATCGGTGGATGTCTTGATTAGCTGTATCACAAGTGCTCATGGGCTGTTTGTCGAGGATGAATCCGTCTTCAAACCAGGTATAACGATCATTCCTGTGCATATGCGTGGATTCCAAAACTGTGATGTTACGTTCGATCGCGTTTTTGGAGATGACACGGATCACGTGAAAAACTTCAAGTATTTCCCGCAGTATCACGATTATAACGAAATTGGGGAAGTCCTTGCAGGACGCGATCCGGGGCGTAAGTCAGAAGATCAACGAATTATAGATTATAATTACGGTTTGGCTCTTCATGACGTTGTCTACGCATCAAAAATTTACGAACTCCTGGAGAACCAATCTGTTCCTGAAGTAAAAATTGAAAAAGAGACAGAAAAGTACTGGATTTAAAATGTCATATTTCACGGAAGATTTCCCGTTTGGCCTTCGCTTTATTGTAGACTTGGCAAGAAAGCATGGCGTTGAAACGCCCAAAATAGATGTCGTCTACGAATGGGGCATGTCCAAGTGTCAAAAGACTTAGTTTAATTTTTACGGGTTTTAGCGATGTCATTTTCAAAGAATCGATACAAGGAACTCCTTATTACGACATTGTCGGAGTTTATTAAAGTATGTGATCAGAATGACATCGAGTATATTGGAGCTTATGGGACGGTCCTTGGTGCAGTTCGACATAAAGGACTGATTCCGTGGGATGACGATATAGACGTCTTTATGACTCGTGAAAACTATGAAAAGTTTTTGCGTTTGAAAAATAAGTTGGTTGGATCGGGCTACGAAATTGTTGATTTGGATGATAAGGGCTACTACTTGCCTTTCGCAAAATTTTGTGACGCTAACACGACCATTTGGGAAGTCGAAAACCTCCCGTTTGTTTTTGGGGTATTTATAGATGTTTTCCCGCTGGACTTCGTCGAAGAAAACGATGGCGATTGTGTCAGGTTGCGCGATGAATATAAGGCCCTTTTTGACAAGTACGCTCATTCTCTGAAGACGTTCCGTGTGAAGGACTTGTTTTCGTTGAAGGGCTTAAAGAGCTTTTTGAAATCCAGGTATTACAGATTGACAGTGAATAGAAATTCGTTGCGGAATCTCGAATGCCAAATGAAAGCAAAACGGGGCCCTTATAGAATGTACTATAGGTCAATGGATAAATATTCACGCTCAAAATTCAATGCAAGTTGGTTTGACGAGTGTGTGGATGTTCCGTATGAAAATGTGACCATACGCATTCCCAAAGACTACGATGCGTATTTGACGCATTGCTATGGAAATTATATGGAACTTCCTCCGGTCGAGAAGCGTGTTACGCAACATTATCACTATTTTGTAGATTTGGAAAGGCGCCTATCCATTGAAGAAATAAAAAAGATAAAGAATGGAAAGTAATCAGGTTAAATCCAAACGCATTGCAAAGAATACGCTGTTCTTGTTTATAAGAATGGCTCTGATTTTGTGCGTTGGCCTGTTTACTTCCCGAGTGGTTTTGAATACCTTGGGTGTCGACGATTTTGGTATCTACAACTTGGTCGGCAGTGTGGTTGTTCTGTTTTCTTTTCTTCAATCGGCACTGACTAATGCAACTTATCGTTTCTTTGCGTATGAGCTTGGAAAGGGTGATGAAGTCCAATTGAAAAGAACCTTTGCCATGGCGGTAAATGCTCATGTCATATTGGCATTGGTTATTTTGGTTTTGTGTGAAATAGGTGGAACATGGTTTTTAAACCATAAACTCGTAATTCCCGAAGGGAGGATGGATGCAGCGAATATTGCTTTCCATTTCTCCATGCTTTGCTTTTGCTTGAATATAATTAAGACTCCTTATAATTCGGCTATTATTGTTCACGAACGGATGGGCTTTTTTGCCTATACAAGCATTGTTGAAGCCCTGATGAAGCTGGGAATTGTCTATATGCTCGTGTGCTTTGCAATGGACAAGCTGATTTTGTATTCCATGTTGATGCTTGGGGTTGCTGTTGTTTTGTTGGTTTGGTATGTAATTCACTGCAACAGACTATTTGAAGAATGTCGTTATAAGCCCGTATGGGATGGCGGCCTTATTAAGGGCATGCTGAAATATTCAGGATGGAGCGTTATTGTCAATGCGGTCGATGTCACTGTAAATCAGTCTGTCCTGTTTTTCTTCAACATATTTTTTGGCGTGGTTGCCAATGCGGCTATGGGTGTGGCGAGCCAGGTCAATGGACATTTGACCAATTTCTTGAATAGTTTTACCCAGTCATACAATCCGCAGATTATAAAATCTTATGCGGCAGGGGAACAGAACTATTTTATCAAGTTGATTTTTTCAACGAGTAAAATTTCATATTTCCTTTTGTTGATGGCGTCAATGCCTATCATGTTGAACATTGATTTTATTCTTGATTTGTGGTTGAAGAATCCTCCAGATGGCTCCTCGACATTTGTAATTCTTGTGATTGCCTATGCTTTGGTTGATGCCTATAGCGCACCGTTGTGGATTGGCGTCCATGCGACAGGCAACTTGAAAATGCATCAGATTTTGATGTCTAGCATCAAAATTTTGAACATTCCCTTGGCATATATTATGCTGAAAGCGGGATGCCCTGCATGGACGGCGCTTGCATTGAAGGTAGGCTTGAACGTTGTTTGTTCGATTGCTCGTCCTTGCTATGTAAAACGGCTGTATGGGCTTCCTCTGCTCAAGTATATGGTTCAGGTTTGGGGCAATGTGTATGTGGTAACGGCCCTGGTTCTGCCGCTTCCTATTTATTTGGCAAACATGTTTGAGCCTTCTTGGACTCGGGTGTTTTTGACATCTTCCGTTTTTTTGGCGATTTTCGTACCTGTGGTCTATGGAATTGGACTGAGTACTGAAGAACGCGTTTTGGCCCGTGAATTGTTCTCAAAAAAACTGGGGTGGTTAATTAAGAGAAAATGAATCGTTTGGGTAGATTAGGAACGCTAATTTTTATAATTTAGACAAGATGGATTATTTACTTTTATTTATATCTGCCTGGATTGTCTTGGTTTTGTTGATGTCTTTTGTGAATATAAAGGCGGGTGTTTCTTTATTCTTGGTTTACATGATCTGTGTTCCAGTTGTTATGATTAGTATTGGTGGCAAGGTTTGGGGCGCAAATGTTATTAATACGGTTTTTTTGCTTGCTTTTGCCATTTATGCTTACCAAAAGCATATTAAAATAGATTGGTCACCTATTTTGCCGTTCATTGCTTATTTTATGATGATGCTGATAGCGATGCCTTTCCAGAATGGCATGCCTATAGCCAATATGTTTGATATGTGGCGTAGGGAAGCTATGTTGTATTTGTTTTTGCCGTTTGTTATGTGGAACGTGATGAAGGCGGATATTACCGCAGTTAAGATGTTTCAGAGGGCGCTCATTGTTGGAATAGTTATTGCTGTTGCGTATGGGTTGTTTTTAACAACGCAAGATGGGGTGAATCCCTATCAAATGCTTTTGTTACTGGTTACGGGTGACAATGGTGAAATAGATTGGGCTTCGTATTATGGAGCTTTTGGATCTGGACGTCTGTTTGGACGAATATCTTCTGTGTTTCAGCATCCTATGCAATTTGCCCTTTTTTTAGGGTTTGCGATGATATATATCTTTGCCATAAGAAAGAACTTCTCAAAAAAGTTTTTTTTGATTATGATGACGTCGATTTCAGTTATGGTGTTGGTTTGTGGTGTTCGTTCCGTAATAGGGGCGCTTGCAATTGCCCTTGTCTATTATTGCGTAATGGGAAAAAGTGTCAAGATTGTTGCTTCGATTATTCTTTTTTGCGTAGTGATGGGTATTATTGTTACACAGATTCCTGCGTTGTCATCTTATGTTGGTTCAATTGTGGATATTAATAATACTTCTGGAGCTGTTTCTGGCGGCTCGTCAATAGACATGAGAATGAATCAGTTGGGTGGTGCTGTCGAAGAAATAAAGGAAAACGCGTTCTGGGGTTTGGGCTATGGATGGACAAATTATTATCAATCTCTGTATGGCAACCATCCTATATGTTACGCGTTTGAAAGCTTAATTTTCGTTATCATTTGTAACAGCGGTATATACGGATTTATTGTGTGGATTATGTTAGGTTTGCTGGTTGCTCGTAACAATTCCAAGATAAAAAACCATGAGAAAGTTCTTGTTGATGATTTGTTTATTTATTATGTTGCCTACTCGTGTATTACGGGCGAATACGGCTATATGAAAATGTTTATTATTTTCTATGTGATGATGCTGGGATCTATGTTGAAAGAGCAGCAAGAAGAACTTGAAGATGAACCGGGAAAAGATGTTGAAAATAAATAATAGGGATATGAGGAGGAGTCGATGAAAGTTCTATGGTTTGAAGTGACTACCCCTCAACGCTATAAGAACTCGGGACAGGTCCTTGGGGGTTGGCAGGACTCCCTTGAACAGATGATTCAAAATTGTAACGATATAGACCTATTTGTTGCATTTGAATCGTCAAATAAAAGTGACTCAGTTAAAATTATAGATGGAATTACATACGTTCCGATGTATGTTGAATATTCAATGGCTGACCGCATTCGGAATAAGTGGAACTTTGAAATATATGCTCGTAAAATAGAAATAGTTGCTCGAGAGGTGGCTGAAAATATTAAGCCGGACCTGGTTCATGTTTTTGGAACAGAGTGGCCATTTGGAAGAATTGCTAAATACATCAAGTGTCCCGTCGTAATTCACATTATGGGTGCTATGATCCCTTATGTCAATGCGCTCTGTCCGCCGAATTTTAAGTTTGATGATGTGATTGCCTCTATTCCGTTTTGGAAAGTGAAGAAGCGATGGGGATATTCCTGTGTGCTTCGAAGACAGTGTTCATGGGCCAAGGGCGAAAAGAAAGTGTGGAATGCGGTTGAGAATTATATGGGGCGCACGGAATGGGATCGAGCTGTTTCAGAGATGCTACACCCTGGACGAAAATATTTTCATGTTGATGAGGCTATTCGGCCAGTTTTTTTGGATGACAAAAATCGTTGGGTGGGTCAAACAGACAACAAAATCAGGCTTTTTTCCACAGGATGTTCTTCGTTCTGGAAAGGTCCAGATTTACTATTGCAAACTGCAAAAATTTTGAAGGATAGAGGTGTTGAGTTTGACTGGCTCGTTGCGGGAGCAATGGAACCCCAAGTGAAGAAGTGCGTAGAAACTAGGTATGGAACCCGTTTTGCGGAGAATGGAATCCGTTTATTAGGATTTGTTTCGTCAGATAGACTAATGCGGGAATTGTGTAAGTCAACGATGTATGTTCACACGGCTTACATAGACAATAGCCCAAATTCCGTGTGTGAAGCTCAGTGCTTAGGAGTTCCTGTAATATCGACGAATGTTGGTGGCATATCATCAATAGTTCACCATCAAGATGACGGATTCCTTGTGCCGGCAAATGATCCTTGGCAGATGGCGAATGCAATTATTGAATTGGCTGACGATGGAGAGCGGATGGTTCGCTATTCTGAAAAATCTAGGGCTCTTGCGCATAGACGACATTCGGTTGACAGCATCAAGACTCAGCTATTGAATTGTTATAGGAGCCTTGTATGAAAAAAATTTTGTCCGTGTTTTTTGAAATAATTCAGAGGTACTTTTGGTCGTGGAATACCTGTGCTGCGTTGAAAAGGCGTAGGGCTGAGATTCGATCGTATTGGTTGAGGGGTGCTTTTAAGGAATGTCCCAGGTCGGTTCGTTTCGGTATTATAGGGGATCTTTGCGGAACGAAATATATAACGATTGGCGAAAAGAGTGTTTTTGCTGATGGGGTGTACCTGACGGCCTGGGATTCGTATGGAGCTCAGAAATTCACTCCATCATTGGCTATTGGTGCCCATTGCATTATCGGTGCTTATAATCATATATCTTGCGCAAATCGGGTAGAGATCGGTGATTGTTGTATGACAGGTAAGTGGGTGACCATTGTTGATAATAACCATGGTGAAACAAATGCTGAGTCTACGAAGTTGCCTCCAGCACACCGTGAAATAGTAAGCCGAGGCCCTGTCATTATTGGATGCAATGTGTGGATTGGAGACAAGGCCACCATTTTGGCTGGGGTTACTATCGGTGACGGTGCTGTTATTGCTGCAAATTCTGTTGTTACGAAAAATGTTCCGCCCAATAGTGTGGTGGCAGGTGCTCCTGCCCGCATCGTTAGTTGAATTAGCAGGGCTTTTTTTGTATTATTTATGATATGAAAAAAGCTCGAGTAATAGCCTTCTACTTACCGCAGTTTCATCCAACGCCCGAAAATGACAAGTTTTGGGGTAAGGGCTTTACGGAATGGACTAATGCGGCAAAAGCGAAGCCCCTGTTCAAAGGACATTATCAGCCGCACATACCTGCTGATTTGGGCTTCTATGACTTGAGAATGCCTGAAATACGCGAAGAACAGGCCCGTTTGGCCAAGGAGGCCGGCATTGAGGGATTTTGCTATTGGCATTACTGGTTTGGAAACGGCAAACAGTTCCTTCAGAAGATTTTTGATGACGTGGTTGATTCTGGTAAGCCGGATTATCCTTTTTGCGTTGGTTGGGCGAATCATTCGTGGAACAACAAGAATTGGGTTAATACGCCGTCTAAATCCAAGGATTATTACATTGCCGAACAGACTTATCCTGGCCCAGAAGACCATGAGGCGCACTTTTATTCCTTGCTCAAGGCTTTCAAGGACCATCGCTATATAAAGGTTGATGGGAAATTGCTGTTTTATATCTTTGCTCCTAAAGATTTGCCGGATGCTCCGGGTTTTATGTCTTTGTGGAACCGCCTGGCGAAAAAAGAGGGACTTCCTGGCTTTTATTTCGTGGCTTTACAGGAAAGTGGAAAGGTCGCTTCTGTGCATGAAACGCTTTCTACTTTGAAAAAGAATATAAAAAAAGGGGGAGGTGGTCTTTTTGTTGATGCGACGGAATGCTTTGATCAAATTAGGAAACTCGGTTTTGATGGCATAAATTCTCGCGGGTTGGGTATTGCCAGTTATCGTTACAATTCGTCCTTTTTTTCTATGCTGCGCAATATTTTTAGGAGAGCCATGCTGAGATTATTTGACTGGCAACCCGTTCAGAAGTACAAGTTTAAAAAGATTGGCATGTTGATGTATACGGAGCAGGACCGCAAGGTGGACGTTTATCCGACAATTATTCCGGGTTGGGATCGTTCACCTCGTGCTGGGAAAAGGGCGATTATATGGTACGACAATAAGCCTGAGTATTTTAAGAACCAGGTGAAGTTGGCCCTTGAAATGATAAAGGACAAACCTGAGGAACGCAGGATCCTTTTTTTGATGGCTTGGAATGAATGGGGGGAAGGAAATTATATGGAACCGGACCTTCAGTTTGGTCACGGATATATAGATGCGTTGAAAGAGGCATTGAACGATGAAGGTTGATATATACGTTTGTTATCACAAGAAAGATGTTTACCAAAAAGTAGGCGGTTATATCCCTATACATGTTGGGAAGGCCAATTCTTCTTTAGATTTAGGATTTATGGGAGATGATTCTGGAGATAACATTAGCAAGTTGAATCCATGGTATTGTGAACTGACTGCATTATATTGGGCCTGGAAAAATGACCTAGATGCTGATTATATTGGTTTGACGCACTATCGGCGTTCTTTTGATTTTGGGGCTCGAGGGTTTAATCGTTTTAGGCGAATTAATCATTGTAATGAGAAATATTTTTATTCCCATAGTTCCTTTAATGAACAAGAACTCCAAAAATATGATGTAGTTCTCCCAATATACCAAAGGTTTTGCCTTCCTATTGCGGTGAATTTATGCAAAAACCATATAAAGAAAGACGTGGAAATTTTAGAAGATGTGGTTTCGTACTTATATCCCGAATATTTAGGAGATTATAAGAAAATATTTCAAGGTAATATCTATGCTCCCTGCAATATGCTGGTTGCAAAAAGGGAGATTTTCCAGGGGTATTGTAAATGGTTGTTTGATATTCTTTTTGAGTTTTCTAAAAGGATGAGCATACCGTTTGACCCTTATCAACCTCGAGTATTTGGTTTCTATTCGGAGCGGTTGATGCTCGTATATATGCACCATCATAGATTGCGTATAAAGCAAATTCCCATGACTTTACTGGATGGTAAAAGCAACCCGTTTTTTTTGAAGCGGTATCTAAGAAATGGTGTGGCTAATTTAGTGCATTATTTGTATCAGAGGATGGATCAGTTGTGAAGCGGATTTCGCAAGAAGAGCTAAAAGAAATACAAATGAACATTTTGAAAGATGTTCATTTTTTCTGTGTGTCAAATCATATTAGATATACCCTGGCATATGGGACGTTACTAGGGGCTATTCGCCATAAGGGGTTCATTCCTTGGGATGATGATATAGACATTGCGATGCCAAGAAAGGATTATGACCATTTTATAACTCTCTATAGAGAGAGAAAAAATTACAAGGTTTATACAAGTTTGGATTCCGGATACTACTACACTTATGCGAAAATTGCTGATGTTCGAACATGTGTAGATGAAAACGTTTCAATGAAAAAAATAGGTGTGAATGTTGATTTGTTTCCGGTAGATAACTTATTTGATGATATTGACTATTGTAAAAAATTCTATGCTAAATGTGCACTATGGAAGAAAATCTACCGAATCAAGCTTCTAAAACCATCATATAAAAATGTCTGGTGGAAACGAATAGCAATAATTTTTTTAAAATGGATGTGTTTTCGTATTCCTTTTAGTGTGGTTTGTTCAAAAATAGAAGCGGCTCACGCAAATCTGAATAATGATAAGTCGTTATATGTAGGTGTAACGGTGGGTAATTCTTCCAGTCGTGCGATTGTTGAAAGGTCAATATATGCGGATTACAAAATGGTTGAGTTTGAACATGAGATGTTCTATGCGGTAAAAAAATATCATGAGTATTTAACCCATGAGTACGGAGACTGTATGACTCCACCGAAAAATAAACAGTCACCTCATACATTGAATAACGTCTACTGGTTGTGAAAATGAGAATTCTTCTAGCAAATAAGTTTTATTATCGTCGTGGTGGCGATTGTGTTTATACGATTAATCTTGAACAATTGCTTAAGCGACATGGTCACCATGTGGCTGTATTTGCTATGAAGTTCCCAGAGAACCTTCCGACGGAGTATTCAAATTTTTTTCCGTCCGAGGTGATGTTTAAGCCCGGTATAGGAATGCTTGAGGCGTTGATCCGGCCTTTTGGTTCTTCGGAAACAAAAAAGAAGTTCAAGGCGTTGCTTGATGAATTTAAGCCAGATGTAGTCCATTTAAACAATATCCATACACAACTTTCCCCGATCATTGCAGAAATCGCGCATGAACGCGGCATTAAGGTGGTTTGGACGCTTCACGATTACAAACTACTCTGTCCTCGTTACGATTGTTTAAGGAATGGAAATTCTGTTTGCGAAGAATGTTTTGAAAATAAGCGAAAGGTCCTTGATTACAAGTGTATGAAAAACAGCAAGGTTGCAAGTATCCTTGCCTATAGGGAAGCAATGTTGTGGACTCGAGAACGATTGGAAAAATGTACGGACTCATTTATTTGCCCAAGTCAATTTATGACCGATAAAATGGCACAAGGTGGATTTTGCAAGGCTAAACTGGTTACCCTTTGCAACTTTATTGATGCGGAGAAATGTAAGCGTGGTGATGATTTTGTAAAAGATGACTACTACTGTTTTATAGGCCGTCTTTCCCATGAAAAAGGCGCACGCACGCTTATTGAGGCCGCAAACCAGTTGCCTAAAAGAAAACTAGTTGTGATAGGTGGTGGTCCTCTTGAAAATGAATTGCGTTCCGTCGCAGGATCACACATTGAGTTTGTCGGCTTTAAACAATGGGATGAAATCAAAATGCTTGTGGGACGCTCCCGTTTTATCGTGGTTCCTTCAGAATGGTATGAAAACAATCCCTTGTCAGTCATTGAAGCTCAGAGTCTTGGAACCCCTGTTCTTGGTGCTAATATAGGAGGGATTCCTGAACTCATTCAAGAGGGCGTTTCCGGATTGACTTTTGAGAGCCGAAATGCCAAAGATTTGAAAGAAAAGATTGAAACACTGTTTATGATGAATTTTGACTATGCCCATATTGCTGAAATGTCTATGGCTCGGTATGGGGTAGATAACTATTATAATCAACTGATGAAGATATACAAAAAGGAATCATGATCGTAAAGGAAACATATTCGTCACTAGACGGCTTGAGGGCTTTTGCGTGCATTGCTATCGTTTTGATGCATGTGCAAAAAAACATCATTTCACCCTCTTCAGATAATTTTATTACATCTAATTTGATTGGATTTGCAGGTAATTTTGTCTTACTGTTTATGATGATTAGTGCTTTCTCGATGTGCTGCGGTTATTATGAACGGTTTATAAATAACCAATGTCTTTTGGAACAGTTTTATAAAAAGAGATATTCTAGAATTTGGCCTTTTTTTGCGCTGCTTGTTTTCCTAGATGTCGCACAAGCGTTAGTCTCGGAACATTTCTCGTTTACGGATGTGATGAAAGCTGAACTTTGCGAGGCGTTTGCTGACCTCACGTTGCTTTTTGGTCTACTTCCTGATGCGAACATTTCCGTAATAGGAGTAGGATGGTTTTGGGGAGTCATCTTTGTTTTCTATTTGTTGTTCCCGTTTTTCTGTTTTTTGATATCCAATGCGAAAAGGGCTTGGCTATCGTTGGTGGTGTCCATTGTCATGTTTTTTTTAGCGGTAAACTATTTCTCGTCCGAAAGTCATGTTGTGCGTCCAATATCAGATTATAATATTGTCTATTGCGCACCATATTTTATAGTTGGCGGCCTAATTTACCGGACTAGGAACATATTCAAAAATTTAAGGGTCCGTTATTCTGTAAAGATAATGGTTGTCGTCTATACGGTACTATTTTTCGTTTTCCCTGTTTTCCGAATAGATTTGGTGTCGAATATACTGCTCTACGCTGGTTGGATTGCATATGCCATATCAGAAAGGGAAGAAAAACGTAAGTGGACTTTCTTGAACAATCGGTTTGTGGCATTTTTAAGCCGAATTTCAATGGAAGTATACTTGTGTCATATGATGTTTTTTAGGGTAGTTGAAAAAGGTCATCTTGAAAGATTTTTGCCGGGAAATGCGACTTATATTGTAACTTGTGCTCTTGTGCTAATGGGTGCCGTTGTTTTTGCGAGTTTGTATAAAAGATTTGAATCACTTGTGAAGTCGAAATTTGGGAGCGAGTGTGCATAAGTTGTGTAGTACCTTGCTGTGTTTGCTATTTGTGGGATGTTTCTTCGGAGAAGATGACTCAGACTCTGAAGTTTGCTTTATAGGTGATTCGATTACTTATTTGTGGGATTTAGAGTTTTTTTTCCCGACGCAGACTATTATAAAACACGCCGTGAGCGGCGCAATTGTTCAGGATTTTGATAAGTGGGATTTGTCTGATTGTGAAGGGAAAAGAACGGTTGTTTTGATTGGAACGAATAATGTTTCCAATAATCATATTGAGGATTCTAGTTCGGCTGGACTTCGAACCTATTTTGTTAGAGAATATCAAAAAAGGGTTTATGCCCTGCATGCGGATCCGTTGATTGCAGTTTCGATTTTACCGCGAAATGAATTCTATGAGCAAGATTCCTCGGTTAATATGAATATCCAGGCATTGAATAGGGAAATACAGGATTCACTGCACTCTATGGACATTCGTTACGAATATATAGATGTTTTTGATAAGTTTATTAAAACTGGGTATGAAATAAAAAGGGATTTTTTTAAGGATGGTTTGCATCCGAATGAAGCGGGTTATGAGATTCTAGCTAGGGAAATTGGAAAGAAATTATGAAAAAATCACTTGTCATTTTGCTTCTCGCAATTAGTTCTACGTGGGCGAATACGGATTTTTCGTATATTCTAGGAATGCGAAACAATCGTTATGCATTTGCTGGCGTAGAATACAAAAATAAAATCGGTGTTGTCGTTGAAAATTCGGTAATGGCGCAAGGAGTAGAAAAACAGTATGTTCGTATAGTACCGTTTTATGAGTGGGCCTTACCTTTGGGACTTAGGGGAGTGTATGGGATATTTGCAGGACTGAGATATGATCGTGATTATCATGATTATGGGGCAATATTAGAAGCCGAGTGGAATATTTACGAACGTTACTTGATTTTTCATGGTGCTTTTCACCCTTTTTTCGATAGCTATTTGGGTTCTCTTGTAGGATACGAATTTGCTATGGCAAGTTTCTTTGCTAAAGAGGTCGGGATATATATGGGGCTAAAAAATTTGCCAGATTTTAGAGATGTTGAACGAAGGGCTGTTGTGGGAATACTTTTTGATACGGGAACATTGTTTTTGAAGCCCGAACTGTCTCTTCCGACAAACGGAGATACTCATTTGGTTCGTATGGGTGTTTTCTTTATATATAAAAGTCATTTTTAGAGAATGGGTCAATTGTGGAGAGAAATGTTTGCTTGGATATTGCTAAGGCTATTTGCATTGTGTTGGTTGTCATCGGACACTATTTCCCGGCCGATGCTCCTATGTGGTATGTGAATTTCCGTTTTCTGATATACACTTTCCACATGCCCCTCTTTTTGTTTGCTAGCGGGTATATCTATCAGTCATTTAAGAAGGAAGAATCGTATATGTCTTTTGTGATGAAGAAGATGAGAAGGCTTATGGTTCCATATTTAGCTACATCGGTTGTTATTATTACAATAAAACTTTTTACGCAAAGTAATCTATATGTTGAACATGCTGTAACATGGTTTTCTTATGTTAGAATGTTTTATATGCCTGAAGCCGGCTACTTTTTGTGGTTTGTTTGGTCCCTTTTCTCAATGTTTTTAATTGCGCCGTTACTAAAGACGAAGGCGGTGAGGTTAAGTGCATTTTTTATTGCACTTTTGATTCATTATTTGCCTTTTGACCAAATGAATGTTTTTGCCTTATCCGAAACAAAGCGCATGTTCATGTGGTTTATGCTAGGTGTTTTTTGTTGCGATTTGCGCATACAAGAAAAGATTGACGTTCTGAAAAGAAAGAAGTATTTTCTCTATCTTGTAATCGTTGTTGCATTCGGATTTTTGGCTACGTATGATATGCGTGAATACGCTTCGTGTTTGTCTTGGCTGGGAATCGCCTTGGTGATGGTGGCGGCTTCATTGTTGGAAAAATTACCCAAGAGAAATGGTTTGATGGGTGCGCTTCTTACTTTGTCAACGTCAAGCTATATAATCTATTTGTTTCATACCACATTTGAAGGGTTTGCAAAGTCTATAGTAAATAAACTTAGTGATGGCGAAGTGTTGTCGCAGATGGAATTTTTCTTTAGTGCTATTATTGTCATTTCTTGCGGAGTTCTTTTCCCGATTTTGCTACACAAATTTGTGTTAGTTCGAAATTCATGTCTGAAATTCCTATTTGGACTATGAATATATCACAGAGCAGATTGTACAAAACGTCATTCTGTAAAATGGTCGTTCATCCATTGCAAACGTTGCGTAATCCAACTATTCAGAGAATCAATAGCCTCGTTGTATGTTTGGTACGATTCTTTGTGAAGGTCGTTGTCGTTATTAGAAAGCATTGGCCATCGTTTGAAATCGTTTTTTGTGTATTTCTCTATGATGGCTCCGTACTTTGAGATGGAATCAGTAATTGTGGCGAAAAAGAGCCTGTTTTTTACCCAATAATTGTTGATTCTTGTCCTTGTTTGCTCATCGCTGAATATTTTTGCGGCCCAACCTTCGGAACGGATTGGCCAGCCATCTGGCCCCTGCCACTCTTCTTTTGTCCAATTCCCATATCCTTGGTCAAAATCCCATACAGGGCCCATTTTTATGACGCTGTTTTTTTCCCATGTCAGGAATATGCTTCTATGAAAGGCGGCGTCCAGGTTCTTGGTGAATTCTTGTATCCAATAGTACCGGATGAAATCGTCAACATCTAACCAGGTGTCAATGGAATCGCTTCCATGAAAATTTCCTTGAGAAAGGTATAATGACCATTCACCCATATGTTTTTTCACCAGTTCAAGACTTTTTTCGCTGATATTCTTGGGATATTTTACTTCAAACAATCTGTTGTCTTGCTTGAAATAGGATTTCCCTTCTTTTACTGTGGGCCCGATTTCTAGCAAAAAACTGGTGTCGTTGTATGGAATATTAACCCTGTCATTGCTTGCCTTGACTGTTTCGGTGAGAAGATAAAGTCCTTGATAGGTCCTGTTGAGGTACAGCTCCACGTATTGAGTGCGGGGTGAATATTCATCACCTAGCCAGTTGGCCAATTTGTAGGTGATAAAATTCTTTAGATGCGTTTTGTCGCCATAGTTTGCGATTAGAGCCCAATCTTTATCTTGGGGCATGCCCAACAATCCTTGTTTTTCGTCTAGTTCAATCTTATAGCTTGTCTTGGGTGAGAATGTGAAAGAGGTGTTTCCTCTGCAACGTATCGTTAAATGAAATATTTCGCTTTCAGGGGCGTCCTTGCCGTAGATTTGCATATAGGCGGGAACCTCTGTTTCGCGGTTGACGACGCCATGTAGATCTTCGGTTTGAATGACAACCCGGTAGACGCCAGTGTATGGATATTGACTGTCGTCTAATGGCAAATAGTGGTTTTCGGAGTCAGAGGTGTCCCAGCCTAAGAAATCATGGCCGCATCCGGCGAACAGGGTGATGAGCAATATGCAAATAAGTTTTTTCATTTTTTGAGAAAACTCTTAGATGTTATTGTCAATCCAGTTGATTCTTTGGTTAATCCAGCTATTTAAAGAGTCAACCGCCTCCTTATATGAACTGTATTTTTCCTTGTATGACCAGTTTTCGTCATTTTCGAGGATGGGCCAGCGGCTAAATTCGTTGCTTGCGGATTTTTCAATGGTTGAGGCGTATTTGCTGATGGAATCGGTTATACTTGAAAATAGAGTGTGGTTTGCTATCCAGTATTTTTTTGCGGTTTCCTTGATGATGGAATCCTTGAATATGTACTGATTCCAGCCATTAAGGCGGATGTGCCAGTTAGCCGGAGACAAAAGTGTGTCTCCTTGAACCCAGTTGCCGTATGCAACGTCAAAATCCCATACGGGACCCATCTTTATGACGCCTTGCTTTTCCCATGTAAAGTATATGCTGCGTCTTGCTCCGTCTAGGTTTTTACTCAGTTCTTGGATCCAATAGTATCTGAAGAAGTCTTCTGTGTCTATCCATGAAGCTAACGAATCTTCTCCATGGAAATGTCCTTTCTTTAGATACTCTGTCCAGGCGTTCATGTGATTGGTGAGATCAAGATAGGACTGTGAGGAGGGTTGGCTCGGAAAGCAAATCTCATAGAGTCGTTCGTCTTGTTTGAAATACGTGTGCCCCGCCTTGTAGGTTGGGCCGATTTCTACTAGGAATTGACTCCCGTCCTCCTTGATGTTTACCCTGCTTTTGGAAACCTTTATGGTTTCGGTTAGTAGGTAGACGCCCTGGTATTGCCTGTTAAGATATAATTCTACAAATTTGTTTCGAGGGGCGTATTCATCGCCTAGCCATCTAGCGAGTTTGAAAGTTATGAAGTTCCGGAGCATTGTCTTGTCGGCGGAATTTGCAATGAGTGCCCAGTCTTTGTCTTTGGGCATGCCGAGTAGACTTCTTTTCTTTGATAGCGAAATCTTGAAACTGGGCTTGGGCATTCCAGTAAAACTGGAATTGCCTCGTCCTTTTATGGTGAGGTCAAGAATTTGATCTTCGGGGGATTTTTCTCCGTAGATTTGTAGTTTCGCCGGGTGTTCTGTTTCGCGGTCTCGAATTTGAGCAAAGTCTTCTGTTTCTATGACCAAACGGGGCAGATTTACATATGGATATTCGGAATCGTCAAGTGGCAAGTAGTTGGGGCTTTCCTCTGTATTGTCGCATAAGCAGGAACAGAGCAAGATGCAAGCTAGCAATGGGAAAAGCTTTTTACACATACTTGAAAGCGATGCACTAAAACATTTTGACCGAAAGATAGCTTTAATTTAAAATGATGCCCTAAAGAGGCTTATCCTAATAGAAATATATCTACAATATTCGCTTATTTTTCTAAATATTAACCCATATTAGTTAGGTTAGGTATATGGCGAAAAAAAAGACAGAGGAAATGGATTTCTTTGATCTGCTGAAGATCTTGATAAAGAATTGGCATATTGTACTCCCTTGCATGATAGTCTCTTTGGCTGTGGGTGTGTTTGTTACGATGTGGATTCGTCCTGTTTATCAGGTTGACGCCTTGCTTCAAATAGAAACAAAGAATAGTAAAGGCACTTCGCTACTGGGGGATATGTCAGCTTTGTTTGCAACAACGAGTCCTGCTGAAACTGAGATTGAACTAATTAGAAGCCGTCGGGTTTTGGGTAGTACCGTTGAGTCAAAACGTTTGCAGTACTATGCAATTCCAAAAGGTAAGCTCGATAGACTTTTCCATCGCGAAGGTCGTATGGAGCTGATGAGTTTCGAAATTCCTTGGAGTAGGCTCCCTGTAGAAGAGAGAGAGCGCGCGTGGACTGCTCGGGTGGTGGACTCGGTAACATTTGCTTTGTATGATCACCACAAGCAAAAGGTACTGGTCGGTGTGGTGGGACAGACTTATCATTTCCCCTATGCAGGTGATACAGCGACCTTCGCAATTTATCGTATGGATGCTAAGCCGGGCCAACGTTTTTCTGTAGGAAAACTGAGTTACCTAAGTGCGGTGGAACTATTCCGCAAGAAGTTTGATGTTGCCGAAAAAGGCAAACGGACTGGAATACTTGAATTTTCGTACCAGGATGTTTATCCAGACAAAGCAGTTGAAGTTTTGAACGAGGTTGCGTCCTCATACTTGCGTCAGAATGTAGAAGAACGTAATGCTGAAGCTCAACAGACCCTAGATTTTTTGGAAAAACAGTTACCGGACTTAAAGGCTAGGTTGGATTCGTCTTTAATGAACATGAATGCCTACCAGAATAGGGTTGGGTCTGTGGATGTGGCCGCTGAAACCCAGATTGTGCTCCAGAAGCGTATGCAGTTGGAGCAGAAGATACTTGAAATTCAGCAGAAGAAGCAAGAGGCCATTCGCTTGTTCCATGCGGAACATCCCACCGTTAAAACACTTGAGGATCAGGAACGGACACTTCGTCGCGAATTGGCCGCTACATCTAGAGATGTGAAGGACCTTCCGGAAACCCAGCAAGAAGTCTTGAAGTTGACCAGTGAAGTGGAATTGAACAAGGTCCTTTATACCAATATGCTGAATAGTGTGCAACAGCTGCGTCTTGTATCTGCTGGCGAAGTTGGGTCCGTTCGCATAGTAGATTTTGCTGAACCTACGACGACTCCAATAAAACCAAAGAAAAAAATAATTCTTTTGGTATTCTTGTTTTTGGGTGCTCTATTTGGTACGGCTATAGCCTCGTTGAAAGATCGTTTCAGCGGTGGTGCCAAAAGTGCCACTTTCATCGAAAAGGAAACCGGTTTCACCGTTTATGCCAAGGTGCCCAAGGGCAACCCCAAGGGGACCAAGGGTACCCGTCCACTGGCGGTGGTGGAACCAGACGACGTGGCTGTGGAATCTCTGCGCGCTCTGCGTTCTTCTCTGGAGTTCTCCATGATGGAATCGGATCAGCCGGTTATCGGTGTAAGTGGTCTTATTCCTGGCGTGGGCAAGAGTTTTATCTCCGTGAACCTTGCAGCCTTGTATGCAGGACTTGGCAAGAAGGTGTTGCTTATAGATGCCGACCTGCGCAAGGGGCGCTTACATAAGGAGTTTGGCATCAAACGCGGCAACGGCTTCTCTCAGGTTTTGCTGCGTGAAATAGAGGTTGATAAGGTAATATCCTCTACTGAAGTAGAAAATCTGTTTGTGCTGCCTTGTGGACATGTTCCTCCCAACCCCGCCGAACTGCTGGGTTCCAAGCATTATTTGGAACTGATTGAGCAGTTCAAGAAGCAATACGACTTAATTATCATCGATACTCCGCCCATTATGCTGGTGACGGATGCTGCCCTTGCTTGCCGTGTGGCTGCCCAAGTTGTGATGGTTATTGAATATAACAAGCATTCCATTGAAGCCATTCAAGATGGTATGAGCCAGATTCTCAAGGGCAATCCCAACGCCCATGCCTCTATTGTCATCAACAAGTACGAACATGGCAGCCAGGATGGATACGGCTACAAGTACGGAAAGTACTAGTTTGTTTGTGACGCTGCGAGCTGCGGGAATTAACCTGCGGCTCGTTCCGTTTTTTATTGTAACGTTCATTGTTTCCGTTTTTGCAACAGAACCTCTAAAGCCAGTTTTGCCACCGCAGAATGCCATTATGGTAGGCGGTGTCGGCGAACTCCGGGACGATGTTTACAGTGCAGACCTGAAATGGTCTGTAGAAGTGGCGCCCTGTAACTGCCTGAGCTTTTACACTGATATGTCCTATCGGTTTATCAGTTACGAGTGGCAGACCATGCTCCATGACCAGATTCACGAAATGGTGAACCTGCAGGTGAACGGGCTGAACGAATCCTTTGTTGGCATGAAGTTTTTCCCGATACAGTATTTCGGCCTGAATGTGAGCTGGCGCTTTAAGCCTGGCGACGGAAGTCGGGTGGAACGTTTTGAACGCTTGGGAATCGAACCTATGGGCGTGTACCGCTTTAGCCCGAATATGGTCCTGGGGCTTTCGGGACAGTACTATTCCTTTATCGAAGATAAGAATTATCAGCCTGGCGACGAACTGGGTGTGAAAACCTCCTTTGTCTGGAATGCCTTCTGGGACAAGTACGCACGCACAGGTTGGCAGGTGGGCTACGTGTTCCTTTTCCGCTGGCGTATCCAGGAATCGGAAAACCACAACCTGGCAAAAGACTACCAGAAGATGGATGACCTGTACCGTGGATTCAGGATGCGGGGCGATATCGCCCGCTATGTGGGCTGGTTCCCGTTCCCCTTCGGTATAGGCATGGCCTATGAAATGAATCGCGGAAACTTGTTTGGTTTTGAGACGGGCCATAAGGTGGAACTATATTTAAGGGCAGAATTCCCGTAAACCACAGGACGGTCACGAATGCGACAAAGTTACCAGAAGTGTTTTTTCCTGCGGCATCTCTCGTCTTTCGTCTGTAGGACCGTAGGTCCGTTCTTTCGTCTTTGCCTGTTCCTTCTCGCTCCCGCATTCGCCTACCTGCCGGGGGAATCCGGCTTTGTGTCTTTGGAGGGAGCCCACGGCGTTTTCGGAAACCCCGCCGGTCTCACGGCTTTTGATTCCTGGGGAACCTTGCTGGACTATCAATACGACGACGAGATTTCCCAGTTCCGCGTGGGCGGTAATTTGGACCACTTTGGCGCAGGTTTCGAGTACCGCTATGCGGACAAGTGGCTGGATGAATCCCGCTGGAGCTTGACGTATTCTACTGACATTCTCCGGCGGTATTTTTTCTGGGGTAGCCGACTGACGGCCTTCAGGAGCTCCGCTTTTGAAGGGACGGAATGGTCCTACACTCAGGGCGTGATGTTCAGGCCTTTCAGGTTTTTGTCCCTCGGGTATTCCTGCGACAACCTGCTGTACGCAGGCCCGAAATCGATGGACCGTGTTCACAACGCGGGCGCCACCCTTCGGCTTGGGCGGAACTTGAGCGTGAGCTACGATGTGGAGGATTGGGAGGAACATCGCCTGCTTTTTGAGTTGGAACTGTACGGCACCCGCTATGGTTTCAAAATGCCTGTTTACGGTGACGATGACGAATACACCCTCACCATGTCCATGCCCTTCGGCGGTTCCAACAACTTGGCGGTAAAATTCTACGATGACTATCTGCCCAAGGGTGTGACCTGGGGTTACCATTCCGCACGGAATCCGAACGCCACCATGTTCGCCCAGATTGTCCGTGTGCCTTTGGACATGGAAGTTTCCGAAGTGGAAAGCCCCTTCTCCTTTATACGGCCCCAGTCCATCGCCCTCATGAAGGTGCGGACCTTGTTTGAACACCTGCTCCGTGATCCCTCGGCAAGTATCGTGCTGTTGGACTTTTCAGGCTACAAGGGAAACGTAGGTGTCTCCAACGAAATCAACCGAGGTGTCATGAAGCTGAAGGCCCGCGGAGCGAAGGTCATTGCCTACATGGACGACGTGCGGCCTTCCGTTTTGCTGGCGGCTTCCTCCGTGGACCGAATCGTGGTGGAGCCTTCTGCCCATTTCTCCTGGCGTGGCGTAGGCGGAAACACGCTTTTTTACAAGGGCCTGCTGGACAAGCTTGGCGTGAAGGTGGAGTTCTTGCGGCATGGCGCCTACAAGTCGGCTGTGGAACCCTACATTGCAGACTCCATGTCGGTGGAGTCCCGCGAAAACCGGCTTGAGCTTTACGGCGATTTCTGGAAGATGATGAACGCTTACGTGGCAGGCCGTATGGCTTTCCGCAAGCAGATGCCTGTGGAAAAGGCCGCCGCATCTTTGGATTCTTTGGCGAAGGTTCCTGTGGTGAGCGCCAGGGCTGCCCTGCAGGCGGGTGTCATCGATTCCATTCTTTATATAGACCAGGTGCCGTCTTACGCCTTGAAGACCTTCTTTGGACTGGACGCTCCCTATGCGGGCTATGTCACCTGGAAACCGACGGACCGAAAAATCTTTAACGAAAGCTGGTCTCACCGGGCTCGCATCGGTCTGTTGAATATCGACGGAACTATCGACGGCGCTATGGAAAAGTCCGTTTCTGCTACGCTGAACAGGCTTGCTAGCGGCGGAGGCGTGTCGGCTCTGGTGGTTCGCATTTCTTCGCCGGGCGGTTCCGCTATCGCTTCCGACAAGATCTGGGCGGCGCTGAAGAACCTGCACAAGCAGGGGCTGCCTATTGTGGCGAGCATCGGGAACATGGGCGCCTCTGGCGGGTATTACATCGCCTGTGGCGCCGACGAGATTGTGGCCGAACCCTTCTCTTTCGTGGGGAGCATCGGCATCTACGGCGGCAAGGTGGACGCATCCGGCTTGCTTTCAAAGCTTGGGCTCAAGGCAGAAACCGTCAAGACTCACGACTACGCCGATGCCGAAACTTTCACCAGGCCCTGGACCGACGAGGAAAAGAAGGCCCTGCAGGATTACATGGACGAATTCTACGACAGGTTTGTTGGGGTGGTCTCCCAGGCCACCGGCGTAGATAAGGCGAAAATCGATACCGCTTACGGCGGAGGCCGGGTCTTTGTGGGCTGGAAGGCTTTGGAGGCTGGGCTGGTCCACAAGTTGGGCGGATTGGACGTGGCCATTGCCGAGGCCAAGCGCCTTGCCGACATCGGGGAATCTACCGACGTGGAACTGGTGCAGTTTGCGGGTGAAAATTCCTACTTGGTGCCGGTGCCCAGCTCCAAGGCTGTCATGGACTTTTTTAGGGAGGCGGAACGCACCCAGTTCTGGGCCGTGGAACCCGACCTGCTGAATTTTGAACCTTAAATTATGCTCGCTATAGTCATCACCGTTCTTTGCTGCCTTTTCTTTTCGGCCTTCTGTTCGGTAACGGAAGCGTCATTTTACAGCGTGCCCCCCAGCACGGTAGAATCCCTGCAGCGCCGCAAAAGTTTTACCGCCAAGTACCTGACTCACGTCAAAGAAAACATTGACCGTTATATAGCCTCGGTGCTGGTGGTGAATACCATTGCGAACACCATCGGAGCTTCTCTGGCTACGGCCCTCGCCGTACGCCGCCTGCCGGAATCGGGGCAGTTTGCGCTGCCCATCGCGCTCACTATCCTCATCTTGCTTTTTGGCGAAATCACTCCCAAGACTCTGGGCGTGAAACAGGCCAAGGTGAT
>Ga0310697_10001262_pt1 | contig 30525 bp, 25 predicted proteins | sample 172DNAGHGlowgp2_FD_203883 | JGI IMG/M metagenome (GOLD analysis project Ga0310697, IMG submission 203883) | Sheep rumen microbial communities from Palmerston North, Manawatu-Wanganui, New Zealand - 1728 DNA GHGlow gp2 (v2) (version 2) | ecosystem: Host-associated > Mammals > Digestive system >... | reverse complement strand
CAGACTTGTATTCTTCCAAGTCGGGCACATAAAGGAACACGGGGCGATTCAGCAAAACATAATCACCTACAAGCGAAGAATAATCCGAGATGACAATATCCGAAGCGAGCAAAATATCTTGCATTTCGGGGTAGCTCGAAGCGTTAATAATCCGCCTATCGCGATTCCAGTTTTCGCTAACCTTCACCTTGTAATGCTGGCGAATAAGGGCGCACCAAGTTTTACCTGTTTTAGCCTCTAACTGATCCAGCAACACAGGAAAATTCAATTCTTCAACACCATCGCAAATGCCCCTGAACGTAGGAGCAAACGTCAAGACGCAATCCGCATTGATGTTCAGCTTTTTCCGCACATTTTCGAGACGGGCCGAAGAATCGCAAAAGAACATGTCGTTGCGGGGCGTTCCGCAATGCATGATTTCGCCCTTAAATTTCATCGCGTCATGATAAACCTTGTCTGCATAATCCGAGCCCGACAAGACAACGTCCATAATGCGATATGCATCCGAAAGCGCTGCCTTGCCATCAGCCGATTCATCGACTCGCTTGAACGCCCTGTCACCATGCCACGTGTCCAAAAAAAACTGCCCCTTGCGTTTGCACGGGAGCACAATTCCCGCATTGAAAACGCAAACTTTCGCGGTAAACATTTCTACGCATTCCGAAAGGCTCCCCGCCTTTACCGCTCTTGCATAGCCAGGAAAATCATCTATCTTTTGGGGTTCCTTGAAACTCCAGACAATATCGTAATCGGGCGCCATTTCGTGCAACTTTTCAGAAATGAATCGAGGGTTGCACGCATAACGCAGACCGTGGTACGATTTGAAAAATACCTTCTTTTTCTTCAGCGGGAAACAAACTGAAACGGCTCCGCACACAAGCCGCAGGGCAAGCGATTTAAGATACAATTTCAATTGCGCCTTCATGGGCATAATCCCCTATACGCATTTTCAAGTTTATCCAGAACGACGTCACCTCTAAAATTCGCGACGGCATCTTTCCAGGCGTTCAGCCCCATTTGCACACGGAGCGAACAATTTTCGACAAGGCTTTCTAGCTTTTGAGCAAGCGCATCAACATCACCCGCATCAATCAAAAAGCCATCAACGCCATCGCGCACCACATACGGCACACCACCCGAACGTGCCGAAACCACCGGAAGCCCGACACCCATCGCTTCAACAAGGCTCATGCCAAACGTTTCGGCATAAGAAGGTAGCGCAAGCAAATCGAATTGCGGCAAAAGCTTCAAGTAATCGTCATGTTTCAACCAATTCGAAACATGTATCGTTTCTGCCCTCGGCGAAGCAGCCGCCACAGATTTCACCTGTTCCACCTCGCCATCGCCGTACAGATAAAGTTCTACCGGAGTCTTGAAATTTGCACGAGAAAACGCTTCAAGCAAATCATACACACCCTTGCGATGTCCATAGCGACCCGAAAAAACAATCTTGACAGGCGACATGTGCGTTTTCAAATTTTCAGGTTCCGCAGCAATCGTCGGACAAGGATTCGGGATCACGACATAATGGCAAAGGCCGTTTCCGACAAATTCTTCCAAAAAATCCTGCATATCCGGCGTAATGCAAATCACCATCGTCGAATGCTTGAAATAACTCCGAATAAAATGCTGAACCACTTTGGGCGAAGTGAGGCACATCCTTTTAAAACGGCTCCCATGAATATGGGCGACATACTTTTTGCCGCGCATTCTCAAGCAAAGGCTTATCAGATATTTGCGGAAAAAGCTCCCGTTAAAAGAAGTATGGATTTGAAAAAAAGATGCCGCAGGAGGGCATAGCAAAAGTTTCAGGCACAAGCAAACAAACAACGGCAAAGACTTGATAAACGAACCATTGTAACTAGAAACAAAATTTTCGGCCGGCAAATTGAACAAGTTCTTATAACTCACCAAAACGGAGCTGATTCCGCCTTGGACATTCAATGCAGGGCCAACATGACAAACCTTTTCGAGCATAGGGACAATCTAGAAAAAAATTAAAGCACACGCAACTTCGTCACAAATTCGACGTTGCCCTTGCATTCCATCTTGGCATACAGATACTTCGTTGGAACTTTCTCGCCAAAGTGTTCCGAATACCAACCGTTATCACGAACCGTATAAGAAAGTTTTTCATCCAAGGCCATAACCACACGGCGAGCGCCCGGGACCTCAATCGTAACCGAAGAACCGTCCAAAAGAGCAGTAACATTCGGGTGCAAATGGAACGGAATTTCAACAGTCGCCGCCTTATCACAACGCAACATATCCGTAATAACAAACTCGTTCTCGTCGCGATTGAACTGAATCTTTCGCGTATGGGAAACACCTTCGGAAGCGTAACCGTTATGAGTCGCCACGACTTCACCAGACGCTTCATCACAAGAAATGACTTTTGCCTTGTAATGGTTTAGCCACATCGTAGGTCCCGCCTGCTGCGCCTGATTTTTGCCATTCACGCAAACCGTATTATGCGCAATCGTACTGACAAAATAAGCACGCAAATCCTTGTGCGTATGATACGTGAACGTACCCGGATCAACAAGAACAGGGCAACCATCGACATGCAAGATAAAGCTTAGCGCATCCGCATGGGCATGAGCCGCAATACTCAAAAATCCAAGCGGAGCCGCGTCGAAATGTAAATACGTTTCGTGGAAACCAGAAACGGCAATCCCTTTTACACGCCTAAAGATAAAATGGCCGCTTTCGGGGAAAAATCGATTTCCGTCCATCACAAATCCGGCAGCGGCAGCAGGCATCATCACAAACTTTTCGCGACCATTCAATCCAAACAAAAGCTCATTTTTCTCGTCCCAAAGGGCGTCCGAACGTTTCAGCGAAGCATCGTCAAAATAGACCGCAAACGACGTCAGCAATGACTTGAAATTATTGAAATGTCCGCCCGAATCCGGTCGCAGCACAAAACCATCATCTCCATCGCCGTACATCGGATAATTGCAATTGCAATCCAGCATGGCGTTCATGTAATCCGCCATAGAGTGCAAACGCTTGTTATACGTCTCCGAAAACTCGACACCCGCACGACGCCCCACAACAGCCGCAATCAAGAAAAAGTCATCAATGAACTGGATATACTCCGCGGCCTCTTCACGGTTCACGCCTTCAGCCGTATTCTGCGCAAGGATTTCACGTTCAAGCCCCGCCTTGGCATACTTCAGGCGAGCATCCCTGTTCGGGATATCCCAACCGCAGGCTGCCACAAAGAGCCCCGCATATTCCGAAATCAAGTGGTTGTTCGCCGACGAACAAAGCGATGGATGGTTGTACGAATATTCGGCATGCTCGTAAATAAGCGGTCTCCAGACGTCTCGAACAAATTCCTTAAACGTTGGTTCTTTCGCAATGTCTGCACACACACTATCTACGTCCAGCACCTGCCAACAAAAGTACCAGCAAATCAAGCGCAAGTTCACCTCGATATTGCTGTACCAGTTGACACCCTCCATGTACGGGTTTTCATTTTTCCAACTCGTCAAATGGTAGCGGAACAAATCCAAATACTTTCCGTTCCCGCTATTTTTATAAAGCATCGCGATATGCAGCATAAACTGCATGCGATTCACTTCCCACACATGCTTGGCGCTGCCATACTTGTCACAGCGAATATCGATTTTATGAGCAAAGGACTTCGGGAATTCCCTTCCTGTCGATAAATCCAAATGCCAACAGACGGGTTTGAAAACGTCAACCGTTTTATCAAAAATCGGATAATCCAAATGTGCCGAGCCGTCCTCAATTATCGAAGACTTCGGCAATTCCACCGGAGCGGTAGATTTTTCCATCAGCCGCTTGTCGAACACGTGCGTACGTACCCGCTGGCGGATGCGATAAAAAAATTCACCTAGCGAAAAAGTTTTTAAGCGTTTAATGTACCAAGAAAAAGACATTGGATAGAAATCTAGTAAAAACAAGCGCGCTTTTTCTTGGATTATTTTGAAAAATCAATATTCAGAGTCTTTATAAGCGAAATCAGCAGCCATTTCATCAGTGCAATCAAGGTCTCCCATTTTAACAAGTCAAATTTTTTATGATAGGTATAAGCACAGTTTTCATCATAAAAATGATTCACCATGTAATTTTCTCAAAATATTTTCATAAAACGAATATATATTTAAATAGAATATGACGTTCTTTAATCACCATCCATCCTTTTTTGCGGTTGTGGCAACAATTGTTCTAGCTCTATTCTCAAATGGATGCGATGTTATTCATTCCGCTAGCACACAAGAAAAGTCTATCATCCCAGACCATCCGCCAAACAGACCAAATTTAGAACGCATCCCGGAACTTTTCATTTACACAAATTCCAAGATAACCAGCAACTACACCAAAGCCTATTTCTACTTTTTTGATTCAAAAAAACATTTTTCTTACTTTTCCCCCACAGAAAATTTTGAAGATTTTGGCTATATAAAAAATCGCGGGAATTCAACAGCAATGAGTTCCAAAAAACCTTACAACATCAAATTTGAAGAAAAACAAAATTTTTTCGGCATGGGCAAAGCGAAAAAATGGGTTCTCCTATCCAATCCTTTTGATCCCACGCTTATTCGGAATAAGTTAATTTACGATCTTGCCAGCAATCTTTCCTTTGTATTTTCACCCAAATCATATTTCATTGACGTATGGTTAAACAACATTTTCATGGGGAACTACCAAATTTCAGAAAAAATCGAATTTCAAGGCAGTCGAATTCCCTACGATATCGATAAAGGCGACTTTCTATTTGAACTTATCGAAAGCGAGGTTCGCAACGATACAAATGATGTTTATTTTCGTACACCTATTGATTCTTTCCGTATAACGTTAAAAGAACCAGAAAATCCAACGCCCGAACAAACCAACGATTTCCTGAAAAAAATAAAGAGCATCGAAAAATCCATCGCAACAAAAAAATTCACGGAATACGTTAGATATGTTGACTTGAAATCTATTATCGACTATTACTGGATAGAAGAATTCGTCAACGATTCCGACTTACATACGGGTTCCGTTTTCTTTTCCATACACAACGGAATTTTGATAAGTGGACCAGTATGGGATTTTGACTTGTCCCTCGGAAACACAGTATCAGCTACAAAAGCATCTACAAACAATTTCACTGCAAAAAAACTATGGTGGGAAAAAATTTTCCAAGATTCAATCTTTCAAAAAATTGCATATGAACGATATCTTCAAATCGAGCCTTATTTCGACAATTTGGTCAATGATAACAAACTAGGCACGAACAAAATCGATTCCATCCTAGACTTTTTTCATGATTCTTTCCATCGAAATTTTTCCGATTCCGGATGGGCATACTGTGACACTCTAGAAATAAACGACAACCAAGAAAGAAGGCAACTTTCCTGCCCCTACAACCCAATTCCCTTACCAACATTCGATGAAAATATTCATTTTCTAAAAGAATGGATTATAAAAAGAAATCAGTACCTAAAGCAAACAGCCTCTCGCAAACTAGATGAACTGAACCACATAGATATCACACTTGAGCGGGCGCTTGTCATCCAAGATTCAATATTTAGGAACAAATCAATTTTTTAAATTCACCAAAAGAGAATGTTTTTAAACGTCTAATGTACCAAGATAATTTCACGTATCAAATATAATTTTATCTTTCCATAACAGAGGGCGTTATGAAACAAGGATTATTAATCTCAATTTGTGCAATGTTGTTATACGCATGCAGCGTGTCGTCCGATTCCTCGACCGACGCCCCATTGGATGAAATCGAAGGCATGATTGCCGTTCGCGGCGGAACCGTGACTCTCGGGACAAAAGACAGCAAATTCAAACCTTCGGAACGCCCCGCCATGAAGGTTTCGCTCGATTACGACTATTATCTGGCCATCCACGAATTCACTTGCGGCGAATACAATGCCCTAGCCAAAGAATACAAACTGAAAGATTTTGGCAAGTGCAAAAAAGATAGTCTCCCCCTTGCAAACGTCACCTACTACGATGCCGTACTCATCGCAAATGCCAAAAGCAAATCCGAAAAACGAGATTCGGCATATACATACACCAAGGCGACATTCGATAGCGAAGGCCATTGCACAAACCTGGACGCACTCGTTTTTCACCCCGAAGTAAATGCCTACCGGCTCCCCACAGAAGCCGAATGGGTCCATGCCGCATCCAAAGGCTGGGATCCAAAAAACAATAGCTGGAATGCCGACAACTCCGACTTCAAATCGCATGTCGTCTGCAGTGCCGGAAAAGATTCACGAGATTTCTGCGACCTTGCCGGGAACGTGAAAGAATGGGTCAACGACTGGGCCGGCCAATTCCGCGACACAATCATCATAAACTACGTAGGATCCCTCGACGGAGGCGATCTCGGAGAACGAGTCCTGAAGGGGGGATATTTTTCAGACAGGCCTACCGAAATGAACGTCATCGCCCGAGGTGACGAATACACTGTAGAAGCTTCAACGCGAGCCGACCGCATTGGTTTTCGACTCGCATTCGGCAACATCCCGAACCCTGTTTGGCTCGACGCTAGCGGAAAGGTACAGACAAGTGCCGTATCAGCCCTTGCCAATGCTAGCGCGATTAAAGGATTAACCGGCACCCACAATGCCATTCTTGCGTTCCGCAACGATATCAGCGGAAACCTCGCATTCATCGACTACAGCGAAGGAACCTTATCCGTAAAAGAGATTCACGATTCCATCGAAGTCTATCACCCCGACATATCGCCCGACGGAAGCAAAGTCGCATTCTGCACCAAGCCCGAGGGCATATCAGGAAAATCGAGCCTTTACGTCCGTGACTTGAATGCAAAAGGAACTAACCGCGTAAAGCTGGATGTCAAAAGCGCCGCCATCCCCCGCTGGAGAATTCTCGACAACGGCGATACAGCAATCGTCTATGTAACCGATGCAGGCAACAACAAAGACGAATCTACATTCAAGGAAACCGCCACCTGGCAAGTAAAATTCGCCAAGAACAAATTCGGTACACCGCAAAAACTCTTCGACGGAGCCTACCATGGCGGCATCAGCGAAGACAACTCGTTGGCCGTTTCGGGAGCAAGGCTTCTCCGTGCACGCATTGCAAAATCCGGCTCTACAATTACAGAAAAAGCACGCGACACCATTTGGTACGACAAAGAACAAGCGTGCAATGTTTCGCTTGTTCAAGACAAAAGCAAACGCACTTTGTTCCTCGACTTCGGCGGCAAAAAAGGCCAGAAATTCGTCGGCAAATCGTACGCCACGCACGAGCGCATCTTCATCGCCGACAGCACAGGCAAGCTCATACAAAGTATCAAGTCACCGACAAGCTATACATTTGACCACAGCGAATGGGTCTCTGACGGTAATACATCCAACATCGTGGCAACGCTCACGAACGCAAACGGTGCCCATACAAAAATCGTCCTTGCTAGTCCCAAAGACAGCTCCATTGTCGAACTTGTCGAAGGCGAAGAACTTTGGCACCCGAATCTGTGGGTAGAACGCAAAGCAAGAAATACACAAACAGACGAAACGGGAATAGACTTTGAACTCGACCCGGATAGCGCAGGAATATATTACAACAATTCGGGAGCATGCATCCAAGCTAGTACTTATCGCTACAAAATGGAAATTATATGGCAATATAAGGATTCAACAAATGTTGTCATCATGGGAGCATCAAGAGCTTACTATGGAATCGACCCCACATTATTCAGTAATTCGATTTTCGCCATAAATCTGGCAACTTCTGCAGCATCGCTTTGGGGAACCACGGAACTTTTTTACAACTACGTCATTCCTCACGTAAAGAAACTAAAAATACTTATTCTTTCTTTAGATCTGGACAGGTCATATAACATTGGACAAAATGCAAACAACATGTTTTACCAAGCATACGAATCATATCCAGGATATGTATATGACATGAACCACAATTATTGGAAAGATGGATATCCTAAAGGATTATTCAAAGCGACCTACGACAGCCCGGGCACATCGTCCCAAGCCGAAAACAACCGCCCAACTCGCGGTCACCTGATAACATCAGCTAATGGTTGGGGAGACCCTACAATAACCGAAGATTCCTGCTGGATGGATTACAAAGCCGACAGGTATAACCGAAATTTGCAACTTTTGACAGAACTCATGGACTCTTGCAGCGCCCATAAAATAACCGTAATTGGCGTAATTCCACCCATCAATCCCAAATATGCAGAAACAGGAGCCTACGGATATGCCGGACTGCGCCGCAGCGAAGTTCCGGGCGTTTTACAGGATTTATCCGACATCAAGAAGAAATACACCAATTTCATCTTGATGAATGAAAACAAGATGGGCAAGCACGATTACACTGATAAAGAAGCCCATGACTACAGTCATCTTTCCCAAGCAGGCGCCGAAAAGCTCACCCACCGCCTCGATTCGCTTATCAAGACATTAGATATAAAGTTCGAAAACAAAAAAGAGAAGTGATTTGCACTTCCCTTTTTCACATACAAAACGAAATAGGAATTACATTCCTAAAATCTTCTTGTAAGCGCCGATAAGCTTCGGCTTTTCATATTCCCAGCAGAGTTCATTTTCAACACGTTTGCGACCAAAGCGACCCATTTCAGCGGCCTTTTCCGGATTGTCCAAAAGCCACAAAATCTTGTCGCCAAAATCTTCGATATCCGTGTTCTTTGCATAAAGCGACGCTTCCTGCGCAGAGAACATGCCTTCCTTGAGCGTAAACTGCACAATGGGCTTCCCGAACGCCATGTATTCCATGATTTTGTTCATCGTCGATTTGTCATTCATTTCAGAAGGCAAATCAGGGTTGACACAAACATCGGCAGTATTCAGCACATCGGCCAAAAATTCATCCGAAACACGCCCGGGGAATTCCACGTAATCGGTCAATTCCATCGACTCGTTCAACGCCCGCATTTCTTCAAGAGACGGACCACCGCCCATGATGCAGAATCGGATATCCTTGCGGTTTTTCCTGTTCACGATGTAATCAATGGAACTCAGCAACAGGTCAATTCCTTCCTGTTTGCCCATGACGCCGATATAACCGACAAGGTAATTGAAACCTTCCTTGACTTCGGGCTTTGCAGGGCCAATCTTCAATTTGGAGATATTCGGGCCGCTGCGGACAATCGTCACGTCTTCCTCGCGCTTTTTGCCACGGCGCATGGCGATTTCCTTGTACGATTCATTCGTGACAATGGCATGCTTTGCAAAATAATACGTGAAACGTTCCGCTAAAATCATGGCACGGTAGCCAAGACCTTTCTTGCCGAATTTTGCAATCCAAAGTTCCGGATTGATATCGTGATGATCAAAAAGGAACTTGCAACGCGTAAAAAAGAAAAACGGGGCCGCGGCGATAAAAATCAAGTCCGGCGGGTTGCACGCATGAATGACATCCTGTACGCCCTGCTTGCGGAACACCTTGAACAAAAGACGAAATTCATGATAAAGTGCGCACAAGTATTCCTTGAAGTAGTCCAAGGTCCCTTTCGCTTCCGGCAACGGATGGCGATAAATCTTGATTCCTTCCAGTTCCTCGTATTCCAAAGGGTACTTTTTAGTCTTTGGACAAATTACGGAAACTTCAGCCCCCGCTTCATGGAGCGATGTCGCCTCTTGCCAAACTCGGCGGTCAAAAGGAACCGGGAGGTTTTCAACAACGATACAGACTTTTTTGCCTGATAATTCCTTCGATGACAGATCCATACTCGTTTACCAGCAAAAGCCTTCGTAGTTCGGCAAAGTTTCTACAGACGGATCTTTCATTCGTACCAAGTCCAAGAAATGAATTTCCGGATATTTACGGACAAGCTCAGGAATCTCGGGATTACGGACAGTGATAATGACTAGCGAAGTCGATTCCACAACATCTTCGACATCCTTTACGAGAAGCGGCAGCAAATGCGGAATTCGCCTGTTGAGTTCACGCAAGTTCGTTTCCGTTTCACGGGCGATATTCAGATAGCGGTCATAAATGCTCAAGGAGCATCCCTTCCCGAGCACGCCTTCCGCAAGCCTGATAGCCGCAGAATTGCGCAAGTCGTCCGTCCCGGCCTTGAAAGTAAGCCCGATAATGCCCACAGAACGCACACCGATTTCCTGCACGCGGTTCAACACGCGCTTGATGTGCTCGTTGTTACTGCTTTCAATCGAAGAAAGCACCGGAACATCCACCTGATTGGATTCCGCCAAGAAATTGAGCCCGCGCAAATCCTTCGGCAAGCAGGAACCGCCATAAGCAAATCCCGGCTTGAAATAGTACGGCGAAATATTCAGCTGTGTATCTTTGCAGAACAAGTTCATCACGCTGTGGCTATCGATGTCCAGTTTTTTGCAAATGGCACCGATTTCGTTTCCGAACGTCACCTTCAATGCGTGGTACGAATTATTGACAAACTTGATGATTTCGGCAACCTTGGGCTCGACTTCGACAATTTCACTGCCAAGTGTCGAATAGAGGTTCCTCAAGATATCCAAAGCGCGGCGGGACTCGCAACCAACGACCGTCAGTGGCGGATTCAAGTAATCCGCGACAGCCATACCTTCGCGCAAGAACTCCGGATTCGAGGCGACAGCAAAATTGATGCCTTCGCGCTTCCCAGAAATTTTTTCAATCAACTCAACTGCAGCCGCGTTCGTTCCCGGCGGAACCGTACTGCGAATCACCACAATGTGGAAAGTCGATTTTGAACGAATCGCTTCGGCAATGGAACGGACCGCAGACATCAGATACGTTGTATCCAGACGTCCATCCGGGGCGTTCGGCGTTCCCACGCACAAGAACGAAATGTTGGTCTTGGACACAGCCTCCATCGGAGACGTCGTCGCCGAAATGAGGCCTGCCTTGAAGCCTTCCATCATCACTTCATCCACGTCACGCTCGACAATCGTCGGGAGGCCTTTTGCAATTCGTCTTACTTTGCTCTCATCAACGTCACATCCAACAACCTTGTGACCGAGTTTTGCCAAGCAAGCAATTCCAACACAACCCACATATCCCAGACCGAAAACGCTAATAGACGCCATAACCTGAAATCTCTCTTAAAACTACTCCGCCTTACCCTTACCAATGCTCGTCACTTCAAACCCAATCCTGCGAAGAGCATCAGCATCCAAAATATTACGGCCGTCAAAAACAAATGCCGGCTTAGCCATCGATTTGTAGATTCTATTCCAATCCAGTTCTGCAAAGCACTTCCATTCCGTGCAGACGACTACCGCATGAGCGCCTTCGGCCGCCTTGTACGGGTCTTCTTCAAACTCAACCTGATCGATGACATCCTTCAAGTCACGCTTGGAATCCGGAATCGCCTTCGGATCCGTCACAACAGGCAGTGCATGTTCGGCAAGCAAGTCGCGCACAATGAGGTTTGCCGGGCTCTCGCGAGTATCGCCCGTATTCGCCTTGAACGCAAAACCGAACACGGCAATTTTCTTGCCGGCAATCGTATTGAACATCGTTTCGAGCATGCGATCGACAACGCGATGCGTCTGCCACTCGTTAATCTTTACGACACTTTCCCAATAGGCCGCCACCTCGGGGAGTCCATAGTACCCACACAAATAGACGAGATTCAGAATATCCTTCTTGAAGCAGCTGCCACCGAAACCGATGGACGCCTTGAGGAACTTCGGGCCAATTCGTTTGTCCTTCCCCATCACGAAAGCCACTTCATCGACATCGGCTCCGGTACGTTCGCAAAGAGCGCTGATGGAGTTGATGGAACTGATTCGCTGTGCAAGGAAAGCGTTCGCAGTAAGCTTCGTGAGTTCGGAACTCCAAAGGTTCGTCGTGAGAATGCGGTCACGCGGCACCCAGTGGGCATACACATCTACAAGTTTCTGGCAAGCCGCAAGTCCGGACTCCGTCTGGTGACTGCCGATAAGCACACGGTCCGGTTCGAACAAGTCATTGATGGCCGTTCCTTCCGCCAAGAATTCCGGGTTCGAAAGCACTTCAAAATGCAGACCCTTGTCATTCGAATTCAAGATGCGTTCCATAGCGGCCGCGGTACGAACCGGGAGCGTAGACTTTTCGACGATAATCTTGCCTTCGTCAGCAATTTCCAAAATGTTGCGGGCAGTCTTTTCCCAATACTGAAGGTCAGACGCCTTCCCTGCGCCATGTCCAAAAGTTTTCGTCGGAGTATTGACAGAAACAAAAATAATGTCGGCTTCCTTAATCGCAGACGGAATATCCGTGCTAAAGAACAGATTGCGTCCACGAGCACGCTTTACGACATCATCCAAACCAGGCTCAAAAATCGGAAGGTTTTCGCTATTCCAGGCATCAATACGAGACTGGTTGATATCTACAACGGTCACCTTGACATCGGGGCACTTGTCGGCGATAACAGTCATAGTGGGGCCACCGACATAGCCCGCGCCAATGCAAACAATTTTGGTATTAAAACTCATGATATTACAAGATAGCAATTACAGGATTTGTAAGCACACAAAATCCTCAAAAAAATCCTTTTTATAAGCTCTATTGCTTAGTCGGTAAAACTTAGGCCGCTGAACTTAAGAGAGATGCTCTAAGTTCTTCTTCCTATGCGGGCGGCGGACAATAAAAAGGCATGCGCCAATCAACACGAGCGACACAGAAACAGCCTTTCCTACCGGGAACGCCTCCGAAAACACGAGCGCCCCCGCCAATGTCGGCACAGCCGCACCGACCGCAGCACTGAACGGAATAATGAACAGCGCACGCCCGCGGGAGAACGAAATTTGCGAATAAAGGAACGCAATCCCGTACGTCACCACATAACCGAGCGTCCTGAAATCCAAAAGCAAGTTCGCCACCGACGAAGCCTCGATATGGTCGAGGTCAAAATCCATCGCAAGACTCTTGTAAAACGCAGCCGAAAGGCCAAAGCCCACACCCATGATGAGCGAATCCACCATTTCGCGGTCCTTCACCCAAATGTGAGCAATCAAAGTCGCAAAGCAAAGGCCGCCTGCATACGCCCACAGCGTCCCGATATTCTGCACCGCCGTCGATTCGCCAAGATTTTCCACGGAATACAAAAGACCAGCCACCACAAAGCAAATTGCGACCACAATGCGCTTCGTCAAGGCCTCCTTCAAAATGCAAAAGCCCATAAGCGCCGTCAGCACCGGATTCAGGACCATCATCGGCTGCACCTGCGAAAGGTCGTATTGCGCCATCGCAATGTAGTAGCCAACCGTCGCAAGCCCGGAACACCCGATTCCAAGCCACCAATACTTATTCGTGATGACGCCCTTGAAAAACTCCCAAGGTCTAGAAGTCCCGCCCGTGCGCTTGCCCACAGTCGAAACCCCGGATTTCTCTAAAATATTACCACACGCAAATAAAAACGCAGGACCGATAGTTAGAAGTAGAAATAACATGAGTTAGTGACTAAATCCCATCATATATTTCTTGATAGATCCAATAATTCCCCATGACGCGCTTTACGTATTCACGAGTTTCCCAGTAGCTGATTTCCTCGACGCGCAAATCCCACGGAAGGCCTTCGCTTTGGGACTGCCAGCGTTTCGTCGGCTTCGGGCCCGCATTGTAATTGCAAAGCACATACATGTAGTCATTCTTGTAATCGTCCTTGAGGTCCACCAAATAACGAATCCCCAAGCGGATATTCAAGTAGGCATTGTACAGCCGTTTCGGAACGAAGTTAGAAACGTCTTCTTTTTCGGCAAGCATCTTGCCCGTCGCAGGCATAATCTGCAAAAGCCCACAGGCTCCCGCAGGAGATGTTATCTGGAAATCGAATATGGATTCCTGGCGCATCACGCTATAGACAAAGAACGGATCGATGTTGTTGCCAGAGTAATAGACCACCGGATCGGCATACGGCACAGGGTACAAATAATGCAACACGTCAATCGGCGGTGCCATGAGCAGGCGCCTGTCTATTTTTGCCTGGAACTGTCTTGCAAGCCTATAACCGGCAGCCGTTTCGCCCATATCATAGAACAACTTGCCGTATTCATAAAGGAAATCCAGACGCTTGTAGTTTTTCTTCTTCAATTCGTCATAAAGCCTAAAGGCATCGTCTTCGAAGCCATATACAAACAACTTCTTGATGCGTTCGTAACGTTCCTTGTTGTACGAGGGATCCGGTTTGCCAAGTTTGTTCACAGAGCGAATCCAATCCAACGTCGTCGTCGGAGACATTTGCACTCCATGCGCATACGGGATTTTATCCGCCGGCATCAAGTTGTTTTCCGAAAGCTTCATGCGGCTGCGGTGAGCGTAATACGAAAGCGGGAAATCCTTGATGCAGTCCAAATAGGCTTCACGCGCAAGCGAGTCTTCGTGCATTTTCATGTACGTATCGCCAAGGAACATCCTCGAAGCACTTCCGCTCCACATGAACGGTTCCTTCGTCGCTTCCCGGAAATTGGCGGCGGCCTCGACCCACATGCCACGCTTGAAATACACATAGCCGATGCGGAACCTCGCCCACTGGCGCTTCTGATTGTTCTTGAAACGCTTATGGACAAGCTTCATGTAGCAATCGACAGCTTTATCGTACATCAATTTCTGTTCGAACTCAAAACCGCGCAACCAGAGGTTGTTCGCATTTTCATTGCTGTACTGGCTAACGTCTTGCAAAAGCGAATCGTACATACGGATTTCGTCGTCAAACAGTTCCGCAGATTCCTTGCGGTAAAGTTTCAAGATGTTCTGGATCCACCCCGGACGCGGTTCCACGTTTTCAATCAAATAACGGTACTGTTCAATGGCATCTTCGTTGCGGTTCAGCGCACGCAAGGCACCGGCGCGTTTTTCCCACAAATTGATACGGGTATTCAAATCGAGTGTACTCTTTTTGAGGCGGGCATAAGCCGGGTCGTCGAGCTGCACCACCAAGGACGGATTCTTCTGCGCCTGCTGTGCATCCATAATCTGAATGGAGTCGAGCAAATCAATGCAGTTTTTCATTTCGTCCTTCGTGCAGGCCATTTTCGCATAAGCGACCTTTTCGGCCAACGATTCGGGCGTACCGAGCACTTCCCTCAAGCGACGGATAGACGCGAACGCAGAATCCTTGTACGACGACTTGCTAGTCAAGAGCTTCATGTAAAGGCGCTTCGCCTGCTTCAGCTGGTAGGAATCTTCCAAATACCGCGCATAGCGGTACTTCAGCGGCACAACATCTTCACCGTCCGGGTTATTTTCGAGGAAAATCATCAGTGAATCCGCACGGGCGGCATCGTTAATCGAGAAATCCGCCATCGTCGCCTCGATTCTCAAGCGGTCTGCCACCTCGCGAAATCCCTTGTCATTTTCCAAATTCTTTTCCAGGCGCAGCGTCTCGCGCATCTTGGCGAACTTTTCCTGTTTGAACTCGGCCTGAGCCATGCGCAAAATGACGCTTCCCGTCAAACCGGGTTCGCGGTCGCGCAAGGAATTATAGGCCGCATAGGCGCTATCCCACTGTCCACTGTAATAAAAATAAGCAGCACGGGCAAAGTCGCGGTGGTTCTGCGAAACAGAGATATCGTTCATCATCTTCTTCGCGCGGGCAGCCCGGATGACCGCATCCTGGAACTGGTCCGGTGCGACGGACTCCTGATCCGTAAAAGGAGATTTATAAAGAGAATACACCGAACCGTCCGTCTGTGCATATAAGACGGTCACACAAGCAATCAATAAAGAATACAATAACTTCATCAACATTCCACGCAATTTTATTTTTCGACTTGCCCCACAAAACTAGATATACCTAATTCCGTGATGGTTTGCGCATATTTTTTATATAAAAATGCATTTACAGCTTCGGCATCATCCATTTGCAGTACCGTCAAGGCCGTATCACGGACATCTTCAAAGTTAATAGAACGTATAATCTTCTTCGTGGTCATCACGCTCCACGGCGTCATGGACAGCTCATCGACCCCGAGCCCCACCAAAAGAAGCACGCTCATCGGGTCCGCGCTCATTTCACCGCAAACCGCCACAGGGATTCCTTCGCGGTGCGCAGCAACTACGGTCTGGTAAATCATACTGAGCACTGACGGGTGGTGCGGCTGGAACATATCCGTAATCAATTCGTTCGTACGGTCCACCGCAAGCGTAAATTGAATCAAGTCGTTCGTTCCAAGGCTAAAGAAATCCACTTCCTTTGCTAGTTTATCTACAATCATCACCGCCGCAGGCACTTCGATCATCGCGCCCACCTTCACCACGGCAGGCTTGTGACCCTCGTCTTCGAGCTGCTTGCGGGCCTTCTCGATACACGCCTTAGCACGGCGCAGTTCGCTCATGCTCGATATCATCGGAAGCAAGATACGCAAGTTGCCCTGCGTATTCGCGAGCAAGAGCGCGCGAAGCTGCGTAATGAACACGTCCTCGCGGTCCAGGCACACGCGGATAGAACGCCACCCCATGAACGGGTTGGATTCGTTCACCGCCGATATACCGCTGACGAGCTTGTCCCCGCCAGCATCAAGCGTACGGATGACCACCGGATAAGGCGCCATCGTTTCAAGGATATGCCTATAGGCGCTTTCCTGTTCCGACTGCGTCGGGGCATCTTTCTTGAGGAACAGGAATTCCGAACGGTAAAGGCCGATACCCGTCGCGCCAAAATCCTTCACCTTGTCCGCCTCGGTCGGAAGTTCGATGTTCGCGTGCAGCACAATGTACTTGCCGTCGCGCGTCATCGGCTCCAGCTGGCGCATCGTAAAAAGTTCACGGCGCTGGCGTTCGAAAATTTCCTGGCGTTCACGGAACTTGCGGACATCGTCTGCATTCGGATTGATGATGACCTTGCCGTGAGAACCATCGACGATAATCGTATCGCCGTTCTTCACGAGCGCAGCGACATTGCGAAGACCGCCCACCGCAGGAATCTGCAGCGCCCTCGCCAAAATGGCCACATGGCTCGTGCGGCCACCCGTATCCATCACGATGGCGTTCACCTGTCCAGGCTTGAGCGTCATCAAAAAACTAGGAACAAACTCATGCGCTACAAGGACAATGCCATGTTCGCCAGCCACATCCTCCAATACCGGTCCGGAGTCGTCCATGGCCGACATCAGGCGGTTGTACAAGTCCCTCAAGTCCGCCGCCTTGTCACGCATGGCAGGCGAATTGATCTTCTCGAACTTTTCGATGTAGGCACCGAATACCACATGCACCGCCCACTTCGCATTCTTGTGTTTTTTCTTGATCTTGTCGAGAACCCCGTTCACCAGTCCCGGATCCTGCAAAATCATCAAGTGGGTTGCAAAAATCAAGCTGTCCTTGACACCGGCCCTGCTCTCGGAAATTTCTTTTATCTGGGCAATTTCTTTCGCCGTCTTGGTGATGGCTTTCAAGAACATTTGTTCTTCCGCAGGGATCCGGCTCTCAGGGAGAGTCTCATCGACTACGGAAAATTCGCGGTTCGCAATAGGGAACACCGTCCCCATGGCAAAACCGGGTGATGACGGAACACCAACAAGCACCGTCCTCGGAGATTTCCGAGACGCCCCGTCATTAGACTTCTTTACATATTCAGCAGGGTTCTTCGTTGAAGTGGTCATCAAAAAGCTTTTCCAACTGCTGGACGACAATCTCTTCATCCTCGCCGTCGATTTCGAACTTGACTTCGGAACCCGCTGGGATAGCAAGCATCATCACGTTTAGGATGCTCTTCGCATTGGCCTTCGAACCATCAAACACAATGGATACATCGCTCCTCGCCTGACCCGTGATATCAACAATCATACCGGCCGGACGGGCGTGAATGCCCAGTTTGTTGGAAACAGTAAATATCTTAGTAATCATCAATCCAATCCCTTAGAAGAAATCTACGTTAATATCAAGGCCATCCTGTAGGATGATTCTGAACAGGCTGTCAGCCGAATGCACCGTTTTGACAAGATCGTCATGCAACTTTCTGTCGTTCAGCAAGATGCCCACGGTGTTATCCTTGGAGTCCATCTTCGCTTGCACCTTGGCTATCAGCCCATCCAAATGCTTGGTCACGCCCTCCAGCTCCGAAATCAACTGGTTCGCATTCCCCATAACTTTATCGGTCCCGGCAAAGAGACCGTTGATCGGTTCCTTGACACCATCGACAAGCTCGTTCACCTTGACCGTCACCTTGTTCAGGTTCGCAAGGCTCTTCTTGAGTTGAGGATCAGTCGTTACCACAAGATTCATCAAACGGTCTTCAAGACTTTCCGCCTTCACGAGGAGCGTCCTGAATCGGTCCTGGAACTCCGGATTGGCGATAGTCCCGTTCAAAGCCGTCTTGACCGCTTCGAGCAAGACCTTCGTAGAATCGCAAACTTCACCCGCAAGCCCGAGCGCTTCGGCAATACCAGCATCGAACTGTCCCGTAATCGTATCGCCCGGCACAAAATATTCTTCGGAGTCACCGAGAATCATACCTATCTGGCGTTCGCCCATGATACCGATGTTCTGCACGCGAATTTCGGAATCCTTCGGGATTTTCACATCAGACTTGAGCCTAATCGTCACCACCACGCGATGACCCGAAAGCTCGATGGATTCCACGCGGCCGAGCTTTACGCCATTGATCTTGACCGGGTCATCCAGAACAAGCGTACTCACCTGCGTAAAACGCAAATGATAAACGTCAAAGGTTTCACGCAGGTCCTTTTCGTTCAAAAAGAACATGCCAAATATCAAAATGAAAATGGCAAGAAGAACGACCAGACCGACAGAGAAATATAAAGCGGTATTTTTTTTCATTGCAAAACTAATCTAGCATATTTTGCGCTTAACATTTGATTGCATCGATCAAAATAGGGGCTTATTCAATAGCTATTCTTCCACCCTCACGATGGGGCTGTTGGTCTCGATGCCGTTCACGTGGCGGTCGAGCCAGTCGAGCAAAAGCGCGTCGCGTTCCGCCTGCGGGAGCGCAAACTTCTCGCGCCCCTCTTTCTGCATGAAAACGTCGAGGTAAGTCATCAGCACGCCGCCAGCCACAGAGACGTTCATCGACTCCGTGATGCCGTACTGCGGCAGCTTGAATTCGTAATCGGCATGCGCGAGTGTATCCGGGTGATTCCCGTGGAACTCGCTACCCAGGTAAAACGCCATCGGCTGGCTCAAATCCAAGTCCAGCACGGAGTTCGTGGTGTTCGTACTTGCCACCGCAATCTTGTAGCCCTTGGCACGCAATTTTTCCATGCAAAGCATACGCTTCTTGTACAGATAAATGCTCATCCACTTGTACGAACCCTTCAAAATGGATTTGTTCACACTGTAGGCGTTGTCTTCTTCAATCACGTGCACATCCTGGAGGCCAAAGACTTCCGCCGTGCGGATGACCGCAGAAATATTATGCGGGTCAAACAGGTCCTCAAGTACCATGCAAAAATGACGCGTGCGACGATTAACAACAGAAGTAAGCAACTCGCGACGTCTATCCGTAACGCGAGCAAGCAGTGATTCCAAATCCCTCGGTTCACTCATTATTTGAATCCTTTTTTATAGTAATATTCGCCTTGAAATCAGCAGGGTCAACAGACATCACCGGCATTGCGGAATCCGTTGTCTGGGCAGGTTCAGTTGTCTGTACAGGCTCTGCCGATGGTGCCGAATCCGTCGTCTGGGCGGGCTTCGCGACAGTCTCGGGAACCGTTTCTACGACAGCATCCACAAACCCCGCAGAATCCATTTTCGCCGTAGAATCCACGATGACCACATGTGCCTTAGGCTCAGTGGGTCTCAAGCGTGAAGGAGGCCTGTTCAGTTCAAGCAATTTGCGTTCACGACTTATGGCATCCCCAATTTTCCACGGACCGCCGGCGATCACTTCGTTAAATTCCGCCAAGTGACGTTCATTTTCCGGAGTATGCAATCTCTTGTCCTTCGAGATAGGCTTCTTGTTCCCGCCAAAATACATGTTCGAAGCTTTCTTGATATCGGTCACGATGCCGTCGATTTTCGAATTGACGACGCTCTTGAACACACGCAACTGCATAATGGAATTCAGCACCGAATTACCCGGGAATACAATCGCCTTTAATTTGTACTTAAGCGTTCGCGGAGCGACCAGATCCATGTCCAAGTAGGCAATCGCAGTTCCCTTCAGCGACCACTTCAGAATCTGCGCGTAACCGTACCCAAAGAACATGTTGCGGAGCGCCGTCTTTGCACCTGCACTGTCCTGCAACGCCCAGTAAAAATCGCCCGAAAGCCCGTGCCCGTTGCCCCCAGAGAAATAGCGGCGGTCGCGGCTGGTGTACTGCAACGTATAGTCCGTTTCCAGATAAGCGTTGACCAGGTCCGCCGTAAAAGGCATGTTGTCGAACAAATATGTAATTTCGTTCACTTCGAGCGGAATCGTCCCCTCGTTTTCGTAAATGGCCCTGTACTGCCGCCCGAGGCGCAAGAACACGTCCACCATCAAGGGCGCCTTGAAATCCGTCGGGAACCCGCGCTTCACGATTTCCTTATAGGGTTCGCAGAATTCCTCGTTATATTCGACCTTCGGCCACGGCTTGAGTTCTTCCCCCGTGCAAGCCTCGTATTTGGTATCCAAGCACTTGTACATGCCCGAGCAGAACGAGCGCATGTCGTCCGCCTTGTTTTTCACCTTCATCAAAAGCTGCTTGCGAGTCGCCTCCGACGAAGGGATACTCGTAGTAGCATAAGACAGGGACGAGCCCAGTGCAAGCACAACGCCAAGGCAAACGCTCAAAAAAGAAGAACGGAGAAACTTGCATCGCATAAGGCACACCTCCTTTTGGCTAGGTTACCTGAACTCCAGGCTGTCCAAGGGAATCACGGTAAACGGCTTCAATGAATCGAACATGGAGACAGGGCCGACAATCGAAATCGTCATCTTGTCCTTATCAAAATACTTAGCTATCATCGCCTTGACCTGTTCCGCCGTCACCGCATTGATTTCCGTCACATAATCAATGTAATGGTTATCCGATTTTCCCAAAAGTTCGCCCTTTGCAAAAATCGATGCCGTCGATGCCGGGGAATCGAACAAACTCGGCAGACTCTCGACCAGGGACTTCTTCGCCTGCGACAGTTCCTCCGCCGTAGGCCCGTCCTTCGCGAGCTTTTCCACTTCCTCGAAAATAAGCTTCATGGCAAAACCGACCGTTTCGACTTTCGTCTGTAACGCAATCGTCGTCATCGCCGTATCGCGGTAATCGTTGCCGACCGTGCTGTACACGCTGTACGCAAGGCCCTCGTCGCTACGCACGCGGTTCATGAGCCTCGAACTGAAACTGCCACCGCCCAAGATAAAACTTGCAACCGCGGTCGGATAGTAATCCGGATGCGGACGCTTCACGAACGGCTGGTTCATGGTGATATTCGCCTGCGTGATATCCTTGTCCACCACATACACGCCGGGCTTGCGGGCAAAAGAAAGCGGCGTAGGCTTCGGCTTTTCCGCCGTCGAAGGCTCGACATTCCAACCCGCGAAAAATTCCTTGAGCATCGTCACCGCAGAATCCCTGTTGACGTTCCCGGCAAGAGCGAACACGATGCGCTTGGACGAGAACACGCCCTTCGCGAGACGCTTCACGTCGGCAGCGGTCACCGTCTTGTACTCGGCGGCATTCGCATTCCAGAGTCTCGGGTTCGACATGTAATTCACCTTCGACTTGAGCGCCGAAAGCACCTTGGCAGGCGTCTCGTAGCGGCGCTCGTAAGACGTCACGAAATTTGCCTTCACAATTTCCAGCTGGTCCTTGTCGAACGACGGATCCGTAAGCACCTTCCGCGCCAGTTCGAGCATCGACGGGAAGTGCATGGAAAGGCAGTTGATATCGAAAGCCGAAAGATACGTGCTCACGCTCGTCGAAATGGAAGCGCTCACGAACTCCAAGGAATCCTCGAGCACGTGCGGAGAAATCCCGCCACCCGAACCGCGACGGACCATCGAACCGACCATCTCAAAGGCGGCCTCGTCCTTAAGCACCTGCGGCAAGTTGCTCTCTTCGAAATACACGGAAAAATCCACAAGCGGAAGCGTCGTATCGCTCACGATATAGCCCGTAATGCCGTCCGCAATCTGCACACGGTAATCCTTCGGGTAAGGCGCCACGTACTTGTATTCCGGGAATTCAATCTTGCTGTAATGTTCCGGCAACGAACTCGGTACAGCGAAAGATTCAGGTTCCTCCGCCGCAGCCGAAAAAAAGTCCGGCGTATGCTTCACATGAGATGACTTTTTCGGCATCATCGAACACGATGTCAAAGCCACCAAGGCCGCGCAAAATGCGGCAGAAATCACATATCTCGTTTTCATCCATTAGAAAATAGTAAACTAAATCGAAACATTCCAACCTAGACCAATGATTTTAAGGTTTATCGTTCCACATTCCGAATTTTGACGTATATTAATAATTGAGCCTTCCTAGTGGGCACAACACGCGAAGTAAGTCACCTCCGGCTTCCGCACAGATCTCCAGTCGAGACACGAAACCACCAGGAAGGCTTCTTCAATCCCTCCTATGAAAAAGGCCCGGTGCAGACGCACCGGGTCTTTTATTTAAACTTGTATGGCGGAAAGCATCAGGTTAGCCGCATTCGGTCACACAACCACCACCACAATCATTTGCCCCGTCAAGCGGATACTCCGGGCTGCCACTCAGCAAATTCGTCTGAGAACCCATTTCAACGACTTCCATTTCCGGAGCCATATATTCTTTTTTCTGTTTAAGATTCATCTTTCCCTCTGTATGAAAATTAAGACAATTCGCCAGTGGTTTCTTCAGTACCATCAAAAGGCTCCTTTTCTTCTTCACTGACTTGCATCAAGCGATTTTGGCAATGCACTTGGACGACGTTCATGATTGGAGCCATGTATTCTTTTTTCTGTTCAGGATTCATTGGTGTGTCCCTTTTTGTTAAAAAATCTTGTTGAAAATTAATTCCTATCGCATCACCTTCTTGCCGTAGTAGGCTCCGCGGGCATTGTTCATGCCATTCACGCGGCGACCCTTGAGGTCATAAGTGTGCTTCATGTTGTTGATGAATTTCATTTCGCCCGTGCGGGTGTTGAAGCGGCCGATAACAGTCGTTTCGTTGTTATCACCTTCAACAACGATATTCATTTCGTCTGGCAGAACATTCGGGCGCAAAGCGTAAGAAGAGTTCGCCGGAGCAATCTTCTTCACCAGCATCTTTGCCTCTTCCACCTTAGCAGCATTAATCAAGAATCCACGGAACGGGTAGATATAGGCGCCGTCGCCGGCACGGACAAACTTACCCTTCTTGGATTCTTCTTCACCTGCAGCATAGCCATATATGCAGCTCATTCCGTTACAGGCCGTCAACTCCGCAACATCTGTTTTCTCAGTCCACTTATGGAAACCAAACGCGCTGCGGAACACCCAGCCACTGTTTTCTTTGCAGGTGAAATCAAAATCAGTACTATTCGGAGTAGCCTTGAGCGTCACAGAAGCAGCTTTTTTCTCTTTAGAATTTACGAATTCAAGCGACGTGACACCTTCTTGCAACTGAATGACATACGGCTTGTAAGCTTCGAGCGTTCCATTCGTTGCAGGGCATTTATCACCATCGGTTCTTTTATAACAATAGACCTTCTTCATAAACACGGCATTATTGCCATTACCATCATCACCGATGCGGGTAAACTGCAAAATTTCCGATGCACCCTGGATATTATCCGTAGCAATGTCGAACGGGAAAGCTATCGTAGAACGTGCGTCACCATCAGCATTGGTTGTGAACGTACGGTCGAGATAGACGTAATCGACAGGGATGTCTGCCGGAACAGACATCATGGCATTTTCGTCAGCTCCCCTCAACAGCAAACCATTTTTAGCTTCAGCCGGAATTTTACTCACATCTACTCCGGCCATCGCAGCTCCTGTAGCTAGCGTTCCCGTTCTGTCAATACCTTGAACATTCAAGACCTGCATAGGGCCAAAATCGTACTGTTCCTGTGTTACTGTCAACTCGAAACTATTCGTATTTCCAGTTTCAGTTGATGTAAAAACGACACTCAAGGCATTCAAGCCTGTCGTCTTCAATATATCGCAAGAATTATTGGAACATGTAGCCATCGGCGTTGTAGGCTGCAAATCCTCCGTTGTCAAACCCTGATATTGTAACGCTGCAAACACGAATGCCGGAATATTAAAATGATCCAAATTCACCCTGTTCAATATATCCAATGTACCACCCGCTAATTCAGCAGAACCCTTAACACTCACAGTATTAAGGTCGGATTGGCAATGGATATTAAGTTTGCTAGTAAAAGAACCATCGCTACCCTGATAACGCAACTTGAAAGACTTCAAATCCGCAGGAATTACTAAAGGATCCGCAGGAGTTGTTTTTGGCATATCATAGTAGCAAACGCCAACCTCGCCTATTTTTCCATCCCCTGCAGTAAATCCAGTCGGGCAAGAAAAAATCGCAGCAGCCCATGCCGATGTTGCAGCAAAAGCCGCCATCATCGCGCTAACAGAAACCACACGAAAATTTTTCATCATGAATTTCCAATCCTTATTTTGATGTTTCCCCAAACATAACAAAAACTTACATCATTTACAACAAAATACGCACAATTTTCGTCTTTTTTTGGTACAAAATTATCCAAAACCCCATTTTTGAGCCAAGACCGCCACCCTTCGTCGCCCCCTAAAAATTTATTTTACAAAGATTTTTCACAAAAATTCCGGACAAACAGCGCAAAAAAGCGTGCAAAATGAGCGTCGCAGAAAAATGCTTGCATTTTTCTATGACCGAATGCAGCCGCGGACGCCGTAGGCGTCAAAAGCGTGCAAAATGAGCGTCGCAGAAAAAAAGTGTTAAGAATACAAGGCAAGCCCGAAAACTTTAACAAAGGACTTTAAACGGCTGAAAAAAAAGCCGAACTTACAAAACCCTATATCGCCCCCGCAGCACTCGCTATCAAGTAGACCAATTTCTAAACTAGCTGAATCTTCCGTTCAGCTGCTTGCGGCGGCGGCCGCGTTCCGAGACAACAGCTTCAATTAAGAACAGCAAGGCGGCAAACCCGAGGAAAATCTGGTAACGGTCCTGGTAATTTTCCATACGGTCGCTGCTCTGGTCCTTCTTTTCGAGTGTCGCGATTTCGGTCAAGACTTTCTGCAGCTGGAACTCGCCCGGGCTCGCGTAAAAGTAGAGCGCCCCCGTCACATTCGCGATTTCTTGCAACGTCCCTTCTTCAAGGCGGGTCGTCACGATGTTGCCTTGCATGTCCTTCTTATAGACGCTCCCGCCGTTTTTGTCCTTGAGCGGTATGGGCACGCCTTCGCGGGAACCGATGCCGATGGTATAAATCTTGATGCCCATTTCGGCGGCTTCTTTCGCGGCGTTCACGGCGGCAGCTTCAAGTTCTTCGCCATCGCTCATGAGCACCATGATGGAATGCTGGCTCGCCCCGCCCGAGTTTTTGAACAAAGTCATTCCCTTGCGGATCGCTTTTTCCAAGTTCGTGCCCGGCATAAGCCATCCCGGATTCAGTTCACGCAGCACCATCTGCACAGTACCGTAATCAAGCGTGAGGGGAACCATCACCTGCGCCTCGCCACTGAACGCCACAAGACCCACGCGGTCACCCGTCAGCGATTCGAGGAACGAGGAAATTTCGTGACGGCTACGGACCAAGCGGTTCGGCTTCACGTCTTCGGCAAGCATCGAAAGAGAAATGTCCTGCAACAGCACGAGGTCCTGGCCACGGCGTTCCACGTGCTCCATTTTGCGGCCCCACTGCGGGCGGGCGAGCGCAACGAACAAGAACGCAATCGCGAGTAACAGCAAAAGCACCTTCGTGAGGCGACGCCACGGAGAAACGCTAGTCGAAAGTTTCGAGAGCATGGGCAACGAGACAAAACGGGCCGCCAGCTTTTTACGGCGATGGTACGCATACACAAACAAGAGCGCAAAGAGAGGCAGAGTAAAAAGCCCCCACAAAAAATTCGGTTCGGCAAATCTCATTATCTACTCCGATAAAATCCCTTTTCTTAACGAGGCAACAAGAATATACAAAAGTCTGCGGGAAAAAGTTATATGGTGGTCATTGGTTATTAGTCATTAGTCTCAGTCAGAAAGTTCAAAATTCTTTTCATACGAAAAGTTTGTAATTATTTTATATTTTTCGCTAAGGTTCAGGTCGAGAGAATGTCTTATACAGGTCTTATAGAAATCAACATCATCTGCATAGCAGTGCTGCTCATTACGCTGCTACAATTCAAGGAAAGTGTCCTCAGGCACCTTGAAGAGCGCATTCTCGGCTTTACCATCATCGACACCATCATCTACATCGTGCTGAGCACGGTGACCAAGATGCTGTACATGATCCACGTGCAAAGCGACCTTTACGGGGGCAACAAGAAAATCTGCGTCGTCTATGCGGTCATGTACGCATTGAGCCTCATCTCCTCGCTCCTCCTCGGGCAGCTCTGGTTTTCCTTCATATTCCTCCGAATCCGCAAGAGCATCTATTCCTACAAGCACCTGTTCCCGCTTTTTTCGACGCCAAGCATCATCGGCATCTTCATCTGCATCGGGATTAGCATCTACGGGTTCACCAACGACTGCCATGCGACAACGCTTCAGTTCAGAAGGCTTTTGCCCTTCCTCATCGGGCTCAACCTGCTCTACATCATCGCGACGATGGTCATCGGCATCCAGAACGCCATCGCGCAAAAGAACTCCACGAACCGCAAAGAAGCGATTTATCTCTCGTTCGTTGCCTTCATCCCAAGTTTTTCGTGCATTCTCCAATACTTTATCCCGGATATCCCGCTCACGGACCCCATCTTTGCGCTCACGCTGCTGCATGTCTATGTCACCCTCCTGAAGTACAGGATTACGTCGGACCCGCTCACCAACGTGAACAACAAGATACGCCTCATCGACTACCTCCAGTACATCACCCAGCATCAGGACCCGAGCAAGCGCCTGTTCATTCTGGTAATGGAAGTCGATTACTTCAGGGCTATCGTCCACAAGTTCGGCTACGACATGGCTGACAACGTCATCGCAGACCTTGCCGCGTTCTTCAAGCGCCAATGCCGCGAGCGGAGGGGATTCCTGGCCAGAACCGCAGAAAACCAGTTCTCGATTATCATGGAAAGCAACGAAATCTCCGAAATCGAGTCGTTCTGTCAAAAGCTTATCCGCGAATGCGAACGCGACGGCATGCAAGCGAACATGAATTCCTGGAAAATTTCGTTCAGCATCCATTATGCCGACATCTCGAACATTTCTTCGAGCAACATTTCCAAGATTTTCAACGAAGCCAAAAAGAACTGCTACAAGCCCGAAACCCCCGCCCCGAAAGAATGACGAGTTCCCTTACGGTATGCGTACAAACCTTGTGTTGGCTAGTACAAGTTCAAGCAAAATGAGGAGCGCGCCGACCAAGAGCCACGGGTAGAATTTTTCCGCGTAACGGGCATAGGCGATTGTCTCGATTTCTGTCTTTTCGAGTTCGTCGATTTCAGAATAAATTTTTTCGAGTTCAGCCTTGTTCTCGGCACGATAGAAGCGACCGCCGGTCTTTGCGGCAACGTCCTTGAGCACGCTTTCGTCAATGCCCTCTTCGGGAGTAATGTCGCGTTCGCCCCACGAGATTTCGCCCGTCCACGGGTTCTGCTGGAACGCTAGAATCTTGCCGTCCTTCTTGCCGACGCCGACTGTATAGACCTTCACGCCCAGGGACTTTGCCACTTCCGCAGCTCGCATCGGCGGAACGACGCTCGCATTGTCGCGGCCATCGGTCAAAAGAATCACCACGCGGGACTTCGCATCCGACATCTTGAGGCGGGCAAGCGCATTCATGAGGCCGTCGCCAATCGCGGTTCTGTTGTTGATAAGCGTATCGCGGGCAAGGTCGTCGCTAGCCTTCAATATTTCAAGCAACGAGCCGTAATCGAGCGTGAGCGGGCACTGCGTAAACGAACGAGCGCCAAATGCAGAAAGCCCGATGCGGTCGCTATGGCGTTTTTGAATGAATTCCGCAATCACGTCCTGCGCATAACCAAGGCGGCTGTACTTCCAGTATTCGCCGCGCTTCAAAATCTTTTCGGCGTTCATCACGCCAAGTTTTGCCTGTTCCGCACGCGTGAGCATGTCGAGTGTTCCCATGGAACCGGAAACGTCCAGTGCAAGCATGATATCCACACCATCCGTCGAGGTGTATTCGACTTCCATCGCGTTCTGCGGGCGAGCAAGCGCCACCACAAAGCAAATGAGCGCCGCCAATCGAAGCGCAGGGACAATATGCCTAAACTTCACGCGACGGCTCGGTACCGCCTTCTTTGCAAGCGCGAGCGCCGGGAACTTGATCGTACTCTTGCGACGCTGCTGACGGTAAACATAAAGCGCAATCAACAGCGGCACGAACAACAACAGCCAAAAGGCCTCGGGATTTTGAAAATGAAGGGCTCCAATATCCATTTCAGCTCCAAAATAACGAAAAACAATAAATTACACGCAAGAATATACAATTTAGTCGTCGCGGAGACAATTCCAAATTCCGATTTCTACAAGAGCATGAGCCCGTCAACGCCGAGGACGGTAAGGCAAGAAATCGCGGCAACGGTCACGAGGCCACCACCGAGGAGCGAAGCGACCACCGCCGCCAAAAGCGCACAGGCGCCCGTAATACGGCTGTCCGTCGCAAAGAAAATCGCAGGCACGGTCATCGCGCTGAGCACCGTGTAAGGCACATACGCGAGGAACGAGCTCCAGAACACGCTCTTGAGCTTTTTGCGCAACAGAATGAACGGCACCGCACGCAAAAAGAGCGTCACCCCCGCCATCACAAGCAGGTAAATCCAATAATTCTGTGGTTCGATCATCATTCCGCCGCTCCTTCGTCATCCGCATTGACATTCTTCATCGGGAACAGAGCTGCCGCCAAGAGAGACGCCACGAGCGCACAAATGATAATCGCAAAACCGACCGAAACACCGCTAAGCGGCGGGAAGAACTTGAATGCGCAGCTGAGCGCAACAGCCACCGCGACCGCGAAAATAGTCGGGCCATGCACCTTCATCTGCGGTACGACAATCGCGACAAACATGCCGTAAAGCGCCACGCCAAGAGCGTTCGTCACAAGCGCCGGGAGAATTTCTCCGCAAATCGCGCCGACCATCGTCCCGAGCGACCAGCCAAAGTAAGGGAGCGTTGAAAGCCCGAGGAAATAAATCGGCGTCACCTTCTTTTGCGACATCGCGACCGCAAAAATCTCGTCGGTAATGCCCGTCGCCAAAAGCAAACGCTTCACCGTCCCAAATTCAGGCGAAACCTTCTGCGACAGAGAAATCGCCATCAGCGAATAGCGAAGGTTGATAAAGAACGTCGCAATCGCCATCTCGATAAACGTGCCGGCGGCATCCGCCATAATCTGGAGGCCCGCAAACTGCCCCGCCGAAGTCAAGTTCGTCATGGAAATCAGCGTCACGAGCGGCCACGACAAAATCTTGGAACCGGCAATCCCAAACGAAAAAGAGACCGCGAAATAGCCAAGCCCAATCGGGGAACCGTCTTTCAAGCCACTCAAATAATTCATGCGCGCAAAGATAGTAAATAACGCGGCTTCGGCAACGGCAATTTATGCAAATATTTAAATATATGCAATTTTAGTAGGTTGATGGACAAAAAAAGCCCGTAGCGTTTAGCCACGGGTCAAACGTTCGTGAATGTTTAGCAACTAGAACTAGGATTAGTTTTCGTTGTTGTGCATTTCAATCTGTTCACGGTCCATCGTGTGCTGCAAGTATTCCTTGAAGTCACGGTCGATGTTCACACCGTCGAAGTCGATGTCGTCGTTTTCCAACACGAACACGGCGCTCGGGTTATCGAGCCAGCCCACGATGTCCACGTCTTCCAACTTCATGGACTTGTCGCCAGCCTTCTGGGCAACGTATTCGACCTTAGCCTTCGGAACCCAGCCCTGACCGCAAGCACCCTTCACGAGGACTTCGGTATCGCCTTCTTTCAAGACGGTCATTTCGTCGTTAAAGCTAGCCGTGCAGACAACAGAGCCACCATCTTTTTCTTTGGTGAGTTCCACGTCGCCCAGCTTGGACTTGACCTTCTTGGCTGCAAAGGAGGAGGCAACCAGCAAAGCGAAGGCGACAAACATAACTTTTTTCATCATTTTCATAGCGAATCCTCAAAACAAGGGAAATATTCAACAATGCTATACGAATATACTTTTTATTTTGCCAATCCGTTGCAATTTCTTTTAAATTTTTACGCTATGAAGAAGATTTTTTCAATTACCGCCATTATCCTCGTTTTTCTCGCGATTTTTGCGTTTTTTAACGTAAATCAGCGATTAAACGCCGTTTCACACAACGAAAATACCGTCATTTTGGAGATTCCGAAGGGCAGTTCACCCACAAAAGTTTTACAAATTTTACAAGAAAAAAACATTTGGACCGACGAATTGGCCTTCACTTTGTGGTGCAAAATGAAAAAACCATCACTCAAGGCCGGCTGGTACGAGGTCCCCGCCCACCAGACTCTCGAACAGATTTCCTCGCTTTTCGAGAGCGGCAAAAGCGCCGTCCGCAAGGTGACCATCCC